>SXGQ01315671.1_pt1 | contig 29725 bp, 39 predicted proteins | sample 3178371 | NCBI WGS metagenome assembly SXGQ01 (sample SAMN11356859, study PRJNA531348) | freshwater metagenome | isolation source: freshwater sample F1-20 | place: China: Fuxian Lake, Yuxi | collected 2017-12-25
GTTTTATTCAGTTGCTCCACGACTACGCAATAGCTCAGCAACGGCTCGTTTACCATATTTTGTTGCTAATCTAAGAGGAGTTTGTTGATTTTTATCCCTCGCCTCGTAATCTGCTCCTCTATCAAGCAATAGCTTAGCAACGTCTCGGCTATCCAATAATGCCGCCCAATGCAAAGGAGTCCATTGATCTTCATTCCTCGCCTCGTAATCTGCTCCTCTATCAAGCAAAAGCTCAGCAACGGCTTTGCTATCTTCCCATGCCGCCAAATGCAAAGGAGTGTTTTGATATTCATTGCTCGCCTCAATCTTTGCTCCTCTATCAAGCAATAATTCAGCAACGGATTGGCTATTACCCCAAGCCGCCAAATGTAAGGGAGTTTGTTGATCTTCGTCTCTCGCCTGAATCTTTGCTCCTCTATCAAGCAATAGTTCAGCAACGGCTCGGCTATCATTCTTTGCCGCTGTATGCAAAGGAGTTCCTCTCTGTATATCCCTCGCCTCAATCTTCGCTCCTATAACAAGCAATAATTTAGCAAGTCCAACTTTATTGTGCTGTGCGGCATAGTGCAAGTTTTTCTCTTCGGATAAATCAAACTCATATCCTAACCTTACAAGTTCTTCAATCACAGGCAAATTTGGTTCTTCTTTGTCCATCTCTGCATTAAACCATATTTGAATTCCCTCTGGACTCATAGCCATAATTTTAGATGTTTCCGCAAAGGTGTCTAAATTAACTCCAAAATAAGCTGCTAACTCATCGGCTAGTTCTTTCTGCTTATCATCACCTTCAAAGTTTTCAAAAAGTTTAATGTATTTCATAATAGCTAATCAATTTTATCTATATATCAAACTATCCAAAAAGAAAAAACCCCATATTTTTCAATATGAGGTTCTTATTATTAAGTTCAAAATGTATATTATTGAATAACCATCCAATTTACACCATTGAACCAAAGAGTTCTCGACTGACCTGCCCAAATAACAACATCAAGCATTGTATCAGTATTCCAAGTAGTTCCTTTCAAAGTTACAATATTTGCTGTTGATCCATTATGCACAGTTACGAGCTGACCCATAATAGGATTTGTAATTGTAACCATATTGTAATCTACTGCAACACGACTCACAATATATCGTGATGTATTTGCAAGAGACAAAGGTGCTTGTGTATACAAAGAAACTGATGTTGTGAAGTGATGTGGGTTCACAGCCCAAGTTAGACCATTTGCACCTGCCATAGCATAAGATCCAACAGAAGCAGTTGAACCACCATCAAGTGCAGGGAGTTTAACTGAATTATTCTTAAAATGACTTGCAACAAGAACAGAGTCAATGATATTGTTTGCTATTCCTGATGTTGCAGAATGTCCAGAATTTACACTATACAATGCTGTATCAGCATAAATTGAATGCAAACCATTGACTGCATAAAGTGAACTATCTGCATATACTGAATGTCTCGCTTCCAATGAATAAAGAGCACTATCTGCAATACTTGCACGACTTGCAGCAGAGGCGTAACCAGCCAAACGAGAGTAGATTGATTCAAGAGAAATAACCGATGAATCAGCCCAATGACTTGATGATGCTCTACCTGCTTTTTTAGCGGAGTCTGCCAAAACTGACAAAACTGAATGATGTGAACGATGTGAGGAATCGGCAACACTTGATGTTGCTGAATGATTCGCAAACAATGAGCTATCGGCTTTTGCTGCACGCCTTGCTTGATTTGCATTTTCCGCATTTGTTGCATTCACTGCAAGTTCTGCTTTTGCAGAGAATTGAGAATGAAGTGCATAAGGGACTTTATGCAAAGGGAGTTTACCAATCTTTACGCCATTGACATAAGCATAAACAAAGATGTTTGAACTATTATTATTCAAAAAGACTGTATTTGGAACACTTTCTAAAAGAACATTGATAATTCCTTCAAAGACTTCTACTTTTTTGTTTTCAACATACCAAAATGCTGATGTATTCAAATGTGAGTCTTCATTGAATGTTCCATCTGCAATATAAGCAGAAAAACTAATCTCACCCGATGTTCCAGATGGAACATGAGCTTGATATTGAAGGTCTATTGATTGTGCAGATAGACTAACTGCAAACATAGCGAAAAGAGCTACGAACAAAGATTTCATAATTTCCTCTTGGGATTAGTTAAACACAATTTGTGTTGAAAATGTTTGATTGTCATTGGTAAAGAATTTGATAAAATATACTCCACGATGCTGTAAAGTGATTGTTTTTGTGTTCAAATTGACAGCATCTACATAGATTTTACCATACAAATCCGTAACAATCATTTGTTTCACATTTTCAAGATTGAAATATGCTATGCCGTTACAAGGATTTGGATAAACAACATCAGTAGAAATAACATTTATTTCTTCCTGAATTGATGTAGTTAAACGCTTTGGTGTGCGTATTCCCACATAAAAATTATTTTTGTGACCAGCAACGACTTGTCCAAGTGTCGCTCTACTATTCCCCCCAGTCACTATCTTTTTCAAAAGATAAGGAGAATTATCTTTTGCAATCAAAACCGATGTGCAAAAGAGTAGCATTAGGATGAATTTCATTCAGTCCTCCTTTGTTAATAAATAGTATTATTCAATTTCTGATATAGCAATTTAGAGATTTTTGTTCAGAAAAACAAACTTTGCAACGATTTGATATATACAACAATAACATAATAAAGACATATATGGACTTAACGACAAAGAAATTTACTATCACTTTACCGACACTTTTAGGCATTTTATCTGTAATTTCAACCATAATTGCAGGTTATTGGTATTTCAAGAATACTATTGAAACAACGAAATCAGACATAGAATCGGCTAACACAAACTACAAAGATTTGAAGGTAGAGATTCAAATTTTAAGAGATCAGATGTATGAAATAGCAATTATCCACAATAGGAATGTCAATCTTGAAAATGAGATTCACAGAAATTTCAGAAAAACGAATTATGGAGAACAAAGTTTTTCAAGTAACATAGATCAACAAAGAAGCGTAATAACAAAAAAATCAGTTACTACAAGAGATACTATTGATATAACAAAAATAAAGCGACCTTCCTTACAAAGCAGAGATAAATTCTTCCAACGATAATTTTTTTTGCATTTATCAATACATTCATTATATTTGTAAAGTTAATCATCAGAAATGATATTTAGCCAACAGACTTCAAAAAAATTCTCATGCTAACTCCGAATATTTGGAGAAGTCAAAAACCCAAGAGTGTATCTTGGGTTTTTTTGTTATCTGTTAATCTTATAGAGTAGATGTCCTAATGATGCTATTGTAATAATAGTAAGAATAACAAGAGGGTGCATTAAAGCTCTTGCATATTTGTTGTGGACTTGCATTTAAGTAACTCCTAAATTAAAAATTGTTTGATACAAAGATAAGAAAAGTATTTGACATTTGCAAGTTTTTTTATGTAGCTTGATATATAGAGAACAAATCAATATCAAGTTATGATCAACAAATCAGTAAGAACATTTAGTGGCTTTTTGGAAATGCTTAATGAATCTGAAAAGCAACCGATTCAGATTTTCAAAGTGTTCACATTTGATGAAATGCTTGATTTAGGAACACCTCGATGGATACCTTGTCGCAAGTTTGAAAGAGAGTATTTTGAATCAATGAATAAACTTGGCAATTTTTACATTATTCAAGACATCGGTAAGAAACCTTTGTTTTTACTTCACCCGTCTACGAATTTCTTAATAGACTTTGATAATCATACTTATGAAGGCAGTGCTTATTACGCAAAAATTCAAGAATACCCAGAAATTCTTACAGAAATCCAAGATTCACTTTAACATCACAATCCCTATAATATCGTATTAATTCAATTTCACAATCACAAAATGATGTAATGCCGTGAGATAATAACATCATTTGATACTTATCGTTAAAACTACTTACCATTTATTTATGCTTTCATTTTGAATATATACCACTAAACAAATAATCTCACTATGAAGTTCATATCATCATTCAACACTTGGTCAAACAATACCAAGTCAAAAAGTCTTTTCAAATTAGATGAAACTCAAATGACATCTGCTCTGTCGAAGAATGAGTTTATATCTCTATCCTTTCCACAGATTTATGAATCTGCAAATGACTATAAACAAGAGATAATGTATGCTTTGTATGAAGCATATCTTATGAAAATTCACAGAAAAGAATGGTTCTCTAAACCTCTTGACTCAAGACCTTTACTCATAGAAAGCGATAGCCATACAATTATCATACATAATAATCAAGCATTTGCAATAACAAATGAATCTTATGAAATCCTTACATCATTTGATATCAATGAGAACATATTTAGTGATGCTTGGAATTCAGTTTCCAATTTCTTTACAAATGCTTGGGATGGTATGAAATCTGTTGGGAACACAGTAGGTGATTGGGTAAATGATTTGAGCGATGGAGCAAAACAAGCGGCAGGATTTGTAAAACTCTCTTATTTGGCTACAAAAGCATTGCAATCAGATGATTGGAAAGAGGTTACAAAAACTATTTCAAATATATCTTATACTCTTGCTGGAACATATGCAAAGAGTATGAATTTAGATCAATCAAAACTAGCCGCAACTATTTCAGGATGTTCAGGAATCCTTAACTTATGGGAAGGAAGAACGAAATTTTTGGAATCTTGGGGTCAAGTTCTCACTTCAAAACCTTCAACGGAAGAAGCATTTGCTAAATCTCTATTAACTATAACTCCTGATACTTTTCTTGGAGCGACAAAAATGTGTATAGGTATCAAAGATTTAGCTCTTGCATCAAGCCCTCAAATTAAATTTGAAGCAATAACGAATAATGAAGAGTTTGTTTCTCAAAAAAATAATGACATAATCAAAGAAGCGGGGAAGGTTTTGACAAAAGAAGGAAATGGTTTGGGTTTAAGTAAAAGCATTGTTGCATTAACGCCAAGTCCATTCGCACAAGCATCAGTTGAACAATATTGGAAACCTCTTTTATTCTGTGAGATTTCTCATTGTTTAGAGAATGTGTATCCAACTCAAAAAAAGGAAATTCTCGAAGGTTTGAAACAAGCAAAAACTCTTTTACCAAAAGCAAAAGAATTGCCAACAATGATTGAAAATATCATCAAAACCGCAGAGAAGACTGAATATACAGGAACAGCAGGAGTTATTAAGTCTGCAATACAAACTATGGGGCAACCAATGATTCAGGCAATAAAGAACTTCACTACTAATGTTTTACCCGATTTGATTAAATCTGGTGAATGGATGGTTGAAGCATCGGATGAATATGATAAATCTACAACGCTTGTAAATACTAATTGCAAACCTACAAAAGATAATTTGACACTAGTTACACTACCTCCTATAAAAACAGAACAACAAGATTCAAAGATAACACAAGAAGAAATCAATATAATACAAAATAAATTACCCGATATAGCAAAGTCATCGGGTGTTGAAATACCAAAAACTTCATAAAGAATAAGCCCTCTCTTGAGGGCTTTTATTTTACCATGCTAAAATGGTAGGAATTGCTCTATTAGTAGATACTAAAATTTGTCCGTTTCGAACAAAGAGAGAAGAACCTCCACCATCCATATTTATCGCTTCTTTTGCTCCTGCTCTTTGAATCTTTACACCCATAGACTGTATATCCGATCTTGGAGAAACGCATACAATAATATCACCATTTGAAGTAATACCAACTGCCGTTCTTGGTCTTATAGCAGCATCTTTTGGAGATTGTCTAATGCTTTGTGCTACTCCATCTTTTACAATTATATGGCTACCTGAAAATGCTTCTTCGGGATTCATCATATCTGAAACATTATCAACAATTTCAAGTTTTGGCTTGATAACCATCATTGGCCAATACTTACCAAGTGTTTCAAGTTTAGCCCCCATATTGATACCCTTTGAAAAGAAATTTGCTGTTGGTTTACCACTACTTTCAAAAAATGTTAAGTTGATGAAGTTTTTGTATCCTTGTTGTATCCATTCGGATGCAGTAAGTCTTCTGAAATCTGATGTGAAAATAACTTTTGCAATGGATGGATCAATTATTTCTATTCGTTCTTCACCACTATCGGCAATCTTTGAAAGTTCTTTTTCAACACCTAATTCAATACTATCTTTATAGGGCATTTCATTTATTATTGCAGGTGATGGATTGATTGACTTTGCAATAGAAATACCCATAGACTTCAATGTTTCTTCCGTTAGTTCACCAAGAGCAGTTAAGTTTTTGGAATTTTGATAGGAAATAATTGCTTGTTCGGTTTCTTTACCAAGCATTCCATCTATTGAAGGTTTTCCATTTGGTCGTATATTACTCATAAAATTATTACTTACTAGAAAACTTTGAACTTTCATAATATCGTCAAATGAAAATCCTTTGTTATTGTAAGTGCTTGACTCATTAAGAGCAATCCAAGAATCAAATGTTAATACTCTATGTAATTTCAAATTGTGTGTTGTAATTTTGAATATATATTGAAAAACCGAATGTACAATGAAAACTAAATTTGCACTAACATCAGAAGAAATTTTTGAAATAGAAAAACTTGATGAATTTGAACATTTTAGCGATTCAATTTACTTTTAATGTTCTTGGATTCATTGAAAAGTTTTAATTGATTTGGGTCAATATATTTTTTTTCATCACTCTCGTCTTTACTCCAATAACCCCAATCATTAATAATATCACCTTCAACTTCTATAAATTTACGAATGTCTCTTGCAGTCATTCGTATACTTGAATTTTTACTTAAAGATAAAGGAGTTCCTGAATAATCAAAATCTCCACCGACTTTTTTCGGAAAACCATCTATTGATTCAAGTTTTGTATTGTCTGATAAATCACAATTTCCACCAATGATTTTAGGACAACCTTTGAGATTTGTGATATATGTATTAGTGAAAATAAAATTACCACCTATTTCATCGGGAAGATAACATTCTTTCAATGAATCTACTTTGTAATCTCTTTCATTTTCATATTGTAAATTTCCAAACACTTTTCTAATAGATGAAACATAACCTTCTTCTTGTGGATTTGAATAAGTGTCTAAATAAATGTCTCCATCATAATTTATTGATCCATCTCCATTTTCCTCAACATTATTCATATCCAAATCCAAACCTTTTACATCATAAACCCAATATGGAATATCAAATTCAACAGATTCAAAAATATCATCTTCAAGTTTTGTTATAGCTTTTACTTTTTCATATTCTATGGTATAATCATCTTTGTCAAAACATTCATATTGAGTGCTAGTAAAATATTGCTTAACTGCAACGGCAATTTTTGAAAGTGAATTAATTTCTCTTTCATTCAAACTATCATCAGAATTCAAAATCATTTCCCTATTCTTGATCCAAATATAGTAAAGTGTTATTCCTCTATCATAAACATAGGAAATCCAAAAAGAACTTTTTGAGCTTGTTGTGCACCACTTTGTATCATCACCCCATTTTTTACTAGCTTCATGGTCTAATGGAACAACAACAAGTAAATCATCATTATCTACTACTATATCGAAGTTACCTTCTGATAAATCTTTAGACTCTTTCTGTGTAATTATCTTGTAAGCATCTTTAATGGAATCTTCTATCTCTTCAAGAGTTTTATATGCAGAAATATCTTTTTTAGCAATTTTCTCTTTTTTAACAAGTTCGTCAAATTCAATAACAGTCTGACCTATTGAAATTAAGTGGTCAAAATTACTATTTTCTCTGTCTATTTCTATGTTTCCACTTTTTACATAAAGTTCAAGTATCTTCTCAATATATTTTCCACTTGAACTTTTATCAAATTGTAAAGCAAAATTAAATTCATTGTTTGTAATGATATTCTTATCCATGAATCTCTTTTTTGCCATTGATATCGATTCATCTATGTTGTTTAATTCGGTTCTAATCCATTGTTCAAATAGTTTCATCATAGTTTTTTGTATTATTATCTCTCTATATATCGTTCATAATTTTGTCTTTTACATAGATATATACAGAAAAAACTATGAAGAAGTCTAACGGAGTATCAAGAAAAAAGGAAGCAAAGCCAAAGAAAACAAGACAAGGCAAGAGCATCAACACTAAACTATCTGCCACACCATCAAAGCCAAGAAGAAAGGCATATAGAGGTCAGGGAAAATAAAGAAATTCAAAATGAGATATATCAAACTTTTTGAAGAATGGGTAAATGAAAATAGTTCAGGGTATTTATCATACTTTCGTTTCAGATCATTTCCAGAGGCAAGAAAATTTGCTCTTACTTTGGGACTTGATAGAAAGAAAGATTGGATGGCATTTGCCAAAGGACCTAAAAGACCATATGATATTCCTTCAAGACCTGAAATTTATTACAAAAACAAAGGATGGACAGATTGGGGTGACTTTTTAGGAACTGGGAATAAATCCACAAAAAAAAGGGAATATCGGTCATTTGAAGAAGCAAGAGAATTTGCTCAATCTCTTAACCTTTCGGGAGAAAGAGAGTGGAGAGATTTTTGTCTTTCTGGGGATAAACCAAGTGATATACCGAGTCGTGTTGATAGTTACTATGCCGAAAAGGGTTGGACAGATTGGGTTGATTTTTTAGGAACTAATAATCCTCGTTTCAAATATGGTATTAACTTTTTACCTTACGAAGAGGCAAGAGAGTTTGCTCAATCTCTCGAATTTGAGAATCGAGAAGATTGGTTTAATTATTGTTTGAGTGGAGAATTACCTGACAATATCCCAGCAAATCCAAGACAACATTATTTAGATAAAGGGTGGATAGATTGGGGAGACTTTTTGGGAACATACAATGTAGCACCTTCAAATAGAATATTCAAATCATATGAGGAAGCACAAGAATACGCAAAATCTTTGGGTATAAAAGATAGCAAAGAATGGAAAGCTCACAATGCTTCAGGTCAGAGACCGTCTGACATTCCATCAAATCCTGACGAATACTATAAAGATAAAGGATGGATTTCTTGGTCTGAATTTTTAGGTAATGATAACATCTCTCCATCAAAAAGAGACATTCTGCCATTTGAAGAGGCAAGAGAATATGTTCATACATTAGGTCTTCGTTCAAAATCTCAATGGGAAGCATATGTAAAGACGGGTCAATTACCTAAAAATATACCGACTAATGCTTATCAATACTATTTGAACAAAGGTTGGGTTTCTTGGCCTGACTTTTTGGGTAAAGAGCAATAACAAAAATGCAAACCCCTTTATGATATAATCATAAGGGGTTTTTACTTTTTAATCTTTATGACTTTTAATTTCAAATCCTTATCGCCTTTAATCAATCTGTGATAAACTCCCATAGGAATAAAAGTTGGAGCGTTTAGTTCTTTTGGTAATTGATCATCAAGTTGAATCATCCAATTCGTAGTTTCAACAGATTCAATTATCCTATCCTCTCTATCTCTATGCCATACTAAATCTTCGGATTCTATATCATTAAGAAAAGTTCGTATAAAGATATTTTCCTCTATCTGATGTTCTTTGAATGGAAATTCATCCATAACTAAATTCCTTTACCAATAACCAGGGTAACTTTTTCCACCCCACAAATGAGCATATCTATTCACTCTACATGCCCAATATCCAGGAGTTAATTTATTCTTTTTCAAATGACATTTATGTCGTGAAGCAAATCTCTTTCTTGCTTCAGGATCAGCTACTTTTGCTTTTAGACCACCTTTAACATCACCAAAATGCACTACACGAACATTGTTTGTTTGTGGATCTTTAACATAGACCTTATACTTTTTAGGTCCTGAGCTTCGCATAGGTTTATTGAGTTCTACTGATTTACCATGATATTCAGCTTCCATAATTTCAATGTATTCATCTGTGAACATCGGTAAATCAAGAGGAACAATCTCACCTTTATATTCTTCAAATATACCTATATCAGTATGTTTGAAAAGATATTCATCAATTTCATTCAAACTTTCAAATACACCTTTTTCATAACAATCTCTTGCTTCTTTGAGGAGTTCAAAATATGCTTTCGATTCAGGTCTGAAAACATTATCAACAAGTTGAATATCATTTTCAATATGATATTCCAAATGTTCAGATATATTTGTAAAGTCTTTGAAATTCTTAATCATTTTCATAGAGCTTGATTGATTTTAATGTATATATTCAAACAAGATTCAATTTCATTTGATTATCATAATGTGATTGTGCAATATCAATAAGACTTTGTTTTGAACCTCTGCCTAATACCTCTTTATGTTGCAAATCAAACAAATCATTTGAAACATATAGTGTATTTTCAATTATGCTCGTCTCTTCTATCCAATAGACTATTTGCATATCATTGTCAATAGCTTCAACATTACTATCTTCTAAAAAAACATTCCATACGAGTTGCTTCACGATCAGTCCTCTAATATATCTTTGATTTCTGCTTTCAATCTTTTAGCACTCTCGCCTCTGAAGGTGGAAGCATTTGATAAGAAATATCTTAAAACCTCCGAACCTGAATCAAATCCATATTTATCAGATGGATGTGATAAGTAGAACATAGCATCAAGATAAGGTGCAGCTCCGTAATACACTTTTGCACCCCACTCTTTTTTAATTTCCTTTGCGATTTCATAAATAGGTCTTTTCATAGTTAACTCACAAATAACAAAAATACAATAATTATGAAGCAAATATACATAAAAGATAATAAAATTCCAAATGTTTTATGATACACATATCAATATATACAACTATCAAAATTTATTACACTATGAAATACATCAAAATATTTGAAGAATGGAAATCATATTTCATAAATTCCGAACAAACAATAAATGAATCAACTCCCCATCATATTATGAATCATATTATGGTAGAACTTGAAAACAGAAATATACTCTTTGATAATTGGAGAACGGCTCAAATGTATGCAACTATCATTGAGGGAATTTTACACAAGATACTTAATAGTCGAGAATTAAAAAAATACAAAAAGACTATCATTAAAGACAAATTACTTATGAATAGGATAGCAAATATTTTTATACATAAGGTTAAGGATGCAAGAAAAAGATTATCAAAAAAGGGTATAGTAAGTCCGAAGGAAATGGATTTACAAAGTATATTGACCGAAGATTTACAGAAAATTATTGATGATATTAAAATTCTTTTGAACAATATTTGAACCATTTGTATATCATAGAAAACAATATGAGCAAAGAAGAGAAAGACATTATCGTAGAAATTGATTCAATCAATTTACCAATATTTGTGTTTCATGGGGAAACAACAGAAATGAGTTCTAACCTCACTTTTTCAGTAGATGATAATGGTATTAGAACTCTATTAACTCCTGAAGATAAAGCAAAAGAAATTCTATTCAATACTATTGTACAAAGTAAGGAAGAACAAGAATTTTTGAAGAAGATTCAAAATGAAAATGATTTAGAGGTTTCTTCTGTAGAAATTGAACTTGATTACAATGAAAAGCATTTTGTAAAGAATTTAAGATATAACTTATCATTACTATTTTTGGGTTATACAGAATCAGGAAAAGCGACCTTCAAAATTGTGCAGGACACTATCACAGGAGATTGTAGAAAGACAATGAAAGTTTTATCGAACTCAAAGATTACATCAAATCAGCTTAATTTGTTTTAATTATGAAAAAACCCAAGATTTCTCTTGGGTTTTTCTATTATCCTCTACCTTTTGTAGTATCTCGTTTTCTATCAATGCTATCTTTTTTTGATTTCTTTGGATAACCAATTCTATTATGATGTATCCATTTATTAAATTGATCAAGTTGAATAGGATTTAATATAGGTAGCAAAGACTGTATAAATTCTCTATCACACATATCCATACACTCTTTAACTTTGAACTTTTCATTGAGAGTCTTTAATTGTCTAACAACTGATGAATTTAGTTGTTTAATTTTTTGACTTGCTTCGACTCTTGAAATCTTGCTTGAATCAACTAACACTTTTATACTATCTCTCAAAATTTTAGCTGAATCCAAAATGCGTTTTTCTTCTCTTTTTACAACATTCAAACAAGTTTGGACACAATTATGATGTTTCAATAAAAGTTCATTTGCAATAGATGTTTGAGTGCTATCCAAATTCATTCTTTTCAAAATACCATTAAAGATGTTTCTTTGTTCGGATGAATTTGAAGAATCTTTTCTTACTTTTGCAAATAACTCATCATTAATACCAAATTCAACATAGTTTTGTTCATAAGCATTTATTGAATAAGTGCTTTCTTTAAGAATCTCAACTGAAGATTCTTCAAAAACTGAATTAGGATGTTCGCATGAACTAAATACTGCGAAAATACCTATAAGCGATAATAATACTAAACTTTTCATTATTCCTTTTTTCTGTATATATCAATCTTTCAATGAAACATCTTAAACAACTAGCTCAATTTTCACTTTCACAAAGCATAGAAATTCAAAAGTATATGTTACTTACTCTTGAAGAGATTTCTCAAGTTTATAACGATGTTGATATTTTTTATCTCGCTGGTTTATATTCAGCAAATTTTGGAATGTTTGATAAATCTATATTCTATTACAAGAAATGTCTTGAGATAAGTCCATATGATAAAAATGCTTTATTTGATTTAGGTGCTATTCATATACATTTAGGAAAATGGGTAGAAGGAATAGAATATGGGGAAAAACTATATTCTATTGATAAAGAGTTCAAAGCCATAACACAACATTTAGCAAATAGCTATTCACAAATAGGTATGTTTGCGAAAGCAAGTGAGTATTTCAAAGAATCATTAGAGATAAATCCCAACAATTTACAATTATGGTCAGATTATTTTCTATCTCTGAATTATACAAACATTTCAATAGATGAAAGAAAGACACTGCAAAGTGCAATCCATAAAACTCAACTGCAAAATAAAGTATTTCCAAAACTCAATAGAAAAAACAAAATTCACATTGGCTATGTATCTTCTGATTTCAAAAACCATGCTGTCACATACTTTTACAAAGGATTAATCACTCATCATAACAAAGACAAATTTGAGGTGTATTTTTATAGCACAAACTTATTTGAAGATGCTATTACTCAAGGATTCAAAAATAATGGTAATTTCAAATGTATTGATGATTCAGAAACTTTATATCATACTATAAAACAAGATGACATTGACATACTCGTTGATTTGAATGGCTATACAAGAGGGAATAAATTAGATGTCTTTATACATAATCCTTCTCCGATTCAAGTAAGTTGGATAGGTTTCTTAAATTCTATGTATTTATCCTCAATACAATACAAGATAACTGATATAAATTTAATTGATGAATCAATTAAAGATTACTATACAGAATCTCTCATTACATTGAATAATTGTCTTTTTTATGATCCGCCAAATGATTGTCCACATATTTCACCAAGTCCATATGAAATAAATGGATATTTGACATTTGGTTTTTTCAATAATTTTAGAAAGTTAAGTGATGATGTTTTAGATACTTGGGTTAGCATATTGCTATCTCATAATAACTGTAAGTTCGTTATGATGAAAAGCGATTTTCAAGAACAGATTAAGTATGTAATTTCATATTTGAATAAAAGAGGATTTCATAATATAGAGGTATTGAATAATGTAGATATTCGAGAATTTATGGAATGTATAGGTTCTGTTGATATTTGTCTCGATCCGTTTTCTCATGTAGGTGGTGTAACAACTGCTCATTCTTTATGGATGGGTGTTCCTGTGCTGACAGTAGAAGGAAATCTTGAAAGTGAGAGAATATCATCAGCTTTACTAAAAAATGTAGGATTGGATTCATTCATAGCGAAAAGCAAAGATGAGTATATTCGCAAAGGTATTGAAATACCAACTCATAAACTGAAAGATATAAGAAATAACATAAGAAATACATTTCCAAAAAGAGAAGATGTCTTAAATGAACTTGAGATTGCTTTTACTACAATTTACAATGAGCATTTATGATTTGATATATAGAGAATAGTAAATTTATGAGTGGTTATGGGTAATATCAAGAAATTTGAAAGTTGGGTTTCTCAACCTCACGAAAGGAATTTGTTAGAAATAAAGCATTTAGTAACTAACAAGGTAATAGCTGAAATTCAGGGAAATGGAGTTTATGATTTGAGGGGTATTGAACTAAATGGCTTAAATCTCAATCATGCAGATTTTAGAGCATATAATATGACAGACATAGAGATAAATGGTTGTGATTTTTCACAAAGTAATTTAGAAGATGCTATACTTGACAATTCAACTTTTCAACATACAAATTTCAGAAACGCAAATTTCAATTTCTCATCAATTACAAATTCAAATATCACTCAATGTGATTTTAATAGTGTAAAATTTCATTCTGTTGATGTTTCTAACTCTATTTTTACTCATTGTGATTTTAGCAGAAGTAGATATTTTAATGAAATAAAGAATCTATCAGAATGTTCTTTTGTAGAGTGTAATTTCGAAGGGGTTGATTTGTCATCAGTCGAAAAAGTCATCAGAGATATAGTATTTGTGGAGTGTCAAAACCTCAATTTTTAATCTTCATCGTAATCCTCATAAAAGAATCGTTTGAATGATTCTATCTCTACAAGTCCAAACCTTTTAGCTACTTTAACAATATAGAGTTTTTCAATTTTTTTATGAATAGCTTTCATAATTGATCTGAATTTATGTATATTGTGTGCATCTTTGTAGTGATTACATATTTCACAAGAAGGCATTAGATTTGATATTTCATTCGTTCCACCATTTTTTTGTGGAATAAAATGATCAACTTTCATTTCTTCATATTCAATGAAATTACCACAATAAGCACAATGCTTATCATATTTTTCATAGACTTGTAATCGCAAAGACTTTTTCACAAATTAAACTATTATGTTTAATTGTATATACTTAAAGAGAGAATGAATATGGATTTACTTATTTCAATACTTTCGTCAATCAGTAACTTTGTTAAAAGTGTATGGTTCATAAAATTTGTAACTTATGTATCTTTAACCGTAATAATTGCTTTTATATTTTTATTTTTTCTCTATCCTGTATATCTGCACTATTTCAATAAGAAAGGAAATGTATAATGAAAGAAGTCTATGAGAATCTCTCAAACATTGAAAAGATAATTACTGATTTTGTAGAAAAGGCTGATATTGTTAAGATGGCAAACATCATTAACTTTTTGAATGATGGTCAAAGGTTTACTGAAGCGGAGTTTATACAAAATACTGTAAGAGATTTAGTCAATAAAGGTATTTTATCTATGAAACAAAGTCCAATCGATAGCGACTGGACTTATGAATTGAGTTTCTTTTACAAGAACTATAAACTTTCTTTAAGTTAAAGAGAATGAATATTTTTAGCGTGAGGCAAACTTTCATTCATTGAACTTGCCGTTACTTGAACATATTGAGCAATATTGTAAAGTTCTGCTAACTTATCAACCCCCGAATACGAACATCCACTCCCTAAACCACCCACAATACTTTTCAAAAAGTCTTGCACTTTGCCTTTGTATGGAACGAATGTAGAAATACCTTCTGACACCGAAACCCCACCTAGCCAATTTTCCTGTGCCTCCTTTGATGCCATACCTCTAAAATGCTTTATAGGTCTATTTTGTGCATCATAAATGATTTCACCAGGTGATTCATCATAACCAGAAAGAAGACTACCGAGCATCAAAGCATTTGAACCAAAAGCAAACGCTTTTATCATATCGCCTGTATTTTTAATACCACCATCTGCTATTATTCCCGTAACCTCATCTTTGAAAAACTCTACATTTCTTTCTTTACAATCATAAATTGAGGAAAGAGTCGGTATTCCATGACCCGATACTATTCTTGTTGTGCAGGCACTTCCTCCACCTATTCCAACTCTAACCGAATCTGCTCCTGCTATAACCAATGATGAATACGCTCTATGTGTTGCAACATTACCACACATAATATGTATATCATCATTTACTATGTCTCGTAAATGCTCAACAGCATCAATCGCTCTTGAGGCATGACCATTGGCCGTATCAATACAAAACACTCTTACTCCAGCATCAAGAAAACTATGGATTGTAACTTTATCATGAGCTTCCAATAATGATATGGCAACACCTTTCAATCCATCAAATTTCCTCAAATGTTCAATTCTCTTATCTACATTCATAAATCTATGTATAATACCTAAACCACCATTTTTAGCCAATATATCAGCCATTTGCCATTCGCACACTGTGTCCATAGGTGAAGCAATTATAGGTAGTCTTAACTCTATAATTGCATTCGGATTTTTGATTGATCCAAGTTTCATAGTCAAATCAACATCATATCTACTTTTAACTGAAGATTCATGAGTTGGAACAAGTAATATATCATCAAAACATAATGATACATCGATTGAGTTGTTGTATTTCTTCATAGATAAGTAATTGGGAATAGAGTAATATAATAAATCTTGGTTTAGAACTGAAAAATTAGTTATTTCTTGTGATATATACAAAAAAATAACATTCTGTTTATGGAACCGATTATGTCATTTCAATCTTTCATTTTGAATGAAGCTAAAAAAACAGTTTCTAAAGTTCATGTAAAACCTGGAAAAATGCACAAACTTTTGAATATTCCATCTGATCAGAAGATTGAAGATCATTACAAGAATGGTTTAGAATTAGCTAAAGCACTAGTTAAAGCACTTAATGGCAATCAGCAAAAGGCAGCGGGTATGTTGGCTTGGGCTGCAAATATACGCAAAGAGCATCAGATATTTGATGATGCACTTTCAGCATTAAAAGAATTTTAATCTATGAAAATACTTTCGTTTCAACAATGGGTTATGAATGAGTCAGCAGATAAAGAATTTGACGAATTTCATAACATAATGAAAATGGCAGAGCCAAAAGCTCCACCTGCTGTTTCTACATATACTGATGCTTTTAAGACTTTGCAAAGATATCAGAAATCGGAAAAAGAAGAAATTTTAGACATCTTGAAATCAAATATCTTTATTGAACCTTTGAATCTGATTATTAATCCCAATTCAGCACGAAAAGACATAAACTATACTTCAGAAATGCCTAGCGATACCTATACGAAAGGTAATCGTCCTGGGTTATATGAAATTCCCGTTAATACGGCAAAATATTTTGTTAGATGGTTTTTACATGCGGGTATGTCTTTAGAAGGAGCGTGTGCAGTTGCAGGTAATCTTTGGAAAGAATCTTTATTCAATCCTAAACAAAAACAAATCAATGGTGGACCTGGCAGAGGTTTAGCTCAATGGACAGAAGGTGATAGATGGACAACTTATACATCATCATTTTATCCTTCTTTCAGAACTGCTAATCAAATGCTAACTTCTTATGATGTTCTTGATGTTGAACCACAATTATCTTTTGTTCTATATGAACTTAAAAATAATTACAAAGGTATTTGGGAAGCTCTTAAAACATCAGGTGATTTATATGGTAAAACCATTAAGGTTTTGAAAAAATACGAAGCCCCTGCTGCAAAGAATAGTCCCGTTGAACAAAATGAGCGTTATGATTTAGCAAAGCGTATTATGGATATTGCTCAAAGTGATCAAAGATTAAAATATATTGCTAACTCCGTTGAGATACAGAAGCAACAAAATCCATCACACTTTGCTTAATAATCTTTGAGAATACCTTTTAACTCTTCTGAAATCCATTTGATAGTTTCATCTTCAAATGGATTTTTTAATTTTACCTTTTTTAGAGTTTCTTGGAGATTCTTTTTTCCGCCCATTTCACAAAGCAAAAGATATTTTCTGATAGCATTTTCTTTGTCTGTTTTGGATTCAATCCATAATTGTAATGCACATATTGTTGCTATACCATAGTCTAAATCATAAAAAGGTGTTTCAAATATAGTATAGTCTTGCTTCCATCTTTCAGGATTTACACTTCTCCAAGGTGTCCACATTTTTTCAGCATTTGCCCAACACTTGTTTCTATCTTTTGTAGTCCAATTCGGATTTCTATACAAGTTTCTTTGCCAATCATCAAGAATTGAAACCTTACAGATTAAAGTAAGAAGATTGATCAAAAATAATTCTTGTCTTTCTTTTACCTTTTGTCCATAAAACACATCATAATAGTCTTGTGCGAATAACTCTAATGCAATGCTTGGGATTTCAAGGAGTTCTCGTGTAGGTTTTCTTAATTCTTGTATAGTATTATCACCTGAAAAGTAGAATTGCAAAGTATGACCAAACTCGTGAAAAAACGATTCGGGTTCTTCATCTGTATTTTGTGTCTTGATGGAAATAAATGAATCATTTGTACCATCTAATAACCAACAATATGCTCCGACATCTTTATCTTTTCTTGCACTGACATCAATAAAGCCATTAGAAAACATATCGTAGGCAATTTGACTTATATCTTCTCCAAATATCTGATTAATAACAAACAGATAGTTCTTCTTTAATGCTTTTTTTGAGATTTCAAGTTTTGGGTTTCCTCTACGCCAAAATATGTATTCATCCCAATTTTCAATTTTGGATATATTTAGTCTCTTCTTTTTTGATTTTTGTAAAGAGTTAATTATAGGGACTATGTGCGTTTTGATAGAGTTTTTGAAATTTTCAGCTTCTTGTGATCCCCAATCACGAAATGATTCTTCTTCTACGAATTTTTCATAGTTTTCGAATGAACAAGATTTTGAAATTTCATCTCTGATATGAACAAGGCGATTGAGTATATTATCAATATGGTTATTACCGAAACTTTCTTTGATTAAATCATATGCTTGTTTTCTTACATCTCTATGAGATGACATTAAATTTTCAAATAGACCATGAATATCTATCCTTTTTCCTTCAATCACATATTTCAGAGAGTCTTTGTATTGTATCCAATCTTGAATAGATCTGTATTCTGCTATCTCCAAAGCCGTTTTTTCTTTGCTATGAATATGCGATTTCAATCTCTTGATTGCAAGATGACCGATATACTTTGTCAATTCCCCAACTCGTCCTCTTTGAAGGAAGGCATTAGTGATTTCGCTATCAATTTGATTCAATTCGATACTACAATCTGAAAAGTAGTTAATTTCTTGTAACCAAAATTCATCTTTATTAGATTTTGTAAGTCCTATTGAACAAAGAGTATAATAAAAGTTCCAATAGTCTTTTGCTCTACACCAATCATTGTATAGTTTTTCTGTTGGGTATATCTTATCTTGAAGTCTTTTTAATATACGAAGACGAATCTTCCGATTTTTTTCAAAATCAGGTCTTTTATACTCATAATGTCCTATTAGTCTAATTTCAGCCATTTTTACAATTCTTTTGAATAGTTATCCACATAATACACAATTTCTCTATCAAAAACAAGTCGATATAGAAAAAAAAGATTTGCAAGATACATATCTATTATGCTATATTTGTAATTGATAGTTATTACGCTTAATTTGAAATACAACTTATTGTAGTTATTTACCATAGTGGTAATGTTTTTATTTTTTATTTGGAGTCTGTATGAATAAGACAGAATTTGTTAAATCTCTTGTTGAAAAGACAGGACAAGACAAAAAAGTTATCGATAGTGTTCTTTTAGCAATTGATGAAGTTGTAAAGACACAAGCATCTGCTGGTGATTCAGTTCCTCTCGCAGGATTAGGCACTTTCAAAGTTTCAAACCGTGAAGCTCGTGAAGCTCGTAATCCAATGACAGGTGAAACTGTCCATGTTCCTGCCAAAAAAGTTGCAAAGTTTTCGATTTCAAAAGCACTCAAAGAAATCGTAGCAGGCAAGTAATAATATAAAGCCCCTATTTACTGAATAGGGGCATTTCTTTCTTTATTCCATATAATAGTGAATTTGTTTGTTAAACTTATTAGTGAAGAGTTATGAGTAATGTAATAAAAATCGGTTTTTTCTATGATGGTAATTTTGTAAATAAAATTTCAGATTTCTATACTTTCCGTCATGATATTAAAAGCAGAATATCTCTCAAAACAATACAAGAGTATGTTCTTGAAAAGTTAGCCGATAGTAAAGAACAAAATAGTCATTTCAGAATTGTTGAATCGCATCTGTATAAATCAAGACTTACAGCAAGAGAAGCTGATGAAAAAGATCTTCTTTATGGTGAGAGAGTTTTTGATGATGCTTGTATGTATGATGGTATTACCACACATTATCTTCCTTTGAAGATTCAAAATAATAGAAAAGTTGAAAAAGGTGTTGATGTTTGGTTAGCATTAGAAGCATATGAAATTTCATTATTAAAGAAATTAGACTATGTTGTTTTGGTAACTAATGACATTAATTTTAGACCATTAGTAAAAAAACTTCACACGCTTGGTGTAAAAGTAATCTTATTGAGTTGGGAAATAGATTGGCAATCTGAAAGTGATTATTTCATATCCAAAGTTTCAAAGGATTTACTTTATGATTGCGAGATATTTATTGATTTAGCCAAAGAATATCAGAATAATACAGATAATTTGAAACACCTCTTTGTTCAAAAAGCCGATAAAGAGTCTAAAGATATTTATCATGGAAATAAATCTTCATCAAAATCACAAGGTTTTTATGATAGTAGGACTTATGAAGATAATAGTTCTGTTGAGATTGAATACGATGAAGAAAATCGTTTAGAGTCCGAAATATATTCTCTGAAAAACGGATACGGATTTATCACTTATCCACCTAACAATATATTCTTTCACGCAAAAGACTTGCTTGAAACTAATTTCTCTGACATAGAAATTGGTGATGCTGTGGAATTTCAGATTTATACTAAACCTGATGGTGATATTGTCGCTAAGCACATAAAGTTGCTTTATGCAGGAGATTATCCTTCAGAAGACTGATTTGAAAAAAATCTTTCCAAATTGAAAGCCCATCATAAATTATGGTGGGCTTTTCAAATATATAGAGATGTAAAATAACTTTAACTATGCCATTATTGAAAAAATATCAAGACTATGTAGATAGTGAAAGCAAATCAGACTTACAGAACTGGGGATTTGATAATAATCAGATTTATAGAGTGTTTAAGTTTGATAGTTTTGATGATGCTATCTTGTTTGTAAATAGCATTGCTACATTAGCAAATCAAATGGATCATCATCCTGACATATTTCTTTACGATTACAAATTTGTTAGAGTTTCTTACAAATCTCACGATAAAAATGCCGTTACTAACAAAGACTATAAATCGGCTCATCTTGTAGATAAAATCTACGATGGGGAGGATTTATGGTAATTCTCTTTCACTAATTCTTCTTTTGCTATGTTTCAGTTGTTACACACAAATTCAAATCGTAGAGCTTATCCTATGGTTATAGAAGATGATTATGTTGCTCATGGTCTAAAAGATGTTTATTCAATGACAAAGGATTTTGAATACTTTCCTAGTGTTTGGCAATACAAGGATTCATCGACTTTCAAAGTTGAGTATTTAGGACAATATGAAATATCTGCGATAAAATCTCTTTATGATCGTATCAAAACTTTACTAAAATCAAACTCAAAATTTAACGAACTAAATGATAAGACTTGAAGATAATTCAAATATACAACTTAATTTAGGAGTAGTTGGTTCAAGAACATACACAGATAAAGACCTAATGTTCGCTTGGCTTGACAGATTACAAAAGGAACTCGGTCCATTTGATAGAATCATAACAGGTGATTCGAATGGTCCTGATATTTTGGCGAAATTTTGGGGTAATAGTAATAATATAGAAATTAAAGTTTGCTATGCTGATTGGACTAAACAAGGTAATCAAGCAAGTTATTTAAGGAATATCAATATCATCGAAAATTCAGATTTAGTAGTGGCATTTTGGGATGGAGACTCTAATGGAACAGCTCATGCTATTCGAATAACAAGAAGTCTCAATAAACCTCTGCTTGTTATTTCAAGATCTGGAAATAATTACGAACTGCTCTCTACTATAAAACTTACAGATTAAATGGGTATATTACATAGGAATATTATGCATTTTCAATATATAGACTACTATTTGAAAATGAATAATTCCAATGAGAAAGGATTACGATGAATTGGAAATTGTTATTTTGAAGAATCTTTGTTTGGTTGTTGGATTGGAGTATAATCGTAGTATGTTTCTTATTTCCGAATGGAATAAATTGTCAAAGTGGACTCTGTATGAAAGAGATTGTTTTAGTATTTGGCTTTGCTATTTTTTGAAAAAAACACTACATTTAGACTCTGAACAAGCAAAGAAAAGTTCTACATTTTTTACCAATAAATATGGTTGGGAAATAGGACTACGCCCTGAAATTGCTCACGGACTTGTAAATATTCACTACAAGAATCAGTATAAACAAATGTATTTAAGGAGATACTTAAATGAATAATAGACCAGATTGGGATGAGTATTTTTTAGACATAGCTGAAAAGGTTTCAACTCGTTCTACATGTTTAAGATTGAAAGTAGGATGTGTATTAGTAGCCGAAGATAATAGAATACTCGCAACAGGATATAATGGATCACCAAAAGGGATGCCCCATTGTATAGATGATGGTTGTCTTAAAAGTGAAGAAGGTAGATGTATACGAACTGTTCATGCGGAGATTAATGCAATACTTTCTGTTGAACCACAACAAAGAAAGGATTCAACTCTTTATTGTACCCATGAACCATGTGAACATTGCACTAAATCTATTATTCAAGCAGGTATAACAAAAGTAGTATTCAAACAGGAGTATCCAAATCCTACAAATAAGTATTTTAGTCAATACATCGAATGGATACATAAAAATTAAAAATCCCCTTGAGATAGTTTGTAAAACCTCAAAGGGATTTTTATGTTGTTATGGTATAGGTATATTATTCTTCTACAACTGATATGCTATTTGTATAGCTAAATGATAGTTCATCTGTTTTCTTATCTATCTTTACCTTAATTGTAGAACCATCTTTAGCATTACCTGTTAGTATTTCTTCTGAAAGAGGATCTTCAAGATATTTCTGAATTACTCTACGAAGTGGTCTTGCTCCATATTTCGCATCAAATCCTTTATCAACTAAAAACTCTTTCACTGCCTTTGGTATAGAAAGAGATATATTCTTCTCAACCAATCGTTTTTCCAAACGAGCAATTTGAATATCAATAATTTTAATCATCGCTTCTTTGTTTAGTCGTTTGAAATAGACAATACCATCTAAACGATTGATAAATTCAGGAGAGAAATTTAGTTTAATAGCACTATCTATTGTTTCACGAATATGGGTATCATTGCTTTCATCCTTATTAGTTGAAAAGCCAAGATTTCCACCAGCCTTAATATCTTTCTGACCAACATTTGATGTCATGATAATGATTGTATTTCGAAAATCCACTTTTCTACCTAAACCATCTGTCAAATGTCCATCATCAAATACTTGCAAAAGCGTATTCAGCGCATCAGGGTGAGCTTTTTCTACTTCATCAAGTAGAATTACACTGAATGGTTTCCTTCTTACCTTTTCAGTTAATTGACCTCCTTCTTCATAACCAACATAGCCAGGAGGAGCACCAATTAATTTACTTACAGAAAACTTTTCCATATACTCTGACATATCTACTCTAATTAAAGACTCGTCAGAATCGAATAAATGTCTTGCAAGAGTTTTTGCTAGTTCCGTTTTACCAACACCAGTTGGACCTGTAAAGAGAAATACTCCCGTAGGTCTTGAAGGATCTTTTAATCCAGCTCTTGAACGCTTTACAGATTTTGATAAGGCATCAATAGCTTCTTCTTGACCTATGACTTTAGTTTTTAGTTCTTCTGATAATGTTAGTAGTCTTTTTGCTTCATCTTGAGAAACTTTTGTAATTGGAATACTAGTCATAATAGATATAACTTTTGCTACATCGTCTTCAGTAACTATTTGTTTCTCGCCATCGAGATTTTTTTCCCAATTTTCCTTTATCTTTTCAATTTCATACATATATTCTTTTTCCATATCTCTCAAAGAAGCTGCTTTTTCAAAGTTTTGTTTTTTTATTGCATCACTTTTACTAACACTTATCTCTGCAAGTTTTGCTTCTATCTCTACTATACCTTTAGGAACTTCTACATTGGCTAAACGCACTCTTGCTCCCGATTCATCCAAGACATCAAATGCTTTATCTGGGAAAAATCTATCGGTAATGTATCTATCGGCATATTTGACACAAGATAAGATAGCTTCTTCTGTGTAAATGACATTATGATGACTTTCATACTTATCCTTCACATTTTGAAGTATCTCAATAGTCTGCTCCATATTTGGAGCATCGACAATTATTTTTTGGAATCTACGATCCAAAGCACCATCTTTTTCAATATGTTCTCTATATTCATCAAGAGTAGATGCTCCAATACATTGTATTTCACCTCTTGCCAAAGCAGGTTTAAGCATATTCGCAGCGTCAAGAGAACCTGACGCACCACCTGCACCAACAAGAGTATGTAATTCGTCAATAAATAAAATGACATCATCGCATTTTTCCAATTCTTGAACAACTGCTTTCATTCGTTCTTCAAATTGACCTCTGTATTTTGTTCCTGCCACCATTGAACCTAAATCAAGAGATACAACTCGTTTATCCATCAATGCTCTTGGAACTTTTCTTTGTATAATTCTCAAAGCAAGTCCTTCTACAATAGCAGTCTTTCCAACACCAGGTTCTCCTATTAAGACAGGATTGTTCTTTTTTCTACGAGCAATAACTTGAACTACCCTCTCAATTTCATTTTCTCTACCTATAACAGGATCTAACTTTCCTTCTACTGCAAGTTTAGTTAAGTCTCGTCCGAAATTATCAAGAACTTGTGTTTTACTTTTACTTGTTGCAGAACCGAGTTTATTCTTATTATACTTTGAAGAAGAACTTGATTTTGCTGATGAATCTCCATATTCAAACTTTCTATTGTTTGAGTTTAGGAAGGTATCAAGTTCTTTTCTAAATGTCTCATAGTTTACATCTTGTGAATATAAACACTTTGTTGCTTCGTTATCTTCATCTCGTAGTATTGAAAGAATCAAATGCTCACTACCAATTCTTTCAGATTTGTAAAGTTTTGACTCTAAATATGTTACTTTCAAAACCTTTTCTGCACTTTTTGAAAGTGGTAAATTTGTTGAGATTATACTCAAAGGTGCATTATTTAATTCCTTTTCAAGACAGGTTTTTAATTTCTTGAAATTGACTTGAAGTGAATTCAAAACATCCACACCTACACCTTCTCCTCTTCGTAGAACTCCAAGTAAAAGATGACCGATGTAAATTGTATCATGACCAAGGCGTATTGCTTCTTCTTTTGAAAATTTAATAACTTCTTGAAGTCCTGGTGTGAAATTTCCGTCCATATATTTCCTCGTTTGTATCTTTTTAGGGTAAAGTATGATTATTTCATACTCAAATTTTATATATCTACTCAACAGTAAATATAGCTATTAGATAATTTTATCAATTATGCCATATTTTAGTGCTTCTTCACTGGACATCCAGTTATCTCTATCGGCATCTTTTTTAATTTTATCAACACTTTGACCTGTATGTTTAGATATTACACTATACAAAGATTCTCGTATTCTTATCATTTCTTTAGTATAGATTTCAATATCAGATGCCTGACCTTGTGTTCCGCCCAATGGCTGATGCATCATAACTCTTGAATGGGGAAGGGCAAATCGTTTACCCTTTGCACCAGCAGTCAGCAAAACTTGACCCATTGAAGCAGCCATACCAACGCAAATTGTTGATACATCAGGCTTTATGTATTGTATAGTATCATAAATAGCCATGCCTGCACTAACACTACCACCAGGAGAATTGATATAAAGATAAATGTCTTTGGTCGCATCTTCTGATTGAAGAAATAGTAATTGTGCAATAACTATTGATGATACATCATCATCAATTCCTGTTCCTAAAAAGATAATCCTTTCTTTCAACAGACGTGAGAATATGTCATAAGAACGCTCTCCTCTTGAAGTCTGTTCAATTACATAGGGAATTAGGTGTGATTTCATTAACTATATCTGTAAAGTGAAAAATCAATGTATCTATTATATCTCATTATATTAAAATTGAAATATATTGTTCACTACAATATCGGTAATTTAATTCTTATTACCAACACTTTTTTCTTGGAAAAAACAAAATCTTTTCTTATCTTTGTATTATATGTTGAATTTGATTTTTCAAAATATTTGTTTCATTAGTATAAAAGAAAGCCATATGAAAAAGGATGTTTCCGAAGTCGTTATTTTAGAGCCACTTAACTCAAAAGACTATAAAGTCATAGATAAGACAACAGGTAGGCAGATTGGGTTTATGTTAAGAAAAGCAGATGCTAAACTAGGATTTGATTTGCATCCTAATTTTTCAATCCCCGTTGGAGTTATATTTCCAAGTTCAGCAAAAACTTTGCTTGAAGGTTATGCCGCATTCAATAGAACTTATAGGATTATTCAAGATTCATTGTCAAAATCGTAAAAACTTTCTTGGTGCTTTGCTTTTCTTGTATAGATCATAGGTTTATAGAATTTCTTATATGGTTTCTTCTCTGGATTTTCCTCAAAGAACGGAATGTAAAACTTTCTACCTTTTACCCAAGTAAAGAAGTCTTCTCTGCTTTGTGTTTCGTTACCAAGAAATACTTCATCTACTGTATCTGCAATATTACCATCCTGCTCAATATAATAGAATTTCATATTATCAGGGCTTGTTTTTTCAGCCCATATAACAGATTCTTGATTAAATATTTGACACAGATGCACCATTAAGTTTTTACTTATATTCGGTATAATAATTGAATTTTCATAATTACCATATCTACCCATCACTTCATGGTAGCCAAGGTTATTTTTACGCAAAAAGTCCTTTAATTGAGATTGAGCATATTCATTAAATTCCTTCGATTTTTTTTCACCCAAAGGATTTTCAGCACTCATAATTCCAACAGTATCAATAGATTCAACATTTCCAGTCATAGTTCGACTAATCCTCGGAAATGTTGATTCATTCAATCCATGAAATTCGTGAAATAGTTTGATTTTGTTATTCATTTGGAATTATTTTTTTAATCTTGATTTATTTGACTTTTCTGAACATCCTCAATCAATATATATCTCAAACTGAACTTAAATATCTATGTTTAAGATCGTATCAATATGTTGGGATAAAAGACAACGAGGGTGGACAATTTTATCAGACAAGTGTAAAATCAAATCTGATAAAAAAAACATACTTGAAATTGCTATCGGTGGTCAAAGAAAAAACATATACATACATAAGACTATTTTTGATTTTTTGAAGATATTTTACAAAGCAGACGAACAAACAAACGATTACATCAATATAGATTGGGCTGCATCATCTTTGGATGAATGTATTTTCTTTGTTGACAATGATTGTGATATACAGAAAGGTGTTTCATATTTTTATAGAACTCTTGAAAATATAGAGGATAAAGAGCAGTTAAAAGGTAACAAGCACATTTTATTTTACAAAAGAAGTCAACTATCTCATGGCTTATTTTTCCCTTATAACATAAAAAGTAAAAAATAATTTGGATAATTCACAACTATTTATTATGTTTGTATTGAGTTGAATGAGTTATACGAATTGCTTACTATTGTAATAGCAGTTTAGAAGTTAAGCACAAAAAGTGTGCAATTTTATATATGTATATACCTACTTGAACTTTTCTTTGTTCTTTGAAATGGGGGTGTCATTGGTTTCGATTGGCTTTTGACGCATTAAGAAGCAACCCGTGCTGATACTCGGTGGAGCACGATAATACAACTGAGTAAACTATAAGTGGCATTAATAGCACACATATTTTCAATCAATATCCATTGGTTGAGAATACCCAGACTGAACTCGCAATAGCGGCGTAAGTCCAAGTGATACAATTTGTAACTGTTCTCATTATATCACTTGTCGCCTATAACAGTTTATATTACAAAGGGCTTTCACTTTGTAATGAACCTTAGAAAGCAAAAGAATTATCGGCTGTCCTTTGCCTAAATAATTCTTATCAATAAAGGACTATGGTTGTAGTGGTCTGGTAACTCGATTGTCAAGACGGGGGTTCGATTCCCCCCACCTCCACAATTTTTTGTTTAAGGTATTTATTTGAGGCGTTAGTATGTTATTTTATGAGAAATTATGTAATCATTTGTCCAAAGCTGTAAAAGTAAGACATCCAAATGAGATTGAGGGTGCAAAGATTCTTCAAGATGCTGAAATCTTTTGCATACAACCTCAAAACATATTTCCTATTTTAGGAAATGAAGAGCATATCACACACGATCCTGAAGGTTACAAAGGTGAACTAGATTCTCCTTTCAAAACTATTTGGATTGAAATGAGTTCATTAAATGGAAAAGAGCATTTCATTTCCGTAGGTGGAAATCAAGATGTGAATGTAAAATGTATGGGACTTTTAATCCATGAGATAAGTCCTAAATTGTTTAAGATATGGAGTTTTCTTGATGTTGAGGGTTTGAAAGATATCAAAGAAAGACAATATATGTTTGTTGAAACTTCGTTGTTTAGTGACATCAGCAAAAGTCTGATAGAGCGAATCAACCAAGAATCTTGGGGTTTAGAAACTCCACGAATGAAAGTTAAAATCGGTGGAGGTCAGTCAAAAGTCCTCAAAAGAATAAAAAGTATCATTCATATTTCTTCCAAAAGAAATATCAAATATGTTAAAGGTTCAACCAATCGTAGTATTAATTGGTCATACGCTTGGAATGTAAGAGGTCATTGGAGAAAAATCAATGGTATAGGTAAGGCAAGAGATGGAGTAGAATTAGTAGTTGGACATACATGGGTTAAATCCTATGTAAAAGGAAATGGTGAGTTAGTTAAAAAAACAAGAGTAGTCAAATCATAATTATTTATTGAAGGTATTTTTATGGAAAAGCAACAAATTTCAGCGTATGAATTATTGAGAGTGTTTACAGAATTACAATCTCATTCATCTTTTGACAGACTAGCACCGACTTGGACTCCAAGATTGCTCAAGATTAAAGAGTTACTTGAAACATTTGGAATTTCGTACAGAACAAAGCACTATGTTGTTCCTGGATATGAAGGAAGATATTTCACTAATTTCTATGTATCATTTAATCAAGAAAGCAATGAAAAGGGATTACTATTCCTTGCCCATCACGATATTAACAATGAGGTATCTGAAAATGCACAAGATAATACATCATCAGTATGTCAGTTGCTTTCTATGATGCAGAAAGTTAAAACTATGGAATTAAATCGTCCAATTCACTTTGCTCTTGTGGATTCAGAAGAACATGTAAATTTTAATTGCTGCGGTAGTCAAGTATTGTCAGAAGATATTCATAGTGGTGAGTTTGGAGATGTTGAATTGTGTGTTAATCTTGAACTAACAGGATTAGGAAAGCATATTTGGGTTAGCAACTTTGAAAAGTTTTCTGAAAATAATACAGAAATCATAGAAAAGTTAAATGCTCAAAAAGTTAGAACTCCATATAATGATGCGTATGTTCTAACAATACATGGAGTTCCTGCAATCTGTATAGGTATTTTAGATGATGCTGATATTCAAACGGCAACTAAATCTATGGGCTATCCTAAAATTTGGGGTTTGTGTCATAGTATGGAAGATACCTTTGATAAAATATCTGAAGATGATATGACTCAATTTCAGAATTCTATAATGGAACTTGTATGAAACATGCCCTCGTAA
>SXGQ01210129.1_pt1 | contig 29723 bp, 24 predicted proteins | sample 3178371 | NCBI WGS metagenome assembly SXGQ01 (sample SAMN11356859, study PRJNA531348) | freshwater metagenome | isolation source: freshwater sample F1-20 | place: China: Fuxian Lake, Yuxi | collected 2017-12-25
CGTGGCTGGTTCTACAGCCAGCTGGCCATCAGCACCCTCCTCTTCGGCGGCGACGGACCGCAGACGCTCCCGCCCGGCGTCGCGGCGCCCCCCGCGGAGTGGCCCCACCCGTTCCGCACCTGCATCGTCCTCGGGCTGATGCTCGGCGAGGACGGGCAGAAGATGAGCAAGAGCAAGCGCAACTACAAGGAGCCGGGGGTGATCTTCGACGCCTACGGCGCCGACGCCCTGCGCTGGTACTTCCTCGCCGCCCAGCCACCCTGGACGACGATCCGCTACAGCGAGCGGGCGATCCGCGAGAGCGTGCCCGAGTTCCTCCTCCGCCTCTGGAACGTCTACTCGTTCTTCGTGATCTACGCCCGTATCGACGGCTTCGATCCGGGCCGGCTCCTCGACCGGCCGGGGCGCCTCGATCATGCCGACCTGGCCAACGCGCGCGGCTGGCGGTCGGCGGCTGAGCGCTGCGAACTCGACCGCTGGATGCTCGCCGAAGTCAGCGCCACCGCGGCCGCGGTGATCGAGCGGATGGATGCCTACGACCACTTCGGCGCCGCCGGGCTGATCTCGGCGGTGGTCGATGCCGCGAGCAACTGGTTCGTGCGCCGCAGCCGCGACCGCTTCTGGGCCGCCGGGCGGGCCGACGACTCTCCGGCCGGCAACCGTGACAAGCTCGACGCCTACTGGACGCTCTACGAGACCCTGCTGGCGGTGACCCGGCTGGCGGCGCCGTTCGTGCCGTTCGTGACCGAGGCGATGTGGCGAAACCTCGCGGCCGGGCCGTTCGGCGACCGGGTGCCCGACAGTGTCCACCTCACCGACTATCCGACCGGCTCGGCGGCGCTGCTCGATCCCGATCTCGTGCGCCGGATGGCACTGGTCCGCGACATCGCCTCGCTCGGCCGCGCCGCGCGCGCCGGCGTCAAGCTGAAGGTGCGCCAGCCGCTGGCCAAGGTCGAGGTGATCCTCGCCGACAACCGCACGGCCGACACCGCCTGGCTCGAGTCGCACGCCGAGCTCCTCCGCGACGAGCTCAACGTGAAGCAGGTCGAGGTCTGTCGCGATCCCGACCGGTACATCACCCGGAGCGTGCAGCCGGACCTGAAGCGGCTCGGACCACGCCTGGGGAAGGATCTGCCCCGTGTCCGTACGGCACTGGCGTCGGCCGACGTGGCGGCGCTCCTGGCCGGGTGCGACCGTGACGGCCGGGTGGATCTCGGGCTGGCCGGCGGCGGCACGGCGACGCTCGAGCGCGACGACCTGATTGTCCGGACCACGGCCCGCGAGGGCTGGGCGGCCGCGGAGAGCCACCGGGCAGTCGTCGTGGTCTCGACCGAGCTGTCGCCGGAGCTGATCGCCGAAGGGCTCGTCCGCGAGGTGATCCACGCCGTCCAGTCGGTGCGGAAGACGCTCGATCTCGAGTTCACCCAGCGGATCGAACTCGCGCTCTGCACCCCCGCTGCCCTGCTCGCGGGGGCGATCGCCGCCCACCGCGACACGATCGCCGCCGAGACGCTCGCCACGGCGGTGGTGGACGTCGCGATCGAGGGGGGCAGCCGCGAGGAACTCGACATCGACGGCCATCCCCTGATGATCACCGTGCGGCCGCTGGCGCCGGAGGGCGCGGCATGACCGCCCCGGTTCCCCTCGCGGTGCTCGTCTCCGGTTCGGGCCGGTCGCTGGCCAACCTGCTCGAGCGGATCGCGGTCGGCCGGCTTCCGGCTCGGATCGTCCTCGTCGTGGCGAGCCGGCCCGGGCTCCGCGCCGAGGGGATCGCACGCCGCGCCGGTGTGCCGGTGACGGTGCAGCCGCGCGGGGACCGCGCGGCTGCCGACTGGAGCGCCGACGTGTTTGCCGCGTGCCGTGACGCCGGCGCCGAGCTGGTGGTGATGGCCGGTTGGCTCCATCTCCTGCCGATCCCGGCCGCGTTCGCCGGCCGGGTGATCAACATCCATCCCGCGCTCCTGCCGGCCTTCGGGGGGAGGGGATTCCACGGCGATCACGTGCACCGCGCCGTGCTCGCCCGGGGCTGCACGGTTTCCGGCTGCACGGTCCATCTCGTCGACGACGAGTACGATCATGGGCGGATTCTTCTCCAGAAGACGGTCCCGGTCCTGTCCGACGACACCGTCGAGTCGCTCGCCGCCCGCGTCTTCGCCGCTGAATGCGTCGCCCTTCCGGAGGCGATCGTCCGCATCGCCACCGGCAGCCTTCCCTGCCCCCCCTCCGCACCCCACGCGCCCCTCCGAGGAGACCACCGATGACCCGTTCGCTCGGCAACTGCATCGCCGATTCGCTCCAGCTCTCCCTCAACTACGCCGATCGGCTCCTCGCTGGGATCGACGCCGGGCGGTTCGGCCGCTTCGCCGCGGTCGGCCCGGCGGGCCAGGCGACGGCGGTGGAGTCGAATCATCCTGCCTTCGTCCTCGGCCATCTCGCCCTCTACACACCGCGGATGGTGAGCCAGCTCGGCGGCACCCCCACGCCGGTGCCGGCGCGGTTCGAGTCGGTCTTCTCCAAGGAAGGCAAGTGCATCGACGACCCGACAGGCAGTGTCTACCCGCCGATGGCGGAGGTGGTCGAAGTGTTCAGGCGCGGCTGCCAGGAGGCGATCGCCGCCCTCCGTGCCGCTTCCGACGACCTGCTCCAGCGCCCCAATCCTGCCGAGGGGCGGATGGCGCAACTGTTTCCCACGCTCGGCTCGCTCCACGGCTTCTATGCCGGCGGGCACATGATGATGCACCTCGGGCAGGTGAGCGCGTGGCGGCGGATGGAGGGGCTGGGGGCGGCCTGAGCACCGCGCGCCTCACACGTCGCAGACCAGCGCCGCGTGGCGCAGGGCGAGCAGTGGATCGTCCCAGGTGGGGATCGGCGGCATCCGTCCAGCGGTGCGGCGGTCAGGCGAGGATCGGCTCGATGATGCGGCCGTGGACGTCGGTGAGGCGGTAGTCGCGGCCGCCCCACCGGTAGGTGAGTTCCTCGTGATCGATGCCGAGGAGATGGAGGACGGTGGCCCACATGTCGTAGACCGTGCAGGGGTGCTCCACCACCCGGTAGCCGAAGTCGTCGGTCACACCGTGGACCGTGCCCCCCTTCACACCGCCCCCCGCCAGCCAGACGCTGAAGGCCATCGGATTGTGGTCGCGCCCGTCGGAACCCTGCGAGAACGGCGTCCGTCCGAACTCGCCGGCCCAGACGACGAGCGTCTCGTCGAGCAGGCCGCGGTCGCGGAGGTCGGCGATCAGGGCCGCGATCGGCTGATCGACCTGGAGGGCCATCGCCGCGTGCCCCTTTTCGAGCGCGCCGTGCTGGTCCCAGGGATTCCCCGCTCCCCCCGCGCCGATGTTCTGCGTGAGGCAGGAGAGCTCGATGAACCGCACCCCACGTTCGACCAGCCGCCGCGCCAGCAGGCACTGCCGGCCATAGGCGGCGGTGGGGGCGTTGGGGGAATCGATGCCATACGCGGCGCGCGTCGCCGCCGACTCGCCGGCGATGTCGACCAGCGTTGGGACAGCGGCCTGCATGCGGAAGGCGGTTTCGGCGTTGTGGATCGCCGCCTCGACCGCGGCCGGCGCGCCGGTGGCGCCGACGAACGCCCGATCGAGGGCGGCCACCGCCTCGAGCCGGCGGCGCTGCGGTACCGCGCCGTCGTGCGCGCGGATGTTGCGGATCGCCTCGGCAGCATCGGCTCTGACGATCGAGGCCTGGTGCGGCCCAGGCAGGAAGCCGTTGCTGAACAGCCCCACCCCTCCGTGCGGCACGGCGGCGTTGCCGCTCTGGAGGACGACGTAGCTCGGCAGGTCGGCGTTCTCGCTTCCCAGCCCGTACGACGCCCAGGCCCCGGCGCTCGGGAAGCCGAGGAACGGAAACCCGGTGTGCATAAGGAAGTTGGCCTGGGCATGCTCGCTGACGGGGGTGGTCATCGAGCGGATCACCGCCAGGTCGTCGACCTGTTCCGCGATCCGGGGAAACATGCTGCTCACCGGAATGCCACTCGCCCCCCACGGGCGGAACGTGAACGGGCTCCGCATGACGAGCCCGTTGTTGTTGAACATCGTCCGCTCGACCTTCATCGGCAGTGGTTTGCCGTGATCGGCGTCCAACCGCGGCTTGGGGTCGAACGAATCGACATGCGACACCCCGCCCGACATGTAGCAGAAGATCACCTGCCGCGCCCGGGGCGGGTGGTGGGGCCGGGGGAGCGCCGCGGGAACGCCGGCAGGCTCCGCCCGTGACTCGAGGGCGGCCAGCGCGACGGCCCCGAAGCCGAGCGAAGCCTCGGCGAGCAGCCGACGACGGGGCATGAACAGCGCGGTGGGAACGGATCGGGCTGGCATCGGCTGGAGCTCCCGGGCACACGCACCTGAACCGGGGGTGCGTGGATCGTGTCGGAGGGGGTGTCGTCAGCGGAGGAAGATGAATTCCTTGCAGAGAAACAGCGCCCGGGCCGGCTCGGCCCACGTGACGCGGTCGCGGTCGGCCGGCGCGGGCACCTGGAGGCTCCGCCCGCGGGCAGCGAGGGAATCGATCTCGGCGAGGAGTGCCCGCGCCTCCCCCCGCCGCGCTTCGGGCAGCCGTTCGATCAATGCCGCCAACGACAGGCTGCCCGACGCGGCGGCGAGGTCGCCGACTTCGGCCGCCGACAGCGCCCGGTCGTGGAGGGCGGCCCGGATGATGCGCCCCGCGAGGAGACGATTGCCACCCGCCGGGAGATGCCGGAGACCGAACGAGACGACCGTGCTGCCGGCAGGAAAGACCACCGGCGGCTCGACGCGGTACGGCTCCCCATAGGGGGATCCGTCGCGGTATCCGCGGACGGTGCCGTCCTCCCCCCAGGAGATCGCCACGTGGACCGGCCGGCCCGCCGCCTCCGTCTCCCGGGGACCGGAGAACGGGCGCGTCCGCTGGAAGCCGTTGCTGCCCGCCAGCCACTCGCCCGCCGCCTGCTCAGCGAAGACGATCGCGTCGAACACGACGCCGTCAGCTGATTGGATCGACATCACGCCCCCCCCCTGCTGCCCGAGGGAGTCGAGTTGGACCAGGGCAGAGAGTGTCCGGGCCCCCACCATGCGCGGGAGTGGCGCCGTGGTGACGTGGCCTCCGTCGGCAACGACGAGCGCCCCGTCGCGGACGGAGGCACCACCGTGCGCCGTGCCGGGCACGTTTCCCTCGACGGCATCGAGCGAGCGGGAGAAGTCCCAGGAAAACAGGGGCGCCGGCGGCTGCGGTCCACCGGCTCCAGTTGCCGGCCGCGCGGCCCGCACCGATTCGAGAAGCACGTCGAGACCGGCGCGGGCCCGCGCCGTGAGAATCTCGGTCTCGGCCCGGCGGCGCGCCCGCTCGTCCAACTCCGCGCGGGCTGCTCCGAGCAGTTCGCCCAGGTGGGCACGCTCCGCGGCGCTGCCCGGCCGGCCGAGCGCCGTGCGCACCATGACATCGAGGCGCGCCTCGTCGGAAACGAGGCTCGTGTCGGCGAGGATCCGCGCCGCGAAGGCCTCGGCGAGCCGCGCCACCTGCGGGTCGTTGAGGAGGGTGAGGGCCTGCGCCGGAACATTGGTCTCGTCGCGCGCCCCGGTGCTGCTGAACGGCTCCGGGAAGTCGAACACCCGCAGCAGCGGATCGATGGCGTTGCGGGCCACGCGCACATACACCCCGCGGCGGCCACTGCCGCCGTCGGCCGGCGGCCCGTGGAGGCGGGGATCGAGTGCCCCGGAGGTGGCGAGGAGGCTGTCGCGGATCGCCTCGGCATCCAAGCGCCGCACGAGCGCCCGCGACCAGAGGCGGGTGTCTGGGTCGGCGGCCATGGTCGCCGGCGGTGCCAGCGAGTCGAGCCGCCAGGTGCGCGACGTGACGAGATGACGGATCAGCCCTTTGAGCGACCAGCCCCCCGTTTCGAAGCGCACCGCGAGGTGATCGAGCAACTCGGGATGGGTCGGCTTCTGCCCGAGATGGCCGAGGTTGTCGGGGGTCGCCACGATTCCACGGCCGAAGAGATGGTGCCAGACCCGATTGACGATCACGCGGCGCGTGAGCGGATTCGCGGGCGAGAGGAGGTCGTCGGCCACTTCCCGCCGGCCGGAGCCGGCAGCCACCGCCCGGGGATTGCCGAACAACGAGGGAAACCCGCGTGGCACGGGTGGCCCGGGGGTGTGGTGGTCGCCGCGGGCAAGCAGCGGCTGATCGTGGCCGCCGGTCTCCTCCGGCGCCGGAGCGCGCGGCAGCACCGGCACGAGGGCCTCGAGGCGGCGGGCCTCCTCCGCGAGTGGACCGGCGACGGCAAGGTCGTCGAGGCGATTCTCGAGGAGTCCTTCGGCCATGGCCGTATCGAGGAGCAGCGCGTCGCGGTCGTCCGCCCGCCCTTCGGACCAGGCCGTCAGCGCGTCGCCGAGGGCGGCCACGACGGCATCGCGGAAGGCGACGACCGTCGGCATGCCGCTGTCGCCGAGGCGTTCGAAAATCGCCCCGCGGGGATCGGCGGGCAGTGCCGGGGGGGTGCCCGGGGTGACGAGCCGGGCCTCACGGACCGCGAACCACGACCGCTCCGCCGCGTCGCCCGACGGCAGCACGGCATCGCGCGCGGTGGCCAACTCGACGTGGATCCGGTCGCCGTCCCAGTAGGCGAGGTCGAAGCGGTGCCACTTCCACTCCGGCGTCAGTTGGGTGATCGGATAGACGGGACCGCCGCGCGGATAGTCCTCGACCACGTAGCGCAGCGTCGCGCCGCCACCGCCGGCGGCGAGCACCCACAACTCCCTCGGCCCCTCCACCCGAACGACGGGCGAGGTCAGCCGGCCGCCGTGCTTTGTGGAAATCCGGTGGGTCTTGACCGCCGCGGGCATGATTCTGTCAACCGCACGCGGCCCCGACGCCGCGAGGATCGTGTCGCCGGCCCGCGGCCGCTCTGCAATCTCCATCAGGCCGCTCCCCACCGCCGACCAGGCGGCGCGGTCCGCGTCGGCGGCGAGATCCCAGCGGAGGTCGCCGGCGCCAGGGCCGGCAGCCGGCGTGGAGAGCGCTGCGCGCCATGCCGCGACGGCCGCCGCGAGCGCCGCCGTGTCGGCCGCATCGGCACCGGCAGCAAATAGCGGATGGAGCAGGGTGCGGGGCTCCTTCCCCCCGGTCGCCAGCGGCTCGAAGCGGTCGAGTCGCCGGCGCAGGTCGGCGAGCGAGTGGCGCCACTGCCCCGCCAGCGCGGTGCGGATCGGCGCCTCGAGCGCCAAGATCTCCGCCCGGCTCGTGCCCAGTGCCGCCGGCGGCCCCACCTCGAGGCGACCGGGGCGACAGGACCCGAGCACGCCGAACAGGGCGTAGTAGTCGCGTTGGCTGATCGGGTCGAACTTGTGGTCGTGGCAGCGGGCACACGAGACGGTGAGCCCGAGGAAGGCCTTGGAGAAGGCGTTCACCTGATCGTCGACGAACCGGACCTTCTCCTCGAGGGCGTCGGTGGGGGAGTAGCCGTGGAACACCATCCGCCAGTGGGCGGTGAGGATGGCGGAGTCGTTGAAGCTTCCGGTCGGATCGAGGCGTGGATCGGCCACGAGATCTCCCGCAACATGCTCGCGGAGCAGGCGGTCGACCGGCACGTCGGCATTGAGGGCACGGATCAGGGCATCGCGGTACAGGTGGGTGCCGACGATCTCCGGATCACCCTCCGAACCGTGGGTGTCGGCGTAGCGGATCCAGTCCATCCAGTGCCGGGCCCAGCGCTCGCCGAAGTGCGGGCTCGCGAGCAGGCGGTCCACGAGCGCTTCCCAGCCGCCGGCGACCCCGACGCGGGTCGTCCATTCCTCCTGCTCGGCGGGGGTGGGAGGCAGCCCGACGAGGGCGAAGAAGGCGCGCCGCACGAGCGCCGCCGGTGGTGCCACGGAGGCCGGCTCGACACCGGCCGCCGCGTGGCCGGCGGCGATGAAGCGATCGACGGGGTGGGCGGCCCAGGGGCCGGCGGCCGTCTCCGGCTGGGGCGGATCCCGGAGCGGCTGGAACGCCCACCACTGCCGGCGGCGCTCCCGGACGGCCTCCCACGAGGTCTCGGCAGCGAGCTCCGTCGCCGATGGCGGCGCGTCGCGCGGATCGACGGCACCGGCGGCGATCCACGCGGTGAAGTCGGCGATCGACTCCGGCGCCAGGCGCCCCGAGTCCTTCGGCATCTTCAGTCCATCGACCTCGTGCTTCAGCACGCGCACCAGGAGGCTCTCGGCCGGCTTGCCGGGCACGAGCGCCGGCCCGGAATCGCCGCCGTCGAGAAGCCCGTCGCGCGAATCGACCGCCAAGCCTCCTTCCGCCACCGTCGCGGCGTTGTGACAGGCGTAGCAGCGGTCGATGAGGACCGGCCGGATCCGCGCTTCGAAAAACGCCTCGTCGGCCGGATCGCCCCCGCCGGCCCCCGGGCACCAGGCCCCGAGCAGAAGGCACCAGAGGAGGAGGCACCCGGCGGCGATGATCCACGTCCGACTGCGATCGATCGTGGTGCTCATGCCGTGTGCTCCCCAGGCGCCAGGATCCGCCGCCCGAGCTGTCAGTATCCTCCCGGCCGCCCGACCCGACAAACGGGGCCCCGGGGTTACCGCGGCCCCACACTGGGCAACGCGATACCGGGCAACCCGATACCGGGCAGCCAGTCGAGCGGAATCCGCGCCGCCATGATCGCATCCCCCGCTTCGTAGAGGCAGACGAGCGTGCCGTCCGGCAGCACGGCGAGGTCGGAGTAGGCGCTCGGACCCGGTTCGAGCACGCGGATGTGTGGCCAGGTGCGCCCGTCGTCGAGGCTGACGCGGAGGGTCAGATTCCGGCGCTTCGCCCTCCCGGCAGGGATCTCGGCGCCGGCGTCGTCACGGGCGAGGGAGTCGGGGCACGAAACCACCATCAACCCCGGCCGCGCCGGATGGGTGACCAGCCCCGCCATGCACACCGGCTCGGGGAGGTCGCCGTGGAAGGTCGGCGTTCCCCAGCCGGTGGCCCCGTCGGGGCCGATCGTGACGAGCTTCCGATTCGGTGGCGAGACGTTCCGCGACAGGAGCAACACGCTGCCGTCGGAGCGTTCCGCGGCGATCGACTCATTGGGGTCGGTGCGGCCTTCGCCGTTCGGCACGGCCAGGTCGCCGGCCCGCCAGGTCAGGCCGCCGTCGTCGCTGACGATCGTGGCCGCGGCGGAGGGGTGGTGGGCTCCGGCCGTGCCGTAGGCCAGCCAGATCGGCACGACGATCCGCCCCCCGCGCAGCTGGATCCCGTGCCCCGGGCCGGTGGCGATCACCTTCCAGGGCTGGTGTCGGCGGAACGGCGCGAACGCCGCCGTGATCTCCACCGGGTCGGAGAACGTCAGGCCGTCGTCGCGGCTGCGCATCACGAAGCAGCGCGCGTAGTTCACACAGTAGAGCATCACGAGATCGCCGCTCGTGCGGTCGACGACGGCGACAGGGTTGTTGACCGTCTGCTCGTGCTCCCCCCCCTCGAGCTTCGTCGGGTTGCCCTCGATCCGTGGGCCATGGTGCGCCACGTGACGCGCCGGCGCCCACGTCAGCCCGCCATCGGTGCTGCGCCGCAGATGGACCTCGATCTCCCCCCAGTCCCTCCGCGACTCGCGCCGCGCCTCGCAGACGGCGATGAGCGTGCCCGCGGGCGTGGCGATGATTCCTGGGATCCGGTAGAGCGTGACGCCGGCATCGCCTGCACGGAACACGGCGACCCGCTCCGGGTCGGCGGCGCCGGCGATGGCAGCTCCGAGCATTCCGAACACCACCGCCAGCAACACGGCCGGCGTGGCCGGACGGTGCCCGACGTCATTCTCGTGCATGATCACATCCCTGCGGGTCGGCCGCCGCGATTCCGAGCGCGGCGAGAGTCTCACGGATCGAGGCCGCCTCGGTCGCGGCCTCGGCCGCGACAGGATCGATGATGCCCTGGCCGAGGATCGCCTCCAACTCCTCGCGTTGACGCGGCGGCGCGGGCGCTCCCATCGCCCCGGTCCCCTGCTGCCGGAGGTTCGATGCGAAAATCCCCGCGGCGCTCACCGGGAGGAAGTCCTCGTAGCGGAGCGGCTGCCGGGTGACGAACCCGGCAGCCAGCAGCGCCGGCAGCGGGGTGGGCAGCGGGTGACCGGCGTGCCGTGCCGCGAGGCCGGCGGCGCTCGGTTGATAGCGGCCGAGGATCTGCCCGCGGGTGAACAGTTCGGTCGCCGTGCGGCCGAGGCCGGCGAACGCCGCCCCGGCCCCACCCGATCCGGGATCGGTTCCGGCGGCATCCGCGGCGACGAGTCCGGCATCGTAGGCGCGGCGACCGGCCACGGAGCAGGCGTAGCCGCGCTGCTCGACCTCGCCGAACCGGGCGGTATGGCTCCCGATCTCCGTCTCCCCGCCGGCATCACTGAACAAAACCCGCTCGGTGAGCGCCCGGTAGGAATCCTGCCGGAGGAGCACCGGTACGTCGGCCGGTGGTCCCTCGGTGGTCTCCTTGAAACCGGCATGCGGCAGGCGATGCAGTGCGTGGGTGTCGTCGCCGAGCCGGCTCACGAGTCGCTCCACGAGACCGGCCACGGCAGCCGGGGCGACGCCGCGCGCCGGCGGCAATGCAGCGGGCGCCCAGGGAAGCAGCAATCGAACCCGGTCGTCATCGGCCTGCTCCGCGACACTCGACAGCACTCCGGTCGCCCGGCCGCGGAACCAGTCGGCATCGCGCTCCGCAAGGCAGAGCCGCATCGCCGCCGTGAACAGGTCGATCGCCAGGGAGTTGCATGCCAGATGGTTGAGGTGGTGGGTCGGAAAGCAGGCGATGTCGGCCGCGATCCGCAGATCGGCAGCGACCAGATCGCGGTACAGCTCGACCGGACCGCCACGGCCTGTCCAGGCGAAGATCCGGCCGACGCATTCCCCGATCAGCGCCATGCCGTCGGCCTCGCGCAGCCCCCTGTCGGCCTCGCAGCGCTCGACGAGGGCCCGGGCCCGGTCGCCGAAGACGTCGCGACCCGCGAGCGCGTCACGCACCCGCGCGGCCAGCGGCGCGGGAAAGCCGTCGCTGACCAGCAGCGAGCAGAACATGCGGTGCTCGGGCCGGTGCCGGGAGCGGAACGCCGTGGCCATGATCGGCTGGCGCTTCGCCCCGACGCTCGTCATGTCGTAGAAGCCGTGGGGCTCCATGCCGAAGCAGGCGAACAGCCGCCCGACCCACCGGTATTCATCCCCCCTGCCGATCCGGATCGCGCCGTGCCGCTCGGCGCCGAGCCGCCGCCCGGCCGGCCCCCTCACGGCGCCGCCGTCCAGCCCCGGTTGGACCATGCCGAGGAGCTCGAGCAGGGTGTCGTTGCAGGCGTCGTTGACGGCCAGCGCGCCGCCGTAGAGCGGCACTTCGGCGGCGAACATCGTCGACAGCGCCGCGAACAGGCGGTCCTGGAGGTTCCGCGGGTCGAGCGGTTTCCCGGAGCCGTTCGGCATCCGCGCTTCCTTATCCGTCAGGCGAGGAGGCCGTGGATCACCCGGCCATGGACGTCGGTGAGCCTGCGCTCGACACCATTGTGCCGGAAGGTGAGCCGCTCGTGGTCGATCCCCAGGAGATGGAGGATCGTGGCGTTGAAGTCGTAGAGCGGATGGATCTCCTCCACGGCCTTCTCCCCGAAGTCGTCGGTCCGACCGATGCTCACGCCGGGCTTCACCCCCGCCCCGGTCATCCAGCAGGTGAATCCGTCGGGATTGTGGTCGCGCCCCTGCGCACCCTTCTGGAAATAGGGCATCCGGCCGAACTCCGTGCACCACACCACGAGCGTGTCGTCGAGCAGGCCGCGGGCGCGGAGATCGCGGATCAACGCGGCGGCCGGCTGATCGAGGATCATGGCGTGGCGGTCGTACTGCTCCCTGAGCTTCGAGTGGCCGTCCCAGTTGAGCTCACCGCCGCTGGCGTAGGCACCGTTGAACAGCTGCACGAAGCGCACCCCCTGCTCGATGAGCCGGCGGGCGAGGATGCAGTTGCGGGCGAAGGAGGCCTTGAGGGGATTCTCGGTGTCGAGGGCGCCGTACGCCGCCAGCGTGGCCGCCGACTCGGTCGACAGGTCGGAGATCGCCGGCACCGCCATCTGCATCCGCGCCGCCAGTTCGTAGGCGGCGATCCGCGCCGCCAGCGCCGGATCAAGGGGATGGGCGGCGGCATGGCGGCGGTTGAGCTGGCCGAGAAACGCCCTGCCGGCGCGGTCGGCACCCGGCGCGATCACCGCCGGCGTCGCGAGGTGGCGGATCGGCTCGGTGCTGCTCCAGGTGGTGCCCTGATACTCCGCCGGGAGGAAGCCGGGCCCCCAGTTGTTGCTGCTCGCCTGGGGAATGCCGCGCGGATCGGGGATGGCGACGAAGGCCGGGACGTTGTCGTTCTCCGTCCCGAGCGCGTAGGTCACCCAGGCGCCGAGGCTCGGAAACCCGTCGGCCGCGAAGCCGGTAGAGAGGAAATTCTCGGCCGGCCCGTGGGTGTTGGTCCGGCTGGTGAGCGAATGGACGAAGGCGAGGTCGTCGGTGAGGGCGGCGAGATGGGGAATCAGATCCGAGACCATCTTCCCGGTCGCACCGCGGGGACGGAAATAATACTGCGGCTGAGCGAGGTTGCCGGCGGGTCCCTGGAACGTCACCGCCGGCCCCCCGGGCAGCGGGCGGCCGTCCCACTCGACGAGTTTTGGCTTCCAGTCCCACGTCTCCAGTTGGCTGACGGCCCCGGCACAGAAGATCACCAGCACGTTGCGGGCACGCCCCGGGGCATGGCCGGGGCGCGGAGCGAACGGGCGGGCGGGATCGATCGCCGTGGGAGGCGCCGCCAGCGCCCTGTCGCGATCAAGCAGGCTCGCCAGCGCCACGCCCGAGAGCGCCGTGGCGGCGTCGCCGAGGAAGCGACGCCGGTCGAGCAGGCCGTGGTGGAGCGGGTGGGCCATCATGGCAGCAACGCTGGAACCGTCAGGGGATGAAAAGGAACTCGTTGGCATTCGTCAGCGCCCGCGCGAGGGCCGCCAGCCCATGTTCGCGCGCGAGATCGACTGCGGCAGCGCGCTCGTCGGACGCCGGCGCGCGGCCGAGTACGAGGATGAATCCGCGCTCCACCTGGGCGTCGATCGGGTCGGCCGCCCCGGCCGTCTCCGCCGCGATCCGCCCGGCGAGCGCTTCGGCCTGATCGACCGTGAACCGGCTGTTGAGGAGGTTGAGGGCCTGCAGCGGCGTGGTCGACTGCCGGCGCCGGCCGGTCGTCTGGCCCGCATCGGGGCAGTCGAACGCACCGAACACGCTCTCCTTCTCCATCCGGATCCGGTGGGCGTAGATCATGCGGCGCAGGCCCGGACCGGAAAACGCCTCGACCGGCGGAAAGCCGGAGAGACCTCCGCGCGTGGTGAACAGGTCGAAGCCGCGGCCCCCCGCCGTGAGGTCGAGCCGACCGGCGACAGCGAGCATCCCGTCGCGGATCGCCTCCCCCTCCAGACGCCGCGGTGGAAAGCGCCACAGGAGACGGCACTCGGCATCCACCGCGAGTGCCCGGGGATCAGCATCGGCCGACTGGCCGTAGGTCGCCGACAGCACGATCAGCCGGTGGATGGCCTTGAGTGACCAGCGCTCCGCCACGAGCCGCGCGGCGAGCCAGTCGAGCAGCTGCGGATGGCTCGGAGGGGTGCCGCTGCGGCCGAAATCGTTGGCCGTCTCCACCAGCCCGGTGCCGAAGTGCGACTGCCAGAGACGGTTGACGATCACCCGCGCGGTGAGCGGGTGCCCCGGGTGCACGAGCCATTCTGCCAGCGCCCGGCGCCGGTGCTGCTCCGGGGCATCGGCCGGCAGGGCCACGAGGCCGGCGGTCGCGGCGAACACCGCGGGCGTAGCGGGAGCAAGCGCCTCGCCACGCTGTTCGGCATCGCCGCGGCGCAGAAGATGGGTCGGCTCGGAAGGGGTGAAGCGGCCGGCATAGACCACGCGGCGCACCGCGGCGAGCTCGGCCTCGAGCGCACGGAGTGCGCTCGAGGCAGCGGTCCGCTCCGTCTCGTCGGCGTCGACCTGCTGACGCTCGCGGGCGAAGAGGATCGCCGCGCGGAGCCGGTCGGCCGCTTCACTGCGAACCTCGCGGTCGCCGTAATGGACCCCGCTGAAGAACGCCTGGAGCGCGTAGTACTCGCGGGCCGAAACCGGATCGAACTTGTGGTCGTGGCAGCGGGCGCAGCCGATCGACATCCCGAGGAAGGCATCGCCGACGTTGACGATGATGTCGGCGAGGGCATCCTGACGGGCGGCGCGCTTCGAGACGTCGTCGGCGCCGATCTGCCCCGGAAGGAGCACCGCGGCGGTGACCAGAAACCCGGTGGCAGCGTCGGCGCCGGTGGCATCGCCGGCGAGCTGGTCGGTGACGAACCGGTCGAACGGCAGGTCCCGATTGAAGGCGTCGATCACCCAGTCGCGGTAGTGGAAGGCATGCGGCCGCTCCGTGTTCACTTCGTAGCCGTCGGTCTCGGCGAACCGCACCACGTCGAGCCAGTGTTGGGCCTGCCGCTCGCCGTACCGGGGCGAGGCGAGCAGCGCGTCGACGACCCGCTCCCGGGCGTCGGGACCGTCGTCGGCGGTGAAGGACGCGACGTCGTCCGGGGTGGGTGGCAATCCGGTGAGGTCGAGAAACACCCGGCGGAGCCACGTGCGCCGGTCGGCTGGCTGCGCCGGGGCGAGCCCCTCGGCCTCGAGCCGCGCGAGGATGAAGCGGTCAATGTCGCCCAGCGGCCATTCGGCCATCCGCACAGGGGGCGCCGCGGGGGGCACCACCGGCCGGAACGCCCAGTGGTCGGACCGATCGATCGCCCGGACCCGGTCGATCCCCTCCGGCCAGACCGCCCCCTCGTCGATCCAGCGCACGAGCAAGCCGACCGCTTCGTCGGGCACCGGCGGCACGCCGGAGTCGGCGGGGGGCATGTGGAGATCCCCAGAGCCTCGCCGCACGACCTGCGCGAGGACGCTCTCCTCGGCCTTGCCGGGAACGATCGCCGGACCGTGGCCGTCGCCCCCGGCGAACGCCCTCTCCCTGAGGTCGAGCCGGAACCCACTTTCCGCTTGCTCGCCGGAATGGCATCGGGAGCAGTGAACATCGAGGAGCGGTCGAACGTCGCGGACGAAGTCGACCGGTACTGCACCCGCACTGCCGCACGTGCCGAGCGCGGCGGCCAAAGCCCATCCCACAGCCACTCCGCGCTTGCCCATCATGCCGGGCTCCTCGACGCACGCTCCCGATGAAAGTGTACGTCGTGGGCTGACCGCACTGCGAGAGGGCTGGAGCCGGTGATCACCCTCCTGCCCGGGCAGCGGATCCCCGCGTTCAGACGCAGTGGAAAACCAGCGTGACAAGCAGCCAGACTCCCCTCGTGCTGCTCTGGGGGCGGTCCGCCGGGCCCGGCGGACCACCAGGTTCACCGCCGTGACAAGGGTCACCGCCGTGACGATTCCCCCGGCGGCCGTGCGCCGTCCGGTGCCCTGGCAGCCACGGCCGGCCAGAACCCCTGCGCTGCCGACCAGTCGCTGCGGGTGTCGGCCGTAAGGTGATCGGCGCCCCGGCTCGCCGCTGCCGTCGCCGCCACGGCGACGAGTGCCCGGCCCAGTCCCCGTCGCCGGAAACCGGGGTGGACCAGGAGCCAGCCCACCGACCATCCCGCCGCCGTCTCGACCAGCGTGACGAAGCCGACGCACGCCGCCGCCGGTTCGGCGGTGAATGCGCACCACGCCGTCACCCCCCTGCCCGGGCGACCGGCCAATTCCCCGACGATTCCCTCCGGCCGGGGCACGGGCCCCACGTTGTCTGTGGGCTCCCGGCAGGCAGCCACGAGCGCGGCAATGGGGCCAGCGTGCGCGACGGGGTCGGGGCAGACCACGATCCGCATCCCGGCAGGCGCAGACGTGCCACCCGCCAATGGGACGATCCTGTGGCGCACCACCGCCATCGACTCCCTCCCCAGGCCCGCCGGGGGCCCCTTACCAAGCCCGCGGGAGCGAATTCCCCCGACCTCGTGTTGGAAATCCTCGTCACCGGCGACCGGGGCCGATTCGTGTCCCCAGCCTACCGGACCACCCGACGGCGTGGCGGGGCTGGCAGCCCGTGGCCAAAGTCCATCCCTGGCCTTTGGCCACTCGAAACGCTGGCGCTTTTCACGGGAGCTGCGCTCCCGGCACCTCATCCATGAGGTGCAGCAGGCTGTCTATCCACATTATCCACAGCCTGCTGGGGGTGCCTCTGGCGACGGCCGGAGCCGATGCCTGGCAGATCTGAAGGTTCGCATCAAGTATTTTGATTGGTTTCTGTCAGAAACTATCACTGATATCGTTGACAACGCGTGGAAAAGATGCATAGTTTATGTCGCTCACGGAGCTTTTCCGGCGTGTCGACGCAGCTGAGGCGAACGAGATTGATCGACTTCATCCGCATCCGGGGGTTTGCCACCCTCGACGAGCTGGTCGGCGAGTTGGGCGTGTCGGAATCGACGATCCGCCGCGACCTCGATGCCCTCGAGGAGCAGGGGCTCGCGCGCCGTACACACGGTGGGGTGCTCGCCGCCGGGGGCCTCCCGCGGCTGTCGGAGTTCGACGAGCGCCAGCCGGCCCACTGGGCCGCCAAACGGGCGATCGCGGCGGCCGCTGCCGAGGTGATCGCCGACGGTGAGACGGTGCTCCTCGACGGTGGCACGACCACCTACGAGGTGGCCCGCCTGCTCGTCGGGCGGTCTCTCCAGGTGGTCACCAACAGCCTTCCGGTCGCCAACCTCTTCGCCTCGCAGGCGCGCACCGATCTGGTGCTGCTCGGTGGCTACGTCTCACCGCGCACGGGGGTCTGCCTCGGGCCCTATGCCAATGAGCTGCTCGGCCGGCTACACGTCACCACGACGGTGCTCTCGGCGGCCGGGATCACGGCCGACGGCCTGTTCAACGCCCATCTCCTCCTCGCCGAGACGGAGCAGGCCATGCTCCGGGCTGCCGGCCGGGTGATCGTCGTGGCCGACAGTTCCAAATTCGGCCGCAAGAGCCTGACCTTCGTGTCGGGTCTCGATGCCGTCGATCTGGTCGTCAGCGACGACGGTCTCGAGACCTCCTGGCGGGAGACCGTCACCGCCGCCGGGGCGGAGCTGCGCGTGGCGGCGCTCGCCGCGCCCGCGGGAGCCGGCCCCACCGCAGCCGATCCGTCGGCGGCCACCCCTGCCGGCCGCCGCAAGCCGAAGACCGGACCGCGCGAGTCGTCTCGGGAGCGTGCCCGAACCCAACCCGCCCGCAGGAGCCACCGTCGATGATCGCCGCTCCCGTCAGCCAGGGCATTCCCGGCCCCGCACCGCTGGCCGGCCTCCCCACCGGGCTCGACCGGCGCGCGGTGGAGCGCGTGGTGCGTGAGATCGTCCTCCGCGTTAATGGCCAGCTGCCGTCGCAGGCCGGCGCTGGGCAGACTGGAACGCTGCAGGCCGGCCAGCCACCGCAGCTCATCGTCAGCATCTCGGCGCGGCACTGCCATCTCACCGACGACCACGTGGAAAAGCTCTTCGGCACCGGCCGCACCCTGACCCCGATGAAGCCGCTCTATCAGGACGGCTTCTACGCCGCCGAGGAGACGGTGATGCTCGTCGGTCCGAAGCGGAAGATGCTCCCCACGGTGCGGGTGCTCGGCCCGACGCGGAAGGCGTCGCAGGTCGAGCTCGCGTTCACCGACGGCATTTCGCTGGGCATCGATCTGCCGGTCCGGCCGAGCGGCAAGATCGCCGGCACCCCCGGTTGCGTCCTCGTCGGCCCCGCCGGTGCGGTGGAACTCGCCGAGGGGGTGATCCGGGCCGAGCGGCACGTCCACATGAACGTCGCCGATGCCGCCCACTTCGGCGTCCGGGACGGCGACCGGATGAGCCTCGTGGTCAGGTCGGGCTGCGGGGTCGTCTTCCGCGACCTGCTCGTGCGGGCCGACGCCACCAGCAAACTCGAGGTCCACATCGACACCGACGAGGGCAACGCCGCCGATCTCGATCACGCCGAGAGCGTGGAACTGGTGAGGCAGACGTGAGCCGGAAGCGGGCGGCCGGGAGGCCGAGGACCACGGCAGGAACCACGGCAGGGAAGCGGACAACGAACAGGACCGTCCAGCGGGCACGTGCCGGCGCGGTCCGCGGGGATCTCCCCGCAGCACGTGATGGGCTCTCCACGACAGGAGTACGGCAGCAGATGGCAAAGAACGTCGAAGCCCTCGGCATGATCGAGGTGAAGGGGTTCGTCACCCTCGTCGAGGCGGTGGACGCGATGATGAAGGCGGCGAACGTCACCTTCATCGGCTGGGACAAGATCGGCAGCGGCCTGGTGACGGCATTCGTCTCCGGCGACGTGGCCGCAGTGAAGGCGGCGACCGACGCGGGCGCGGCGGCCGGTGGTCGGATCGGTGACGTGGTGAGCGTCCAGGTGATCGCCCGCCCCCACGAGGATCTCGAGATCGTCCTCCCACCCAAGGCGTGAACGGGATTCCCGTCGCATCAACAGGGCGCGACTGATTTCTATCAGGCATTGAACGGTTTCATTCATCAGGGTTTCGTTCTTCACCCTTTTCGTTCTTCACCAGGGGTCTTCCATGAACACGGCGATCGGATTGCTCGAAACCAAGGGACTCGTCGGCCTCGTCGAGGCCACCGACGCGATGGCCAAGGCGGCCAACGTGAAAATCCTCAAGCGGATCAGCATCGGCAACGCCTTCGTCGCCACGGTCGTCCAGGGGGACGTCGGGAGCGTGCGGGCGGCGGTCGAGGCGGGGGCCACTGCGGCCCAGCAGGTCGGGGAACTCGTGGCCAGCCATGTGATTCCGCGCCCGGCGGAGAGCCTCACCGCGGCGTTCTTCAGCTGAAGCAGTTTCTTTCGTCCGCCGAAAACGCCGGTCGGCGCGTGCCGACCGGGTGGCGTTGCTCACCGATCGTCCCTTCCTGCGGATCCCGCCGGCACGTCCGGCGGGGCGAGTCATGAAGATCCTCGTCGCCAACCTCGGCTCCACGAGCTTCAAGTACCGGCTCTTCGACCTCCCCGAGCGGGAGGGCGACGGTGGTCGCACGGGAAGCACGGAGGTGGAGTTGGCCCGCGGGGGCGTCGAGCGGATCGGTGCGGCGGAGAGTCGGGTGTATGCCACGGCGACGCCGTCGGGGCGGCCCGCGGTCAAGTTCGAGGCGGTGCTGCCGGTTCCCGATCACGGGGTGGCACTCGGGGCGGCGCTCGAGCAGCTCACCGCCGACGGCGGGCCCCTGCGGGACGTGGGCGAGGTGGCGGCGGTCGGCTTCAAGGCGGTGCACGGCGGGCGCTACACCGGTGCGGTGCGCGTGACGGCCGACGTGCTCGCGGCGATGGAGGAGATGGCGGAGGTGGCACCGGCCCACAATCCGCCCTATGTCAAGGCGATGCGGACGGTGATGGAGCGGCTCCCCGGTGTGCCGCTCGTGGCGGCGTTCGAGACCGGTTTCCATGCGACCATTCCCCCGCGCAACGCCCTCTATGCGGTGCCGACGGCATGGGTGGAGGAGCACCGGGTGCGGCGCTATGGGTTCCATGGGGCGAGCCATCGCTTCGTGGCCACGCGCCTCCTCGACCTCGTTCCGCGGCGGCCGTTGCGGGGGATCTCCTGCCACCTCGGCGGCTCGAGCAGTGTGTGTTGGTTGCTCGACGGGAAGAGCGTCGGCACGTCGATGGGGATGAGTCCGCAGTCGGGCCTCCCGCAGAACAACCGGGCGGGCGACCTCGATCCGTTCGCGATCCTCCACGTGGCGCGGCGGACCGGCCGGGATTTCGCCGACCTGCTCGTCGAATTGTCGGGCCGGGGAGGACTCGCCGGGATGTCGGGTACCAGCGGCGACATGCGTGATCTCGAGGAGGCGGCGGCGGCCGGCAGCGACCGGGCGCGGACCGCGATCGAGGTCTACGTGGGAAGCATCCGCCACTGGCTCGGCGCCGGATTGGTCGAGCTTGGCGGCCTCGACGCCATCGCCTTCGCGGGGGGCATCGGCGAGAACGCCCCGGCGATCCGCGCGGCTGTGGTCGCGGGCCTCGGGGAGCTGGGAATCGCCGTCGATCCGGCCGCCAACGCGGCGGCCACGACGGGGGAGCGGCTGATCTCCCCCGCGGGAGCACGGGTCGCGGTGTGGGTGATCCCGACCAACGAGGAGTTGGTCGTCGCGCGTCAATCGCGCGCCTGTCTTGTCGGCGGAGGAGATGTCTGATGTTCGTCGCGATGGTGACCGGCTCGGTCGTGGCCACGCAGAAGACCGAGTCGATGACCGGCCACAAGCTGCTCGTCGTCGAGCCCTACCGGCTCGACGAGAAGACGCGCGACCGCCTCGTCTCCACCGGGCGGACGTTCATCGCCGTCGACACCCTCGGCGCCGGTGAGGGGCAGTTCGTCCTCGTCACGCAGGGCTCGAGCGCGCGGCTCACGCCCGAGACCAAATCACTGCCGATCGACGCCGTCGTCATCGGCCTCGTCGACTCGGTGCGGATCGGCGGCAAGTCGGTCTTCAATCGCTGATCACGTTCCCTCCCCACTCCGCACACGCCCCTCCCGAGAGCGAGACCGCTGCCATGGCGACCGCCACCCCCTCCTGCCCCGACATCGCCACGATCGTCCGTCAGGTGATCGCCGAATTGCGCAGCGCTGCCCCACCGGCGGGCAGCGGGCCGCCGACGGGCACCTCCGCGCCGCTCGCCCCGACGGTGGCGGGCCCGGTCGCCTCGACGTCGTTCGCCGGTCGGCATGGCATCTTCACCAGCGTCGATGAGGCGGTGAGCGCTGCCACCGAGGCCTTCCACCAGCTCGAGCGCGCCGGGATCGCGGGGCGGAAGCGGGCCATCGAGCACATTCGTCGGATCTCGATCGACGACTCGGTCGAGCTCGGCACGATGGAGTTCCACGAGACGCGGATCGGGCGGCTCGAGCACAAGATCGAGAAGCTCAAGGTGCTCGGCGAGCGGTCGCCGGGGGTGGAGTTCATCACCAGCGAGGTCTTCAGCGGCGACCACGGTCTGGCGGTCATCGAACACGCCCCGTTCGGTGTCATCGGTGCGATCACCCCGGTCACCCATTCGCTGCCGACGATCACCGGCAACGCCGTGAGCATGATCGCCGGGGGCAACACCGTGGTGGTCAATCCCCATCCGAGTGGAAAGAAGGTGGCCGCGGAGGGGGTGCGCCGCTTCAATGCCGCCATCCATCGCGACATCGGCATCGACAACCTCGTCTGCCTCGTCGCCGAGCCGACACTGGAGACCGCCGGCGCCCTCTTCAACCACCGCGGCGTGAAGCTGATCTGCGTGACCGGCGGCCCGGCGGTGGCGCGGGCAGCACTGCAGTCGAGCAAGCGCGCGATCGTGGCCGGCCCGGGCAATCCCCCGGTGGTGGTCGATCAGACGGCCGATCTCGACCGTGCCGCCCGCTCGATCATCCAGGGCGCCGCCTACGACAACAACCTCCTCTGCATCGCCGAGAAACAGGTCTTCGTGGTCGCCGAGGTCTTCGAGAAGATGCTCGCCGCGATGGAGCGGGCCGGAGCGCTGCGGCTGACCGCCGGCCAGGTCGACACGCTCACCGGCAAGGCGATCGTCATGGCCGGTGAGGGCGCCCATCGCCATCAGGTGCCCTGCAAGGACCTCCTCGGCCAGGATGCCGCCGTCCTCGCCCGTGCCGCCGGCGCGGCGCCCCGCGACGGGGTCGAGCTCGTCTTCGGCGAGACCGCCGCCGACAACCCGTTCGTGCCCGTCGAGCAGATGATGCCGTTCCTGCCCTTCGTGCGCTGCAAAGATGTCGACGAGGCGATCCACCGGGCGGCCGACAGCGAGCACGGCTTCCGCCACACCGCGATCATCCACTCCCACGACGTCCGCGCGATGACGAAGATGGGCCGCCTCCTCGACACGACGCTGTTCGTGAAGAACGGCCCGAGCGTCGCGGGGCTCGGCCTCGGCGGCGAGGGCTACATCTCGTTCTCGATCGCGACGCCGACCGGCGAGGGGGTGACCACGCCGCTGACGTTCACACGGCAGCGCCGTTGCACGCTCGTCGACGACCTGCGGATCCTCGGCAGCGCCGATTCGATCGGTTGACCCGTCTCCCCCTTTCCGTCTCCTGGCCGCGCCCTCCCCGTACCCCCAGCCCCGCGTCATCCGACCACCACGATGCAACTCGCCCGGATCATCGGCACGGCCACGGCGACGGTGAAACACCCGTCGCTGGCGGGCGCACGGCTCCTCGTCGTGCAGCCGCTACTGGCCGACCGGAGGTCGCCCGATGCCGATCCGCAACTCGCGATCGACACCGTCGCCGCCGGTGTCGGTGATCTGGTGGTGATCAGCAGCGACGGCCGGCTGCTCCGCGAGCGGCTGCAGAGCGACGCCACGCCGGCCCGCTGGAGCACGATCGCGCTGGTCGACGACGACCGCTGACCTTTCCGAAACCGCCTGTCCCGCCCCCGGAACCCGCCCCCGATGGCCACCCTTCCGAGCCAGCCGCCGACCGAGGCCGAGATCCGCGCCCTCGTCGCCGAGGTGATTTCCCGCCTCCGCGCTGTCTCCCCGGGCGCCGCGCCGGCGCTCTCGAGCCCGCCACCGCGTGCGAGCGTTGTTTCCCCGGCTGCTGCCGGAGTTCCACCTGCGATTCCACTCGCCGAGCAGGTCATCACCCTCACCGTGGTCGACCGGCTCCCGGCCGGCACGGCCCGGGTGGCGATCGGACCGCGATCGGTGGTCACCCCCTCGGCCCGCGAGCGGCTCGCCGATCTCGGGATCGCCATCGACCGCGGCAGCCCCGCCGGCTCAGCACCGGCTCCAGCCCGGCCGTTCGTCGTCGCCCGGGTGGAGTGTCCGGGCGACACGGCCGCCACCGCCGCCCGCGTCGCCCGCGCCGTTCCCTGTGCCCAGCAGCTTCCGGCCACGGGGATGGCCGACGTGATCGCGGCGCTGTCGGTGCAGGCCTCGCGCGACGGCGCGCGGAGCCTGCTCCTCACCGGTCGGCCGGCCACCGTGACGATCCTCGCCAACCGCTCGCGCAGCCTGCGGGCCGTGACGGGCCGCGACGTCCCCGGCCTGCTCGCCGCCGCCACCGAGACGGCGGCCAACCTGATTGTCGTCAACCCGAAAGACCTGTCGGCCGGGTCGCTCGAGCGACTCGCCGTCGAGTTCACCAGGCGCGCCGAGGCTCCGCTGCCGCCCGAACTCGTGTCCGTGGCCGAAGGCTGCGGATGCAAGGGCCATTGATCCGCCACTCACCCACCCGAATCACCCCCCTGAGGCCGCCATGCGACTGGGCAGGACGATCGGCACCGTGACCCTCGTCGAACCGCACCCCACGGTGCGCGGCGGGGTCTTCCGCGTGGTCGTGCCGCTGGGTGCCGGCGATCTTGCCCGTGGCGACGGGGCCGCCGAGCCGCTCGTCGCCTGGGACGACCTCGGTGCCGGCGACGACCAGGTGGTCGGCTTCAGCGAGGGAGGCGAGGCGGCACAGCCCTTCCGCCCGCTCGACAAGCCGATCGACGCCTATGTCGCGCTCTTGATCGACCGCCTCGACATCGCGCCCCAGCCGACCTGACCGGAATCACCCGCACCGTCGCTGCAACCCGCACCACCGCCTGCGTTTCGCCAACCGGCAGACCGGCCGCGACCGGCAGCGTGGGGCAGAATCGAGAGTCGCCCGGCGAACGCGTTGTGTCACCGCCGGCATCACCGTCCACACGTCCCCATCCACCGTCCACACCGTTTCCAGGGAGGCAGCCATGGCCGTGAAGACCAGCAGCAAGTCGCTCGTGCAGCTCAAGGAGGAGATCTGCGACATCGGTCGGCGGATCTATGCCAAGGGGTTTGCCGCCGGCAACGACGGCAACATCTCCTTCCGCCTCGGCCCCAACGAGGTGCTCTGCACCCCGACGATGATCTCGAAGGGCTTCATGAAGCCCTCCGACCTGTGCATCGTCGACATGGAGGGCAAGCAGCTCGCCGGCCATCGCAAGCGGTCGAGCGAGATCCTCCTCCACCTGACGATCATGAAGGAGCGGCCCGACGTGAACAGCGTCGTCCACTGCCACCCCCCCCACGCCACCGCCTTCGCCGTCGCCCGCGAGCCGATTCCGCAGTGCGTCCTCCCCGAGGTCGAGGTGTTCCTGGGCGACATCCCGATCACCAAGTACGAGACCCCCGGGGGACAGAAGTTCGCCGACACCGTCAAGCCGTTCGTGAAGAAGTCGAACGTCGTCATCCTCGCCAATCACGGCACGGTGAGCTTCGGCGAGACGGTCGAGAAGGCCTACTGGTGGACCGAGATCCTCGACGCCTACTGCCGGATCCTGATGCTCGCCAAGGACCTCGGTCGCGTCACCTTCCTCTCCAAGCAGGAGACGAAGGAGCTGCTCGATCTCAAGCAGAAGTGGGGCTACAGCGACGCGCGGCTCGAGCAGGGGATGGAGAACTGCGACATCTGCGCCAACGACGTCTTCCGTGCCAGCTGGGGTGACACCGGCGTGACCCGGGCCGCCTTCCCGGCCCCCCACGCCGCCCCGCCGGCGGCCCCGGCCCCGGCCCCGGCACCGGCTGCCGTCGACTACGACGCGATCGTGAAGGCGGTCACCGAGCAGGTCTGCCGCGAACTGGGCATCACCGCCGCCTGACAGGCTGTGGACAAACAGCCTGCTGCACCTCATGGATGAGGTGCCGGGAGCGCAACTCCCGTGAAAACCGCAGGTTTTCAAGTGGCCAAAGGCCAAGGATGGACTTTGGCCACGGGCTGCTGACGCCGGGTCTCCACCGCAACCACCTCCAGGAACAGCGCACATGAAAGTCGGGATCATCGGCGGCGGCGGGATCGTGGGATCGTCGGCGGGCTTCGCCCTCCAGCTCGGCGGCCTCGTCCACGAGATCGTCATCGTCGACGCGAACGCCGATCTCGCCGACGGCCAGGCCCTCGACATGCTCCACGGCACGCCGGCGATCGCCGATCAGGTGATCCGCGCCGGCGGCTACGAGACGCTCGCCGACGCCGACGTCGTCTGCATCACCGCCGGCCTGCGGCGGAAGCCCGACGAGAGCCGCCTCGCGCTCATCAACCGCAACGTCGTCCTCTTCCGCTCGATCCTCGGGTCGCTGAAGTCAACCGGCATCCGTGCCGACGCCACGGTGCTCGTGGTCAGCAACCCGGTCGACATCCTCACCTTCCTCGCCGAGCAGGAGCTCGGCCTGCCGCGCGGTCGCGTCATCGGTCTGGGCACGCTCCTCGACACACTCCGTTTCCGGTCGCTCCTCGCGATGAACCTCAAGGCTCCCGCCACGCAGGTCCAGGCGATCATCCTCGGCGAGCACGGCGACACGATGGTGCCGGTGTGGAGCAGCGCGGCGATCGCCGGCTTGGCGCTGGAGAAGTGGCCGGGCTACACGCCGAAGCTCGCCGCCGACGTCTTCGAGCGGACGAAGACCAGCGGTGCGGAGATGATCAAGAAGAAGACCGGGGCCGGCTTCGCCGTCGGGGTGTCGATCGCGGAGGTGATCCACGCCGTCGCCCTCGATCGGAAGTGCGTCCTTCCGGTCTCGACCGTGCTCCATGGCGGTCCGGGGAGCTACGGGATCCGTGACGTCGCCCTCTCGGTGCCGACGATCGTGGGGCGCGGCGGGGCCGAAAAGACCGTCGAGATCGAGCTCTGGCCGAAGGAATTGCAGGGTCTCAAGCGCAGTGCCGCCGCGCTCGGGGAGACGCTCGGCAAGGTGCTGTCCGGGGCCACCGGCTGACAGGCTGTGGACAAACAGCCTGCTGCACCTCACGGAAGAGGTGCCGGGAGCGCATCTCCCGTGAAAAGCGCAGCTTTTCGGGTGGCCAAAGGCCAAGGATGGACTTTGGCCACAGGCTGACGGCCGTCGGCTGCCGGGCGTTGACGCCGATTCAGCGATCGAGCCGGGGGACGGCCTGCGCCCGCTCGACGAGTGCCCTGACATAGTGGATCGCCGCGTGGTCGGCGAGGTCGCGCACGACCACCCGCCCGAGTGCGTCTGTCCGGGCGAGCTCGCGGAACAGTGTCTCGCGGGCCCGGCCGACGGCCGCGCGGTCGCCGCGGAGGAGGGCCGAAGAGAGCGCGGCCAGCGCCTCGAGGACGGCACTCGACTCCCCCGTCGTCCCACCCGCGCCGAGGGCCGCGCGGTAGTCGCGCCGCGCCTGCCGCTGATCGCGGGTCATCAGGTCGTCGGCCGGATCGGAATGGATCGCCCCGCGGCGGTCGAGATAGATCAGCGGACGCGGGTGGACGAACCGATGGGCCCAGCCGCGCAGTTCGGCCATCCGCGCCAGGCTGGCGGCGGCGAGCCGCGCCGTCTGCCGCAGCGCCACCTGGGAGGCGGCGCCGAGCCATCCCTCGGGAGTGCCGAGGTTGTCGAGGAGCCCGTCGGCCAGCTCGTGGAGATCGGGCTCGGTGAAGCTCGCCGGTGGCACCCGGGGCACGAGGTCGCAGCAGTGGACATAGCGCCGCACCGGCTGCCGCTGGCGGAAGAAGAGCGACTCCGATCCGACCCGTGGGGCGCCGAACGTGACCAGCTCCACGGCGGGGAAGTCGGCGCTGCAGAGTGTCGCCAGCGCGCCACCGAGGCTGTGCCCCGTGGCGATCGCCCGCGCGGGCGGGGCGAGCAGCCACTCGTCGAGGGGCCGCCGCAGCTCGTCGAACGTCGCGCCGTAGCCGCGGTGCGCGATCATGCCCGGCCGCCACTCGACCGGATCGACGAGGAGGTTGGAGAGGAGGTCGTCGACGTTGCCGGTCTCGGTGCCGCGGAAGACGGCGAACAGCGTGTCGCGCCGCCCGTCGCGGCAGACGAATCCGTCGGCCTCGGCCTGGGCGGGGAAGAGCCGCTTGCTCCGCAGGGTGGCGAGCAACTCGATCCCCACGCGGCCGAGCTCGGCTTCGATCCGCGGCAAAGGCGCGTAGGCGAGCCGCGACAGCTCGGCGCAGAGCGCGTCGGTCGCATCACCCGCGAAGTCGGCGGGATGCCACTCGAAAAACGGTCCGTCTGCGGCGGGGTGGAGCAGCTCGCCGGTGCGGGTCGTGGATTCTGCTGCCATGGTGGACGGGCCGGTGACACTCCTCCCCGATGGGGATCTCGGTCGTGGCCTGGAACGTGAGATGGAACTCGAGCGGACCAGAAGCGTAGACTATTCTCCGCTGGGCCAATGAATCGCCTCTCCGGGGGGATGAGGGATCATGCCCGGCGACCGGCGGTCGATGTTGGATGTCGGGGCCGGATGTCGGGGCCGGATACAGCCACCCCTTCCATGGAGTCTGCGATACCATGCGAACCACTATGGGCGGTCTTTTGGTCTCCCTCCTGATCGTGCTCATCACGGTCCCGGCGCGTGGCGGCGAACGTCGCGCCCTCTTCGTCGGGGTGAGCCACCATGCGGATGAGCGGCTCGACGATCCCGGTCATCGATATGCGGAGGCGGATGCGCAGGCTCTCGGCGATCTTTTTCGCACCGCCGGATTCGACGTTGCCGTCCTCCTCGGGAAAGAGGCGACGACGACGGCGATCAAGGAGCAGCTCGAGGCGATCGCGACCATGGATGGCACGGACGACGACGTCGTCGTCGTCGGATTCTTCGGCAAGGGATCGGAGTTTGACCTTGTCCGGTGGGATTACCTCGGCTCGACTCGCTTGCGATGGGTCGACACGGCTCTCTTCTGCAGCTACGACGCCCAGACCTGGCGCGCCCTGAAGGAACCCGTGTGGGGCGAGACCAGACGGGGGTTGAAATGGACCGACGACGGGCAGGAGGTGTGGGAGCCCAACCCGAACACGCTCTTCAAATTCGGGCAGGTGATCGACGCGCTCCTGGAATCGAATGCAGGCAGGAAGCTGCTGCTCGCCGACTGCCACGTCCACTCGATGTCACCGGGCCCGGTCTATCCATGGGGGAGAAGCTTGGTTCCCGAGATGCTCCCGGTCGGCACCGTGGCCATGTTCGCCACCCATCACCCACTCGACAGACCGACGGAGGACGCCGAATGGCAGCATGGCGCCTTCACCAAGGCGATTCTCGACTCGTGCAGCAGCGATCCGGTGATCACCGCGACGGAACTGACCGCGATCGTGCGACGGTCGGTCATCCGGTTGGCCGGTTCCAAGGGAGGCCGACAGGCCCCCCGGGTCCTCACGTCCGGCGTCGGCGATTTCGATCTTCCCCTGCCAGGACTGCCGCGGCCCCCCCTGCCGCTGCCACTGCCACCGAGTCCCGAAGACGATCCCTACTCCCGAGCGGAGTGGTATGGGCTTCCGCCGGCCTACCTCGGGCCAAAGCATCAGCGGCGTTCAGAGCTGCTCACGCCACCGAAGTGGTCTGGGCATCCGCCGGCCTACCACGGTGGTCGGCGCACGTCGGCGTTCGCTGGTCCACTTTTACTTTTACGAGACCAACGTGATCGTTCCAGATACGAGATGGGTGATCCGATCGCCTCCTGGTCGATCCTCAACTCGATCCCGGGCGCGGACGGAGAGTCTGCTCCCACTGCTGGCGGGCGTGGCTTCGATACGACGACGGGACCCGTTCAAGCCCCTGCGCCGGCACAGATTCCGAATCCGGTTCCCTCCGTGCAGCGCGGTCCGTGAGACGAGTCGCCGGCCACTCGGCGGCCGGCACGGCGGGTGAGCCGGCGCGGTATGATCCGCCGGCATCAGTCCACCGGAACCTCACTGCCATGCGCCGAACCTTCGCCGCGGTTCTCGTCACTACCCTCTGCGGGTCGGCTTTCTTCGGCGCGGAGTCCGCAGCCGCCGAGCCGGAGTGGAAGGTCGTGTGGGAGGACGGGTTCGACGGCCCCGCGCTCGACTGGTCGAAGTGGGAGATCGAGGTCAACGCCTTCGGCGGCGGCAACCACGAACTGCAGATCTACACCGACCGCCGCGAGAACGTGCGCGTCGAGAACGGGCTGCTCGTGATCGAGGCCCGGAAGGACAATCACGGCATCGCCGGCACGGTGCGGGAGTATTCCTCCGGCCGGATCCGCAGCAAGCGGCGCGGGGATTGGCGCTACGGGCGGATCGAGGTCCGGGCGAAGGTGCCGACCGGCCAGGGGATCTGGCCGGCGATCTGGATGCTCCCCAGCGACGATGCCTACGGCGGCTGGGCCGCCAGCGGCGAGATCGACATCCTGGAGATCAAGGGGCAGGAGCCGGCGGTCCTCTGGGGCACGCTCCACTACGGCGGTGGGTGGCCCGACAACCGCCACTCCGGCACCCAGCACCGGCTCACGAAGGGCACGTTCGCCGACGACTTCCACACGTTCGCAATCGAGTGGGAGCGGGGCAAGATCTCCTGGCTGGTGGACGGCCAGGTTTGGCAGACGCAGACGGAGTGGACCTCGACCGGTGGAGCCTTCCCCGCCCCGTTCGACCAGCCTTTCCACCTCGTGCTCAATCTGGCCATCGGTGGCGGCTTCGTCGGGAATCCCGACGCCGGCACGCCATTTCCGGCCCGCTTCGAGATCGACTGGGTGCGGGTTTCGCAGCGCTAGCAGGCTGTGGCCAAACAGCCTGCTGCACCTCACGGATGAGGTGCCGGGAGCGCCGCTCCCGAGAAAAGCGCAGCTTTTCGGGTGGCCAAAGGCCAAGGATGGACTTTGGCCACGGACTGCTAGTGAACAGCGGCTGAATTGCCTCGCTGCGCTCCCGGCGGCGGCTGAATTGCCTCGCTGCGCTCCCGGCGGCGGCTGAATTGCCTCGCTGCGCTCCCGGCGTCAGTGGTCGCCGGCA
>SXGQ01073074.1_pt1 | contig 29717 bp, 24 predicted proteins | sample 3178371 | NCBI WGS metagenome assembly SXGQ01 (sample SAMN11356859, study PRJNA531348) | freshwater metagenome | isolation source: freshwater sample F1-20 | place: China: Fuxian Lake, Yuxi | collected 2017-12-25
ATTTTAACATTAAGAGCAATCTAGTATATTTGTGAAATAAGGAATTTAAGATGAGAAAACAAGAAAACGCCATTGAACTCAATAGCTTAAGTTTTGATGAATTTAAAAAAATTGTATTACAAGATTTTAAACTTGCAAACGAAAGCCGTCAAGCTAGTTTGCTAGGTAGAAAAGAAGTTTTAACTGGAAAAGCAAAATTCGGAATTTTTGGCGATGGCAAAGAAATTGCTCAAATTGCCTTAAGTAAAGTTTTCAAAAATGGTGATTTCAGAAGTGGATATTACCGCGATCAAACATTTATGTTAGCTATTGGTGCTATTAATTTAGAGCAATGGTTTTCTGGATTATATGGCAATACTGATATTAATTTAGAACCAATGAGTGGAGGTCGTCAAATGGGCGGCCATTTTGCTACACATAGTTTAAACGAAGATGGTAGCTTTAAAAATTTAATGCTACAAAAAAATTCTAGTAGCGACGTTTCACCTACAGCAAGCCAAATGCCTCGATTATTAGGACTTGCTTATGCGTCTCATTTTTATAGGATAAACGAAGAATTACAAACTCAAGCTTTCACAAACTTTAGTAATAAAGGTAACGAGGTCGCATTTGGAACTATTGGCGATGCCTCAACAAGTGAAGGTATATTTTGGGAAACAATTAATGCGGCTGGTGTTCTTCAAGTTCCGATGCTTGTGAGTGTTTGGGATGATGAACACGGTATTTCTGTTCATAAAAAATATCAAACTACCAAAGAAAGTATTAGTGATATATTAAAAGGGTTTCAGCGCGATGATATCAACAAAGGGTTTGAAATTTTAAAATCAAAAGGTTGGGATTATTCTGATTTATGTGAAACATATGAAAAGGCAATAAAAATTTGCCGCGAAGAACATGTACCTGTTTTGGTTCACGTTGAAGATGTTACCCAACCTCAAGGTCACAGCACCAGCGGTTCACACGAGAGATACAAAAGTAAGGAACGCTTAAAATGGGAATTAGATTTTGATTGTATTAAAAAAATGCGTGAATGGATTTTAGCTAACTTAATTGCAAGTGAAGAAGAACTAATTACTATTGAAAATGAAGCAAAAGATACTGTAAAATTAGCTAAAAATAGAGCTTGGGCTAATTATCTCGAACCCATAAAAAAAGAAATATCACAAGTAACTTTAATATTTGAAATGATTAATGATAATGATGTTTTAGTATTAAAAAATAATTTATTGGATATTTTAGAACCTAATAGAAAAGATATACATACTGCCGTTAAACAAGTACTTCGAATAAGTCAACATCATAATTCAGAAGCTAGAGAAACCTTATTAAACTGGTTAAAAAATGCTCGGGTTGAAAATAATGAGCGTTATGGTTCTAATTTATATTCTCAGTCATCTTCAAAGCTAGCTAATATTGAACCTAAAGAAGTAATCTATAATTCAGAGAAATTTTTAGATGGAAGAGAAATATTAAGAGAAAATTTTGATGCTATTTTAAAAAAATATCCCCAGGTAATTATTTTTGGAGAAGATTCAGGTAAAATAGGTGGTGTTAATCAAGGTTTAGAAGGTCTTCAATTAAAATATGGTGAACACAGAGTCTTTGATACCGGTATTCGCGAAGCAACTATTATGGGTCAAGCAATTGGTTTAGCAATGAGAGGTATACGACCCATAGCCGAAATTCAATATTTAGATTATTTGCTCTATGCCTTACAACAAATGAGCGATGATTTAGCAACTCTTCACTGGCGTTCAAATGGTAAACAAAAAGCTCCTGTTATTATTCGTACCCGTGGCCATCGTTTAGAAGGAGTTTGGCATAGTGGCTCTCCTATGGGAATGATTGTAAATTCATGCAGAGGTATCAATATTTGTGTGCCACGAAATATGACCGTAGCTTCAGGCTTTTACAATACCTTGTTAGAATCTGACGAACCTGCATTAATTATAGAACCATTAAATGCTTATCGATTAAAAGAAAAACAACCTGAAAATTTCGGTGAATACAAAGTTGCATTAGGATTTCCTGAAATATTAATTAACGGTAAAGACATCACTTTGGTTACTTATGGAAGTAGTGTAAGAATTGCATTAGAAGCGATTAAAATGCTGGAAAAAACAAATATTTCTGTTGAATTAATAGATTTACAAACATTAATACCTTTTGATATAAAAAAAATGATTGTTAAATCATTAGAAAAAACAAATCGATTAGTTATATTTGACGAGGATGTTCCAGGTGGAGCAAGTGCTTATATTCTTCAAAAAATAATCGAAGAGCAAAATGGATATATGTTTTTAGATGCAAAGCCAATAACTATTACTAGTAAAGAACACAGACCGGCATATGGAAGTGATGGAGACTACTTTAGTAAACCAAATTCTGACGATATTTTTGAGATTATTTACAATTTAATGCGCGAATCAAAGCCCAATCAATATGTAAATTTACTTTAATTAATAAAAATAAATTACCAATAAATAAAATAAACTTTATGAACATAAAACTTAAATCATTGATAATTAGTTTTGTCTTTATCAGTTCAAATCATTTTTTTTCACAAACAAAACAAGAACAAAAAAAAGAAGAAGATGAATTTGCTGTAAAAAAAACAGAAACTAAAATTTTTGAAGTAATCTCATTACCTGATTCTGCCGATCAAAAAGAATTAAATAAACGGGCAGATATTTGGTTAAAAAAAGAAAGTAATTTATATAAAAAAAATCACAGTTCGCACTCTAACAATAAAACCGAATGTGTCATTAGCTTTCAAATAAAACCAAAAATTATTAACCCTGAAATTGATTACACCGGAAAAATTTCTATGAAGGTAATAATCGAATGTAAAGTCGGAAGATACAGATATACGATTTCTGAAATAAAGCATACAAGTAAAAACGGAAAAGCAACTGGTGGAAGTATTGATAATGTAGTACCAGAATGTGGAACTATGCATATAACAGAAATAGAATGGAAAAAAATTAAAGGAGAAGCTCTTCAAAACGCAAAAAAAGTTATTGATGATATAAAGCCTATCATGGCATATGATACTGCAAATAACCCCAGTGAAGAATGGTAAAATATCTTTTTATAAGTTCTAACTTCTAATTTCATGAAAATTCTTATTACAGGCGGTGCAGGATTTATTGGTTCTCATTTAACACGATTAATGGTAAATAAGTATCCAGGTTATGTTATTCATAATTTAGATAAATTAACTTATGCCGGAAATTTAGCAAACCTAAGCGACATCGAAAATAAAACAAATTACAAATTCATAAAAGGTGATATAGTTGATGCTAAATTTATAACTAATTTATTTATTTCAGAACAATATAATGCTGTGATTCATCTTGCTGCAGAAAGTCATGTAGATAGAAGTATTACCAATCCTTTAGAATTTGTAATGACAAATGTAATTGGTACTGTAAACTTATTAAATGCTTCAAAAACAATTTATAAAAATAATTCTTCTAGCTTTATTAAATTTTACCACGTTAGTACCGATGAAGTTTATGGCGCTTTAGGCGAATCTGGCATGTTTACCGAAGAAACCTCATATGATCCTCACAGCCCTTACTCCGCATCTAAAGCTAGTAGTGATCATTTTGTGAGAGCCTATCACGATACTTATGGATTACCTATTGTTATTTCTAATTGTAGTAATAATTATGGTCCAAATCACTTTCCTGAAAAATTAATTCCACTTTGTTTAAATAATATAATTAATAATAAACCGTTACCTATATATGGTAAAGGAGAAAATGTTCGTGATTGGTTATTTGTTGTTGATCATGCTAAGGCTATCGATATTATTTTTCATGAGGCAAAATTAGGCACTACATATAATATAGGTGGTCATAACGAATGGACAAATATTAATGTGATTCGTTTACTCTGTCGTATTTTAGATAAAAAATTAAACCGCCCTGAAGGCACAAATGAAAAACTCATCACTTTTGTTACAGACCGTGCAGGTCACGATTTACGATATGCGATTGATGCAAGTAAGTTAAAAAAAGATTTGGGTTGGGCACCCTCAGTTACATTTGAACAGGGTCTTGAGCTCACTGTAGATTGGTATTTAGATAATCAAAACTGGTTAAACGATGTTACCTCGGGTAATTATGCTAAATATTATGAAGAACAATACTTAAAATCAAACTAAATTTTTTATTCTTCGTCTTTAATAACCATTTGATAATTATTTCGACTTCGTTGCTCAATCAAAATAATTTTATTTTCACTTAGCTTTGTAATCGTTTCTTGATCGTAATTTCTTATGGTCATCAATTGAACATTGTCGTTATAATAAACTTTAAATTGATTTTGTAACTCTAAAATAAGGTTATTAAACTTATATTTATCATTATCAATACAAACACTAAAACTTATTGCAGAATTTTGCATCATATTTACTCGGATATTATTTTTAGAAAACATACTAAAAATTAAGCTTAAATTTTCTTCAGCAATAAAACTGAAATCCTTAGGTTGTATAGATATTAATAATTGATCTGTTTTAAAAATATAACTGGTTGCGACATTTCTTTTATTTAAATTTTTTATAACAGTTCCTGTATCATTTGGCTTTAAAAAAGACCTCACAAAAAGTGGTATATTTTTATTTTGAAGAGGCTTAATGGTTTTAGGGTGTATTACAGATGTACCATAATATGTTAATTCTATGGCGTCATGATAACTCATTTCATCAATTTTTTTAGTATTATTAAAATACTTTGGATCGGCATTTAATACACCTGGAACATCTTTCCAAATTACAATCTGCTTAGCATCTAAAAAATAAGCCAATAAAGCAGCAGTATAATCACTTCCTTCTCGTCCCAAAGTTGTAGTATAATTCTCTGAAGTTCCTCCAATAAAACCTTGAGTTATTATTATTTTATATTGATTAAATAACGGAATGATTTGAGCAAAAGTTAAATCCTTACTTAATAAATAATCTACATTAGCTTCACGATAAGAATTATCTGTTTGAATAATGTCTCGAGCATCTATCCATATATTAAGTAAAATTATTTCGTTTAAATAAGCAGAAATAATTTTGGTACTTAATATTTCACCCTGAGATACAATTTGATCATAATAAAAATTATAAGAATTGGAAGGCTCCTCTTCTATTGCCCATAGAATCTCAAGAAAAACATTTTCTATTTCGTTAAATATTGACTTATTTTTATTTATAAATAAATGATTTATAATATTAAAATGATACTCTTTTATTTCCTGAAAAATTAATAATGAATCACTTGATTTGTAGAAATATGCATTAACTAATTCTTCAAGTTTATTAGTCATTTTTCCCATTGCTGATATTACAACAAGAGTAGGCTCATTGGCTTTATTATTTAAAATATCTGCAACATTCTTTATAGAATTAGCATCTTTAACCGAAACTCCACCAAATTTAAATACTTGCATAATTAATTTTATGTAAAGGTATCAAAACAAAAAAACCACCCAAAAAAATTAGATGGTTTAACAGAAATAATAAAAATTTAAATTTATTTAGTTGGTTTTGGAGAAGATTCAGGCTGAACAGATGGAGCATTTTGCTGAACATTCGATTGTTGGGGAATAGATTGTTGAGGAATAGAAACTGCACTCTGAGCTTTTCTCTTGGCTATAGAACCATTCTCGTCATCTGAAGATCCAGAAATCATACTCGATTTTGGAGTCATTATTACACTTAATAAAATTAAAGCTATGGCTAAACCCCAAGTTGCTTTTTCGATAAATTCAGTACCACGTTTCACCCCCATTATTTGAGTAGCAGCACCAAATTGACTTTGAATTCCACCACCTTTTGAGTTTTGAACTAATATAACTAAAATCAACAAAACACAAACTATAATTGTTAAAATTGAGAAGATCATTTTAATATATTTTTATTAATTATTTTTTAATTTTTGAATTAAGGATGCAAAGTAAGCACTTTTTTGTGGGAATTTCAAACTTAATATCTCATAAGCCCTAACTGCCTTATTTACACTACCTTGCAAAGCATATATTTTTGCTAAAGTTTCGCTAACAAGATGCTCGTTTTCTAGTAAACTCTCTTTAGCATTTAGTTCTGGCGAATAAAACTTTTGATCATCTTTAATCCTTATCTGTCCCGGACTATTCTCAATAATTTTATCAATTAATGCTAGATTTTTAAGTTTTTTATTTAATGCTTTTTCTTGACTAACTATATTATTCTTTGAGGGGCTTGTATTTATATTGTCAGAATTTAAGGTATTTAAGCCTATATTATTTTTATCAGAAAATTGATGGTTGGAGGATTTTATTAATCTGAGCCAATCAGAAAAAGTTTCTGGTTCTTTATTTTGTTTAAATGAAAGTTGTGTTTTGGGTAAATTTAATATTTCTTTTTCTACAAATGCATTTACTACCTGATTAGCAATTTCGTTTTCGAGAATTTCTTCAGCGTTTAGTTTAGAATTTTGTTGAAATTCTTTTTTAGATGAATCAGAGTCACTATTTTGTATTACTAATTCGGTTGCCTTTAATATATTTAATTCTTTATTAAAATATTCAGATTTTAAAGCATCTTCTATAACTGATTTTTGATTAAAAGAAAAATCAATAGTAGAATTAGATAATTCAAACTGTTGTATTAGATTGAATAAATTTGATCTATTAGTTACTATAATAGCTGTTTTTTTTAAATTTTTTTGGTATACCGAAGCATCCCATTTTTTTGAAGCCAAACTTAATAAAAGATGGGCTGATTGAAAATAAGGAAAATCGTTTACTAGCTTTTGTAAATCTTTAACACTGTTCTTTTGTAATGAATTGGGGTTTTTAATATAATTTATAAATTCGTTAGCTTGCATAATTACCAATTATTAAACGCTCTATTAAAAATATCTTCTGATAGTTGTCTATATATTTCAATCACTAATTCTGGTTCTTTTATTGATACATTTTCTGAACTCTTAAAATCAGCAAAACGAGTAAATGCTTGTTCGAAATTTTTAGTCTGATCAAATTTATTAATATATTTTACATTCACAGTAATCGTCATTCTATTTTGACCAGCAACATCTGTACTCAAAATTGCAATTGGCATCACATTATAATCTGCAATATAACCTTCAAATTGTAAATCACCATTTTGTTTTAACAAAGCTAAATTAGTTTGTTGTGAAACTACATCACGTAATTTTTCAGAAAAACGCTGCGATAAACTTGGAGCACCCAAACTAGTATTATTGATAAAAAAACCAACACTTATAGTTTTAGCTTCTATTGGTATAGAAGCTCCGCTGAGCGATAAATGAGGTTTACACGAGGAAAAAATCATCAATAAAGAAATAAAACTATATTTTAAAATTTTATGCAAGATTACTCTTCAATTGAATATTCATTTATTTTACGATATAAAGTTCTTTCGCTAATACCAAGTTCTTTAGAGGCATTTTTTCTTTTTCCTTTATATTTTCTTAATGCTTTTTTTATCATATCAATTTCTTTTTCTTGAAGCGATAAAGTTTCTTCTACTTCAATAACTTGAGAAGAAGTAGGGTTATTTTGAATAATTGGCGAATGAATTTTTAAACCTGAACCATTTTGATTTAATTCTTCATGATCAGAATTATAAATTCTATTAATTACCTGCAAACCTTCGTTATTACTATTATTTGTTCTACCTGATTTAGCTGCAACTAAATCATAAACTATTTTTTTCAAATCGTTTATTTCTGCTCGATTGTCTCGTAATACTTTAAAAATAATTTCTCTATCATTATTATCAAAACTTTGACCAGAATTAAAATTATCATTTTTATGAAGCGATGGAACGTTATTAGAATTGTATTGAGGTAAATATTTTAATAAAGCATCTGCATTTACTTCTTTATTTTTTTCAAGAATAGAAATTTGCTCAGCAATATTTTTTAACTGCCGAACGTTGCCTGGCCAATAATAATTAATTAAAATCTGCTCGGCATCAGCAGAAAGTCTTAAAACAGGCATACGATATTTTGCAGAAAAATCATTTACAAATTTTCTAAATAATAAATGAATGTCTTCTTTACGATCTCTTAGAGGAGGTAAAATAATTGGCACTGTATTTAATCGGTAATATAAATCAGGTCTAAATTTTTCTTTTTCAAGGGCTTGATAAAAATTTATATTTGTAGCCGCTACAACTCTTACATCGGTTTTTAAAACTTTACTACTTCCAACTTTAATAAAATCTCCTGTTTCTAAAACTCTCAATAATCTGGCTTGGGTAGCCAAAGGCAATTCCCCTACTTCATCCAAAAAAATTGTTCCGCCATTTGCAACTTCAAAATAACCTTTACGTGCCTCGGTGGCTCCAGTAAACGAACCTTTCTCATGTCCAAACAATTCACTATCTATGGTTCCTTCCGGAATAGCCCCACAATTTACTGCAATGTATGGCCCATGTTTTCGAGCACTGTTTTGATGAATAATTTGAGGAAATACTTCTTTACCTGTACCACTTTCTCCATTTATTACTACATTTAAATCAGTTGGCGCCACTTGCCACGATATATCTATAGCTCTTTCTAAAAGTGGGTTATTTCCTATAATTCCAAATTTTTGTTTTAATTCTTGTACATTCATTTTTTTAACTAAAATTTATCTTTTCTAAAATAACTAAACCATTTTATACTGGCTCGCCAATTAATGTACTTGTGGTACATGTTGTTGCCAATACATTAACATAATCTCCTTTTTTATAATTTTGTTTAGGAAAAACAATAACCGTATTTTGTGGGTTTCTCCCCATCAGCATTTCATTAGATTTTTTTGAAAAACCTTCTACTAAAACTTCATGAACTGTACCTAGCCCTAACAATGTTTTTTTACCGCTGTTGATACGTTGTAATTCTATAATTTCTGCTAATCTTAGTTTTTTAATATCCTCAGCTACATCATCCTTATATTTTCTTTCAGCTAATGTTTTTGGTCTTTCGCTGTATGAAAACATATAAGCATAATCATATTTTATCTCTTTCATTAAACTAATTGTTTGCTGATGATCTTCCTCTGTTTCAGAACAAAAACCAGTAATGATATCTGTACTAATTCCACAATTTGGAATAATTCGGTTAATAGCAGCCATTCTATCTAAATACCATTCTCGAGTATATCCTCTATTCATCATTTCTAAAATTCTACTACTCCCACTCTGAACAGGTAAATGAATATAATTGCAAATATTTTGATATTTTGCAACCATATACAATACATCGTCAGTCATATCTTTTGGATGTGAAGTAGAAAAACGAACCCTCAGATTAGGACTTATTAAAGCAACTTTTTCTAATAATTGTGCGAAATTTGTTGCCGCAGCTTGTTGCTCATTACTTAAATTTTCTTTCTTTAAGCCACCTCCACTCCATAAATAACTGTCAACATTTTGACCAAGTAAGATAACTTCTTTATAGCCATTATTATACACATCTCTTGCTTCAGAAATTATACTTTCAGGGTCTCTACTTCTCTCTCGGCCTCTAGTAAATGGCACCACACAAAAGCTACACATATTATCACATCCACGCATAATACTAATAAAAGCACTAACTCCATTACTACCTAATCTTAAAGGGCTCAAATCAGCATATGTTTCTTCTTTACTTAAAATTACATTTATCGCTTTATGTCCGCCTTCGGCTTCCTCTATTAAATGCGGTAAATCTCTGTATGAATCTGGTCCAACAACAATATCAACTAATTTTTCTTGTTCTAAAAATTGAGATTTTAACCGCTCAGCCATACAACCTAAAACTCCAACTAATAATTTTGGGTTTTTTTTCTTAACCCTTTTAAAATCATTCAAACGATTTCTAACACGCAATTCTGCGTTTTCTCTTATTGCGCAGGTATTTAAAAATATAAGGTCTGCTTCTTCAAAATTTTGAATCATTCTAAATCCTTTTTCTGTTAAAATAGAAGCCACTATTTCACTATCGCTAAAATTCATTTGACAACCATAACTCTCTAAAAATATTTTTTTTCCAGTCGTGTTTTTTGTTTCAAATTTTAAAACTTGTCCTTGAATACTCTCGTCTATTATTTTATGATTCATTTCAATTTAATTAATACAAATTTAAGAGTTTTATGTCAATTTGACATATTTTTAACATTTTAAAGGCTAATAACATTCGATTGTTATAGATTTTTTTTAATTTTTCAGAAATTGTGTGATTATTTTTTTTTCTTTGCGCAACTAAAAAATAAAATTTCACTAATTAAATAGATCTAAAATTGTAAATGGCTAAAAATTTAGTAATTGTTGAGTCCCCCGCCAAAGCAAAAACCATTGAAGGATTTTTGGGAAAAGATTTTACTGTTAAATCTAGTTTTGGTCACATTAGAGATTTAGTAAAAAAAGGGTTTGGTATTGATATTGAAAATAACTTTAAACCTAACTACGAAGTTCAGCCTGAAAAAGAAAAAGTAATTGCTGAATTAAAAAAATTATCTAAATCGGCAGATATGGTATGGTTAGCTTCAGATGAGGATCGAGAGGGAGAGGCCATTAGTTGGCATTTATTCGAAACTTTGGATTTAACAAAAAAAAATACCAGAAGAATTGTTTTTCATGAAATAACCAAGACAGCAATCTTAAATGCTATTGAAAATCCAAGAGAAATTGATATTAATTTAGTTAACGCTCAGCAAGCTCGCCGTGTTTTAGACAGATTAGTTGGATTTGAATTATCTCCAATATTATGGAAAAAAATTAGACCAAGTTTATCTGCTGGAAGGGTTCAATCGGTTGCAGTAAGATTAATTGTAGAACGAGAACGTGAGATTCAAAAATTTGTTTCTTCCTCAGCTTTTAAAATTTCAGCCTTATTCGAAATAGGAAATGGTATTTTAAAAGCGGAATTAGATAAACGTTATTCATCAGAAACCGAAGCACAATCTTTTCTAGAAAAATGTAAATTATCTTCTTTCACAATCGAAAGTTTAGAAACTAAACCAGTAAAACGCTATCCTTCACCACCATTTACAACATCAACTTTACAACAAGAAGCTGCCCGTAAATTAGGATTTTCGGTTGCGCAAACCATGCAAGTAGCTCAGAGATTATACGAAGCTGGAAAGATAACTTATATGAGAACCGACTCAGTTAATTTATCAAAAACAGCAATGGATCAGGCTAAAAAAGCAATAAACCAAAATTACGGTGCAAATTATTTTTCTCCACGAAAATATAAAAATAAAAGTAAGGGGGCTCAAGAAGCACATGAAGCAATTCGACCTTCTTATATTGATAGCTCTGAAATTGAGGGGGAAAGAAATGAACAACGTTTATATGATTTAATTTGGAAACGAACTATCGCTTCGCAAATGAGTGAAGCTGAATTAGAAAAAACAACTGCAAAAGTAAAAGTTAGTGCAGCAACCGAATTATTTTTAGCGCAAGGTGAAGTTTTAAAATTTGATGGTTTTTTAAAGGTTTATATGGAGGGTACTGATGATGAAAATTCTGATGAGGAAAATAAATCGATGCTACCTCCCATGAAGGTAGGCGAGATAATAAAAAGTCAAGAAATTACTGCTACACAAAGATTTAATCATCATCCCGCTAGATATACAGAAGCAAGTTTAGTAAAAAAATTAGAAGAACTTGGTATTGGAAGGCCTTCTACATACGCCCCAACTATTAGCACTGTTCAAAAACGTAATTATGTAGAAAAAACTGATAAAGAGGGAACGGTTCGAGAATTTTTAAATTTAACTTTAGTAAAACATAATATCACTAAATCGATTAAAACAGAAAATACTGGGGCAGAAAAATCAAAATTATTTCCAACAGATATTGGAATGGTTGTTAACGATTTTTTATTAAAATACTTTCCTACTATTTTAGATTATAATTTTACAGCTAAAGTTGAAGAAGAATTTGACGAAATTGCTGATGGAAATTTAGACTGGCAAAAAATGATTAAAGAGTTTTATAAACCTTTTCACAAGACTGTAGAAACCACCTCAGAAAATAGCGAACGTGCGAGCGGCGAAAAAAAATTAGGGATTGACCCTTTAAGCGGAAAACCGTTAATAGTGAGAGTTGGTAAATTTGGGCCCTTAGCACAAATAGGCGAAACAATTGAAGATTCAGATGAAAAACCTCGTTTTGCTAGTTTAAGAAAAACACAAAGCATTGAAACAATTACACTTGAAGAAGCTTTAGATTTATTTAAATTGCCTTTAAATTTAGGAACATATCTTGGTAAAGAAGTTGTTGTATCAGTTGGAAGATTTGGCCCTTATATTAAATTAGATGACGCATTTATTTCAATACCTCGAACCATAGACCCACTGTCTATTGATATGGAAAAAGCAATTGAAATAATTAAAGAAAAAGAATTAATAGATTCACCAGTTGGCCAATTTAACAATAAACCTGTAACTAAAGGAAAAGGTCGATTTGGTCCTTTTATAAAATACGACAACCTATTTATTAACGTACCTCGTGCCTATGACTTTGAAAATTTATCTCAGGCTAATATTAATGAATTAATAGAGAAAAAATTAGATAAAGAAGCTAATAGATATATTCAACATTGGCCTGAAGAAAAAATTTCGATCGAAAATGCTAGATGGGGTCCTATTATTAAATTTGGAAAACTAGTTTTAAAATTATTGCGTGGTGGCCCAGGAGGTAAATTTTCAATAGAAGAACTATCTTCACTCTCGCTTGATGAAGTAAAGAAAATGATTGTAACTCAGGTACCTAAAGCATTTGATAAAAAAGGTAGCGCTAAAAAAGCTAATAAAGGAATTAAAAAAGCTGTTGTAAAAAAGATTGCAACTAAAAAAACAACTAAAAAAGCTAAAACAACAAAAAAAGTAGCGATTAAAAAAGTATCATCAAAAAATTAATAGAGAAAAAAAATTACAAAAATTTATTTACGTTTTTGAATACTTTTAATCATTGCTCTTCTTTGTTTTTCTTGACGTCGCTTACCGCCTAATTGAACCTTTTTATTTTTATCTTTTTTTTGATGAAAAGCGCCTGTGGGAAGACTGATTTTTTTTGCTTTCTTTAAATTTTTATCTCTTACAACTGGAATTTCATCTGATGTTAATTGATCAGATATTTTTATAAGTTTAGATAATTTAATAATATTAATTTTTTTATTCATCATCAATTCAATTTGATTATGAACTTCTTTATCTTTAGGGCTAATAAAACTTATAGCTATTCCTGTTTTATCTGCTCGTCCTGTTCTTCCAATTCTATGAGTATAAGCGTTTGCATCTTTAGGAATATCAAAATTAATTACATGAGTAACGTCTTTCAAATCCAATCCTCGTGCTATAACATCTGTAGCAATTAACAAACGAACCTCACCTGTTTGAAATTGATTTACCGAAGCAAAACGATTGGGTTGTGATTTATTTGAATGAATAACGCCTATTTCTGTCTCAAATTCTGATAATTCTTTTTCTAAATCGTCTGCTATCTTTTTATTATTTACAAAAAGCAAAACTTTAGTAAAATCTATTTCATTTGTTAATAACCACTTTAATAAATTAACTTTAGTATAAAAATTAGGTACAAAAAAAGCTTGTTGAATAATTTTTTCGAGAGGAGTTCCACGAGTAATTACTTCAATATACTCAGGTAGATTAAAATATTTTTCAATCATTAATTCAACATCCTCATTTAGAGTAGCCGAAAACATTATATTTTGTCTTTTTAATGGTAAAATTTCTAAAATCTTAAGTAACTGTGCTCTAAAGCCCAAGTTTAACATTTCGTCTACCTCATCAATCACTAATTTTTTAACAGCACTAAATTGTAAAGTCCTACTCAAAGTTAAATCTATTAAACGTCCTGGTGTAGCCACTAAGATATCTAAACCATCATAAACTTTTTGTTTTTGAGTATTGATATTCGAAGCCCCATAAACTCCAAAAACACGAAGACTAAGGTAAACTGTTAATTTTTCAATTTCAGAAACAACTTGAACAACTAACTCACGCGTAGGAACAATAATTAAAACTCGTGGATGACGTAATTCGGAATAGGTTAATTGTCGTAAAATGGGCAATAAATATGCTAATGTTTTTCCGGTACCAGTTTGGGCAATTCCAACAGCATCCTTACCAGACATGATTACGGGATATGCTTTTTCTTGAATAGTTGTAGGATTTTCAAAACCAATGTCAGCTAGAGCTTTTAAAAGAGGTTTTGAAAGATTGAGTTCGTTAAAAGTACCCATAGGTTTGAAATAAAAAACAAATTTACTTTAAAAAGAATAACCCACAATATTACAAATCATAAAATTATACTCAATAAAATACAAATCAACATTGAATTGAAAAATTGAAATAACAAAACATCTTAATTGTATTACAATAATTTTTTTTGTAAGTTTGAAATGAATATCGTGTTAAAAAAACCAGCTTTAATTTTAATTAAGTTTTATCAGTACGTTATAAGACCGATGCTGCCAAATTCCTGTAGATATACTCCATCATGCAGTCAATATGCAACAGATGCCATAAATAAATATGGCGGAATAAAAGGGTCGTGGTTAAGTATAAAAAGGATTGCACGCTGTCATCCTTGGGGCGGAAGTGGATATGATCCAGTTAAATAATAATCATAATAAATGCCTAATAATTTTAGTAAATTAGACCTATGAAAAATATTAAGTTTTTAGTTTTAATTGGTATTACATTTAGTTTATTTACAAACTGCAAAAAAGATAATACAGTAGAAGATAATACAGTATCTCCGGTTATAAATTTTAAATTTAACGCAGTTGCCAATGGATTGCCTTTATTAAATGAAAATCAAAAAATTTATAATACAAGTAATGATACATTTAATATTTCAAAATTTAATTATTATATTTCAAATATAAAATTGATAAGAGAAGATGGTTATATTTTTAATGAAACTGAAAGCTATCATCTAATTAAGCATTTAGATGGGGTTAATAGTTTTAGTTTTTCTAATTTACCTGAAGGTAATTACAATAATATTGAATTTTTGATAGGTGTAGATAGTTTAAGAAATGTAAGCGGTTCTCAAACTGGAGCGCTAGCCATATCAAATAATATGTTTTGGGAATGGAACAGCGGATATATCTTTTTTAAACTAGAGGGTGATTATAAATCTCCAATTCAACAAATAAAAAATAGCTATGCCATTCATGTAGGAGGATTTAAAGGAATATATAGTTGCTTACAAAAATGCAAATATAATTTAAATGAAATGATTTTAGCTAAAAATAATCATCAAACAACTGTAAATTATAATGTTTCAATTGATGAGATATTTATTTCACCAAAAAAGATTGGCTTTGATTATTATTATGCAAATATTGCTCAAGGAGATAAAATTTTTAATGAAATTTCGATAAATTATAAGGACATGTTTTCAATTGCTAAAATCGAGAACTAATTTATATTTTAAATTTAAATTCAATCATAAAATCATTTTTTACATATTTTTTAATATTTGCATCCATTTCTTTGAGTAATGCCCAAAATACTTTAATTAAAGGTAAAGCCCACGAATCATATGCTGGAAAAATAATTGAATTATTCAGTACTATTGATTATATAACTGGTACCAAACAAAAAGAAAATCAAGATACTATTGATGTAAATGGTTATTTTGAATTATCGTTTCATACTGATTTAACAAAATCTGTTACCTTAAAAATAAATCAAGTAATTACTAAACTTTATGTTGAACCAAATTTTGTATACGGAGTGATTATACCAGAATTAAATAAAAGTGTTGATTATCAAAATGGAGCTGAATTACCAGTAAATATAAGTATTGTTGGAGCTGATACTACAGAACTAAATATGATGATTTTTGATTATGATAGTATTTATAATAATTTATTTATTCCAAAAAATAAAAAATTTATATCAAGAACTCAGATGTTTAAATTAACCGATTCCTTAAAAAAAATATATGATATTAAGCTTAATAAAAATAAAAATCAATATTTTAAAAGCTTTATCAATTATTCTGTTGCTTCTATTAATTCAAGTTTATCTAGAGGTGAAAATTATTTAATTCAAAATTATATTATTAATAAACCCATTCAATATAACCACCAAGAGTATATGCAGTTTTTTAATAGCTGCTTTAAAGGATTTTTAAATGACATTGCCTCATCTAAAGAGGGAGAATCACTTTACAATATTATAAACATTAAATCAAACTATACTCTTTTAAATAATTACTTAAAAAATGATAAATACTTAAAAAATGATAGTTTAAGAGAATTAGTAATAATAAATAATTTATGGGATTTTTATTTTTCATCATCTTTCGATGCCGACGCTATTAAAAATATTATAACTCAATTAAACTTAGAAACAAAAAATAATGAGCATAAAGCCATAACCGATCATATGCTTGCATACTTTAACAAAATGCAAGCGGGTTCTTTAGCTCCAATGTTTTCGGCTCGAAGTCAAAATGGCGCTATTGGAAGTTTAGATAATTTTAAAGGGAAATGGGTATATATAAATTTCTTTTCTACAAAAAATATAGAAAGTTTAAAAGAAATGTCAAAAATATTAAATCTTAAAAAGAAATATGGTGTAAAAATAGTTTTTTTGAGTATTTGTTTAGATGATAGTCTAGCCGACTATAAAAATTATTTAAAATCAAATCCAAAATTTGACTGGCAAATATGGTATAATAACGAAAAATCAATTACAAAAACAGCAAAGGAAGTGTATAATGTAATTGGTACAGAACACTATTTTTTAATCAATAATTACGGTTATTTAATACAATCTCCTGCTTTATCGCCATCTAAAGGAATTGAATTCAAACTTAATATTATATTTAAACCAAATAAAAAAACTACTAAAATCGGAATTAGATAATTTTTCAATGAACGATTCTATTAATAAAACCTCCATATGGACTAATCAAATTGTTTATGAAGATAATCATATAATTATTATAAATAAATTACCTTCCGAAATAGTTCAAGGTGATAAAACGGGAGATTTACCGCTAAGCGAAAAAATAAAAAACTACATTAAACAACGTGATTTAAAACCAGGAAACGTATTTTGTGGTGTAATTCATCGATTGGATAGGCCTGTAAGTGGGTTGATTATTTTTGCAAAAACAAGTAAAGCATTATCTCGATTTAACGAACTTTTCAGAGAAAAAACAATCCAAAAAAGTTATTTAGCAGTTGTAAAAAATAAGCCACCTAAAAAAAAAGATACGTTAGTTCATTATTTGATAAAAAACGAAAAAACTAATGTATCTAAAGCATTTAATATGCCAAATAAAAATACGACAAAAGCAGAGTTAGAATATGAAGTAATTGGCTCATCAGATAATTATCATTTACTAAAAATTAAGCTTTTAACCGGTCGTCATCATCAAATTCGCTGCCAATTATCAGCAATTAGCTCTCCTATAAAAGGCGACTTAAAATACGGTTTTGATAGAACAAACGAAGGAGGATTTATTCATCTTCATAGTTACTTATTACAATTTATACATCCAATTAAAAAAGAAGAAATTTTAATTAGCGCTTTACCAATTAGCAGAGATCCTATTTGGGTTTATTTTTCAAAATTAAACCAAGTTTTAAAACACTGAAAAACAAATAATGAAAAAAAAATTTAATCAAAAGCAAGTCAAACTGGTCAATTAATGATAAAATTACAACCGAAAAAGAAGATAAGCAGTAAGTAACTAATTCTCTTTTACCAAAATATCATCTATTTCCCATGTAGATCCATCGATTGCAGAGCCAACATATTTGAATGCTATTCGAGTATTTGAATTTTTATAATTATTTAAAGAAATATTACCCGAATTTATAAAAACAAAGTTTCCAGCAGATAAGTTAAATGTTAATGGAACCCATGTTGCGGATGATGGTAATCCACTATTATAATTAGTTGACACATATACCTCGAGAGGCGAACCAGAATATTTATAAGCATTTTGAAAAGACAAAATTGGATTAGTTGAAGTACTTAAACTAATTGGTGGCGAAATTAACCAACTTTCACAAGCAATATTAACCGAAGTGGTAGATACATAATTTGAAATCTTAGCAAATGATCTTCCACCAAAAGAACTAGTTGTCCATGATATTGCCCCCGTCACATTTTGTGAAGTCCAACCGCCACTTGTTATACTATTATCATCAAAATTCTTGGATAAATATGTTCCAGAAGTGGTTGGGGTTGGAGGACCTGATGCACACAAAGACCCTTTCATTACGACCTCATTATTATTTCTTAATATTAATTGCATAGTAATATTGTATTGACTTACGATGCCTATAATACTTCCATTTCCAGATGGCGTTAAATAGCTTGCGAAATTTGAATATCCACTAGTACGAACAGTTAGCGTTTGTCCGTTACAAGATTTAATTATTCGATTTAAAGATCCCTTACCAATGGCATCTGCATAAGGTTGATTTTGATCAACAGATAAAAACTCAACATTATCAATTTTAACTAATTTAGATTGAACTGAATTTGTAGCAGCAGTATTTGCATTTATTTGATTAATTGTCATTGATACTGGCTGAGGATTATATCCACTAGCCAATTTAACAATACTTTTTTCAGAATCAACCGAGTCTAGTTGAATTAATTTATTGTATTCGTTTAAAATAACGCCTTTTAAATTTATGCGAATACTATCCCCAATAAAAATACCACCACCGCTAACTAATTTTATATGTAAGGCGCCTGTAATATCTTTAACATAAATATCTTTGTATAAATTCCCATTTAATTCATCCGCAATAACCACACAATATAAATTACTATCTGCTTTAAATTTATAATTTATATTACCAGAGTATTTAGCTTTTATATTCGCTATATTAATGAAGCTACCAGATGTAATTTCTTTTACTGGTGGATTATCAAATTCTTTTTTACATGAAGAAAAAAGTAATATTGTAGTTAAAATTAAGATTGATTTAAAATAATTATTTTTCATAAGTATCTAATTTAAAAAGTAAAGTTAATTGTGCCCATATAAGTGGTACCTGTCATGTAATAATATTTATTGGCAAACTTTTCGATATTTGTATTTAAGAATCTTAATTGTTCGTATCCACTTGTGATACTAGAATTATTATTTAAAATATTATTAACGTTTAAACTAATATTTAACATATATTTTTTGAGAAGTCTAAATGATTTTCCAGCATTGGCATTTAAGACAAAATAAGCTGGCAACCGCTCTTGATTTATAATTTTAGTATACTGTTCTTTCTCATTAATTAAATAATTAGAAAGCGATTCTTCAGTTCTTCGATTAGGATTTGCTTCAATATAAATTTGATCAAAGTAATTTAAATAAGCACCTGCATACCAATATTTTTTGGCTGTATACTTATAACCAAAACCAAGCACAGATTGGGGTGAACCTCCTACTCTAAAATTTGTGAGATATGCCTTTCTATTATTATATAATGAAACTGCATTATTATCCTGCCAAGCCTCTAATGTTGGACGATTAGTATAAATAAATTCTCCATAACCAAGACAAAATTGAAGTAAATGTGATGTAAAAATAGTTTTTTCTAATCCAATTTCTATTCCTTGGTTCTGCTGGTTTAGTGATTTCATAATCAAATTAACATTATTATTATAAGTATCGTCAAAATAAGAACGAACCCAAGTTTGATTATTTATTTGAGTAAAATAATACGTTAACCGCAATTTAAAACCAGGAAATTTTGCAGAGTAATTAATATCTGTTGATGTGACTAGTTCGTTTGAAACCCCACTTATCAAATCATTTCTTACACGAGGTGATGTAAACAGATTATTTACTTCTGGCGTTCTGGAAAGCATACTGCTATTAGCTGTAAAAAAATGTCTGCCAGATATTTTATATGTAAATCCTCCTTTAAATCCATAATTAAAAAAATTAAGCTTTTCACTTAACCCTTTGCTTGTGGAAGGAAATTTTCCGTTTTGAAGAAACCCCTCTCTCCAAATTACATTATTAGAAAGACTTAGTCCAGCATATATATCTATATTTTTTAAAGTATATTCTAATTGAGACCAAGCTTCAATTCTATTAACATTGATAATATAATCATATCCAAACCTATCCCCTTTAACTATTTTTTTATCAGGTGATTCAATATTATTTTGCTGATAAATTGGGTCAACACCTAAGTTTTGAGCAAATTGATCATAGTCTAGCCAATAGCTAGCTCCAAGTAAATCGACCATCTCTTTATACTTTCTATTGCTAAAAAGATTTGCATTAATTCCTGCACTTAAAAATAAAGATTCAATTCGTTTATTATAAACTGTATTAAATCCTATGTTTTTTAAATCTTCGATTCTATCCTCTAAAATATAACGTGCTCTTGTTTGTATTGTATTAATTGAATTACCTAATTGTGAAGGTAATGTATATAAATTTGCCTGATTTACTGCAATCATCCTATCCCAATTAATTTGACTTGTATTAACATCCTTTTGCCAACTTAATTTATATCTATCACCATTAGCGGTATCTCCGTTTTGATAGCTGTAACTAGGTAAATAACGATAATAATCTGGTCGGGGATTACTCACATTATTCCAATTTAAAGAACTTAAACTGGATTTACCAAAAGTATAAAACAAAGTGCTTACTAATTGAGATTCTGAAGATGGTTTAAAAATATGAGACATTAAAAACATTGGCCGTTCTGTTTTACTAACAGATGAGTTTCTAATTTTACCATTTTGATAACCCCAAAAACTATTATAAAAATTATCATTAGTTAATTGAAATACTTCTGATTGAGCAGCACCAGATCTGCCTTGCTCTATTGGGGCAACAAAACCGGTAAAACTAAATAAATGTTTATCATTAATTTTTTTATCAACTGATAAATAAAAAGCATTAGCATTAAAATATGTCCCAGGTATATAAACCTGATCACCATACCGACTAGAAGCTGATAAGGTTAAAGCCCATCCATTTTGCAACATACCAGTTGAATGAGTAACCATAAATCTATTAGCAAAAGATCTATTTGCATTAACATAAGAAATACGAGTACCTCTTTTAAAAGAAGATGCTTTAGAATCAATATTGGTGTATCCTCCTATGCCAGAAAATCCATAACGGTTGCTCACATTTCCAAATCGGTTTTCAGTATAACGAGTTACGTCGTTTAAGCCTCCCCAACTACTCCAAGAACTAAATCCAGTTTCTAAATTATTTACATTTACACCATTTATCATAACTTGTTGGTTTTCGGCAGAATAACCTCTTATTCTGTACCTGGCTGCACCAAATTGAAAACTAGAAAATTGAATAAAAACATCCCTACTAGATTGTAGTAAAGATGAAATATCCTGCTGATCAATATCCGATTCCGCATCAGCTCCAGTAGTACTAAAAATAGGGATATTAAAATTAGAACTTGAAGTATCATTTTGATCTTCTTTTACTTGTATAGAATCTGTTTGAGAAAAAACAGTATAACAAAATAAAAATAAAATTGAGAAATAAATTTTTTTAATCATAAATAAATATTAAATCTAATTTTTCAAATCTGAGTATAAATATTATTTATTAATTAATAAAAATTCAGGATTAATTTTTTCAAAAATAATAGAACCGAAATTAATAAAATTCAATTTCTTTAACAATAAATTATTTCAAACAGAGTGTTAATAAATTATTGAAAAATAAATATAAAAAGTATCACTACATAATTATTAAAAAAAATGTTGTTAATTTATATTTTAAATTTCAAAAACTATGAAATCTAAATTTTTATTATCATTTCATTTTTTTTTAATTACATTTTTAACTTGGTCACAACAATTTGAAAAAAATAAAAACTATTACATTTCTTCGATTGGATTTTGGAATGTAGAAAACTTGTACGACACATTAAATGATCAATGGAAAAACGATGAGGAATTTACTCCTGCCGGAACTAATGCTTGGAATGGAAAACGATATTGGACAAAAATAGATCATCTTGCCGAAGTGATTAGTCAAATGGCTACTGATATCAATCCAGATGGTTTATCCATATTAGGACTTTGCGAAATAGAAAACAAAAGCGTAGTTCAGGATTTAATTAACTCGCCCAAACTAAAAAAAAGAAATTATCAATTAGTTCATATCGAAGGCCCTGATGCTCGAGGAGTTGATCCCTCTTTTATTTATAATCCAAATTATTTTAAAGTAAAAAAAGCTGTGAGTTACCATGTAACTTTAGTTACCGACTCTTCACACAAAACAAGAGATATTTTGGTGATAAGTGGTTCATTTGTTGGAGAACCTTTATGCGTTTTAGTTAATCATTGGCCATCGAGAAGAGGCGGCGAAATGCTAAGCCGAGTAAATAGAAATGCTGCGGCAAAAATGGCTCGTCATATTGCTGATAGCGTTTCATTAATTGATCCAAAAACTAAAGTTATAATTATGGGTGATTTAAATGACGACCCAATAAACGAATGTGTAAAAAAAATTATTAGAACCTATGGCGATATTTATTCGGCCAAAGATGATGAATATTTTAACCCCATGGAAAAGCCTTACCAAGATGGGATTGGATCATTAGCTTGGCAAGACAGTTGGAATTTATTTGATCAAATAATCTTAAATGCTGCTTGGATACCAAAAAAATATGAAACTTGGCAATATTATGCCGTTCGAATATTTAACAAACCCTTTTTAAAAAGTGATTTTGGTAATTTTAAAGGCTATCCGTTTAGAACATACAGCGGAGGATCATATACTGCAGGATATAGTGATCATTTTGCAGTTTATATTACTATTGCTAAAGAGAAAAAATAATTGTACTACAACACTCTAAATTTATTTTTTTTAAATTAATTATCAAAAAAAAATACGATATTTGTCATATTAATATACTAAAAAAATATATTTTTTCGTTACTAATTGGCGCTTATCTTATTACGATAATGGGTGTACCAGTATTCCTTCATTATTGTGGAGGGCAATTAGAAAACATAAACTATGTAATTAAAGGTGCTGGTTGTTGCGATGAAGATGAGGATTCCTCCTCTAATGATGATTGTTGCAAAGACGAAAATTACATCATAAAAAACAATCCTAATTTTACTTTAAATCAATTCAATTACGATTCGTTTTTAAAAATAAATAGCCATTTTCTTTATATAAAATATAATTACTACTGCATAAAAAATATCAATTTTAATTATGCTATGATACTACAAAATAAATTTCCTCCTCCTAAACTACAATATAGTTTAATTGTTTCTACTTCTGTACTTTTAATTTAGCATTAAATAATTGATATATTTTGGCATAAGCGCCTTATTACTAATTAATTATTTTAAACTATTTATTATGAAAATTATTATTATTATTATTTCAATTATTTACTCTACCAACAATTTTGCTCAAGATAAAGCCATAAAAACCATGACCATTATCGTAAAAGGAAATTGTGAAGAATGCAAAGATCGTATAGAAAATGCAACAGATATAAAAGGAGTAAAATATGCAATTTGGAATGAGGTTAATCAAATTTTAACCATCACTTATTTATCAAATAAAATAACTATTGACAAAATTGAAAAAGTTATTGCTGAAAGTGGTCATGATACGCCTAATTATAAAAGCCTTGACAAATACTACAATAGATTGCCGTCCTGTTGTAAATATCGCGATAAAAAATGTGAGAATAAATAAATATGTATCCGATTAAACTCATAATCACGTATTTAATTGTATCTCTATCAATAATATCTGAGGCTCAAATTAATGGAAAAATTATTGAAGTATCAAAAATAAAAGATACAAGTATAGTTGCGGGCGCAACTATAACATGGAGTAATAGCATTAATTATACTACAAGTAATCAATTCGGTGATTTTTCAATAACTAATTCAAATAACTCAAAAATCTTAATTGTTCAATCAATTGGTTTTGAAACTCAAAAAATAAATATAACTGATACTAGTAAATTTTTATTAATAATTTTAAAGTCTGGTATAGATTTAGAAGAAGTTGAAGTATTATACTATTCGAGTGGAACAGAAATTTCCTATCTAAATCCAATAAAAGTAGAATTATTAAATGAGCGCTCGTTAATGAAAGCTGCATGTTGTAATTTATCTGAAAGTTTTGAAACAAATCCCAGTGTAGATGTTAATTTTGCAGATGCGATTACTGGTACTAAACAAATTCAAATGTTAGGTTTAGCAGGCCAATATGCTCTAATCACAAAAGAAAATATGCCCTACTTAAGAGGTTTAGCTAATAACTATGGTCTGTCTTTTATTCCGGGTGCTTGGATTCAATCTATACAACTAAGTAAAGGTGCTGGATCTGTCATAAATGGATATGAAAGTTTTACTGGTCAGATTAACACAGAATTACAAAATCCTGAAAATTCAGACAAATTAAATTTTAATACTTATTTTAATGAAAATGCGAGAAATGAATACAATTTGAATTTATCTCGAGAATTAAATAAAAATTTTTCTGTTGGAATATTATCTCACGTTGGTTTAAATCCATTGGCACAGGATCTTAATAAAGATGACTTTGCAGATATTCCAATTGGAAGTCAGTATAATTTTATGAATAAATACGAATATTCAAACCCAGTTGGATTTGAAGCTCAATTTGGTGGAGGATACTTAAAAGATTCTCATTCTGGCGGACAGTTTTTAGAATTTAACCCAACTAATTTAAATAAAAATAAACTTTATAAAATAGGTGTTGAAAATGAAAAATGGGAATTATACAGCAAAACAGGTTTTATATTTAAAAAGAAACCAGGTACAAGTATGGGGCTTCAAACCTCATATTTAAATCATGAACAAAATAACTTTTTCGGAAATACAAAATACAGTGGGAATCAAAAAACATTTTATTTAAACTATATATTTCAAGGAATTATTAATACCACTGATAATAGCTTTAAACTTGGTGTAAGTTATTTAGATGACGAAGTTAGAGAAACTTATAATATTTCAAAATATAATAGATACGAAAAGGTACTAGGAACATTTGTAGAATATACATATAATCAAAAAGAAAAATTTAATTTTATAGCCGGAATAAGAGCCGATTATCATAATTATTACGGCTTATTTTATACGCCCCGTATTCATTTAAGATATGCTTTTAAACCAACAAGTATCTTAAGATTAAGCGCTGGTAAAGCTTTAAGAACATCCTCCATTTTTACCGATAATTCTTATTTAATGGCTTCATCAAGAGATTGGATAATCGAATCAACTGATTCAAAGTTACCTTATGGTTTAAAACCAGAATCCGCTTGGAATTATGGTATAAATTACACAAAAAAATTTAAAATTAATTATAGAGAGGCTTATGTAACAATTGATATTTATCGAACAGATTTTATTAATCAAGTTATAACAGATTTAGATTATAATGCTCAGCAAGTAATAATTTTTAATTTAAAAGGTCAATCTTATTCAAATACTTTTCAATTTGAATTTAATATAGAACCTCGAAAAAGATTATTTATAAAATCAGCCTATCGTTTTGTTGATACAAAAGTTAATTTTAAATCTGGTATATTACAGAAACCTATGATATCAATGCATAGAGCATTTATTAATTTTAGTTATGAAACGAAAAATAATCATTGGTTATTTGATTTTACAAGTCAATTTAACGGAGAAAAGCGTCTCCCTAGCACAGAAAATAATCCTGTAGAATTTAAAAAATCAAATTACTCACTAAATTTTTTCAATATTTTATCACAGATTACTTACAATACAAAAATTTATTCAAATACTTTTAACATTTATATAGGCGTAGAAAATTTATTAAATTACAAACAAATAAATCCAATTGTAGCAAGTGACACACCTTTTAATAAATATTTTGATGCAAGTATGGTTTGGGGCCCAATTTATGGAAGAATGCTATACCTTGGTTTGAGATATAAAATCAAATAACTAAAACATTTGATTTAAATACCAACATTATAATTGGTGCGACCAAAATAAAAATATAAAATAATAACAAAAGCAAACGTTTAAATAAATTCATATCAAATTTAAGATTAACCTGCAAAACTGAATTTACTTGTTTTAAAATTATTGGCTCTGCAAAACTATATTTATAAACCCCAGGCTCTGTACCATTATATTTTTTTGGAAAAGAAAATAATAAACAATCTCTAATTAACCAATAATCTTTATTTTCTAAATTTTCATAATCAGAAAAATAATTGATTTTTTCTTTTTTTAAATATTCTCTTATTTTTTGGTATTTATTTTCATTATATAATTCAATACCAATTAAAACAGGGATAAATATTAATAAAAAACTCTTAAGGGCAATAAATAAAAATAATAAAGCAATAATAGAAATTATACCAAATACTAATCTTATTAAGTGATTTTCTTTAAAAAATAAAGTCTCAATTAACCTACCACCATCTAAGGGGTGAAATGGCAAACAATTTAAAAGATTAATTATCAAAAATGAATTACATAACATTTTAAAAGTCTCATTTTGAATATCTCGATTAAACCAATATAAAATACAGCCAATAATTATTCCTGGCAAAGGACCTGCTAAAATAATAACAGATAACTGCCATTGTGAAGTGTTTTGTTTTTTTCCACTTGTAAAAGCACCTAATAAAGGAATAATAAAAATCTTCACATTACTGTAATTAAATATTTTCATAAATAAAAAATGTCCCATTTCATGAACAATAATTACCAATAAGATGGTAGCTATGTATGCAATATTTTTATCAAATAAAAAATAAAAAAATAAGCCATAAATAAGCAAACTAATTAAAGAACGTAATAATACATTTTGATCATTTTCAACCAAAACTGGTTTTGATGGAAAATAAATTTCAGATGAATTTGAATCGTTATTAATTGAATCGCTCACTATTACTATGTTTTTTATTAAATAAATGAAATAATAAGTATATACAACTTAAAAATAGAAAAAAAGCGGCACTTTGATGTAGCGCTCCTAAAATTAAAGGCACGTGATATAATAAAGTAAGAACTCCTAAAATAAATTGAAATGTAACACCATAAATTAATAGTGTTATGCCTAGTTGCTGTTGTTTACTCAATTTTAATTTATTTGATTTATACCAAATTAAACAAATACATACAACTATTAATACCGCCATAATTCTGTGAATAAATTGAATACCGCTTGGATTTTCAAGAATATTTTCAAAAAAAGTATTTTTCATAGTTATTTGCTCTGGAAACCAATTTTCTCCCATTTTTGGCCAAGTATTAAAAATATGTCCAGGTCTAATTTTTGAAGCATTTCCATCAACATAACCTGCAGTAAATGCACCGTAAATAATCTGAATTATTAATACTACAAAAAATAAAACTGATATTTTTTTTATTTTTTTTCCATCATTTTCCTCTACCCCATCTTTTGGATATATTAAACCTAAAGCAAACCAAAATGTAAAAGCAAATAGAGTAAAGGCGCTCATTAAATGCGTAGCTAAACGATAATGACTTACCGCAGGCTTTTGTTGTAACCCGCTATACACCATCCACCATCCAATAACCGCCTGCATAGCACCCATTAAAAACAATAAACCAAATCGAGGCCACATATTTTTGGAAATTTTCTTTTTTAAAATAAAATAAATAAAACCAATTGCAAAAACATACATAATTAATCTTCCTATCATTCGATGAATGTATTCCCATAAAAAAATTGGTTTAAATTCTTGCAAACTCATTTTTGAATTCACTTTTTCAAATTCCGGACTCAGTTGATACTTCTCAAAACGAACTTTCCACATATCTTCATTTAAAGGCGGTATTGTTCCCATAAAAGACCAATCTGTTATAGATAAGCCAGAATGGGTTAGCCGAGTTAAACCTCCTACCAATACCATAACATAAACTAAAAAACAACCCGATAAAAGCCAGTAAATAATTTGTTTGTGCTGAGACTCAGAAATTAATTTCATTTAAAATTTTACACAAATTTAAGATGAAATAAACCAGTTTACAATAAAATAATATTTTTTAACATCAATTTGATTCGTAGGCGCCTATAGTGATGCTATTATTAGAAATTGATAAATTTCTAGACACTTTATTAATGTCATATAAAAACTTTTGAGCATCAATTATTGCAGCAATACCGTTAAATCCTCTAATTTTTAGTTCGTCTTTTTTAGGCTCAAAATTATAGGCGCCCTCATCTATATATTTTAGCGAAGTACTCTCTTTTTTGCAATTAAAATATTTACTTACATCACTTAAATCTGCATTTGATTTTATCCAACAATTACTAAATTTATATGTGGGATTAATATTTATAGTTCCGTTTAATCCAGATTTTAAATCAATATTTATTTCATTTGATAATTTTCCATCAACAATACAATTTCCAAAATAAGCTGAATCCAAGGGAAAAATTTTATTCTCAAAATAATTTGAGATACTTATAGTAGATTTATCTCTTATCTTATCTTTTGTCCAAAAATTTGAAAAAGTACAATGTATAAAAGTATAATTACCCCCTAAAACAATATTTAAACTACTTTCTTGACAATTAGTAATTACATTATTTCCACCATAAATATTAAAGCCTAAACCATAAATACCCCATTTACTCATATTTTGAATTTTGGTATTTGTAATTTTTAAATGCTTTGGAACATAATACTGATTACCTAATAATTCAGCTTGAATTCCTATATATGCATTTTTAATTATCGCATAATTAATTTCATTATTTAAACTTCCTTCATTTATCCAAATCCTATCCCATTGTCCGGGTTCATCTGCATAATCTTTTTCTCTTCGTGCACCCTGAAAAACAACTTCATTTCCTTTTTCTCCCAATACTTTTAATTGGCCTCCTTCATAAACCCATAAACCAGCTTTATAATTCATATATACTTGAACCCCTGCTTCTATTTTTAGTTTTTGATGTTCGTCTACAACTAAATAACCATAAATCACATGAGGCTTATCTTTTTTCCAAATAGTATCAACCAAAGTATCTTTACTTATTAACGAATACGGAAAATAAGTTCCATCCTTAAATTTTATAGCATTTGTGGGGTAATGATACCATGCATCTTGTCCCCATGCCTCCAAATGTAACTCTTGTAAATTACTATTAACATAAAATAAAATTAAATCACTAATTATCAATGGTGAGTTGATATTAATGGGATTAACATTTACTTGTATGAAAATATACAAACTATCATTAGCTGCGATTTCAATGTCTTTAAAACTTACACCAGAAACTCCATCAACATTTATTTTAAAGCTAGAATTATATCCTCCTTTAAGTTCAATCGAAGTGATTTTGATTTTTTGGTTGTTTTTATTCCTTACTCTAATATTTTTTGTTGCCGAACCAATACCTGTAAAAACTGTATCAAATAAGATGGAGTCCTGAGAAAATTCAACTTTAGCACTTGCATCTGTAAGTAAACTATCTTTTTTACAAGAAAAAAATGTAGAAATAAAAAAAACAATTAAACCAATAAAAAATATATTAATTAAAACTTTCAAGTTCACAAATATACAACGGATTACTCGTCAAATTATTATTGAAATAAAACCACGTTTAAAAAGGGACTATTAGGCCCCTTTTAAATTTATAAAATTAAAATTCTACTTATTAATAATTATTTTTTGATTTATTTTTAAATTTACTTTATCACTTACAATAAAATAAACACCATTAC
>SXGQ01813004.1_pt1 | contig 29698 bp, 26 predicted proteins | sample 3178371 | NCBI WGS metagenome assembly SXGQ01 (sample SAMN11356859, study PRJNA531348) | freshwater metagenome | isolation source: freshwater sample F1-20 | place: China: Fuxian Lake, Yuxi | collected 2017-12-25
ATCCGGTGGGCGATGCTCTCGCGCGCCTTGAACAGCCCTTCCTCCTTCTTCTGGGTCCAGAAGCAGGTGACAGCGGCGGAGGTGATCGTAATGCCACGTTCCTTCTCCTGCTCCATCCAGTCCGTGACAGTGTTACCGTCATCGACATCGCCGATTTTGTGGATCAGGCCGGTGTAGAAGAGGATCCGCTCCGTGGTCGTGGTCTTGCCCGCGTCGATGTGGGCGCAGATGCCGATATTCCGGGTCCGCTCCAGTGGGTACTGGCGGCCGGCGTGGTTGAGGTTCGGATTGACGGCAGCGGCGTCGCTCATAGCTCGGATCGTGTTCGACTCGGTTCGGTTCGGAGGGATGAAAAACGCCCCGCCGAAGGACGGGGCGTGTTCAAAACGTTCTGTTCTACCAGCGGAAGTGTGCGAAAGCCTTGTTGGCCTGGGCCATCTTGTGGACGTCATCGCGTTTGCGAATGGCGTTGCCCTGCCCTTGGAAAGCCTCCATCAACTCCGCAGCGAGAGCCTCTTTCATCGGGATGCCCTTGCGCTTGTCCGCGAAAGAAGTGATCCACCGCATGGCCAGCGCCGTCTGGCGGTCGGCTGGAATCTCCATCGGAACCTGGTAGGTGGCACCACCCACGCGCCTAGCCTTAGTCTCGATCCGAGGCTTGGCGTTGTCGATGGACCGCTGAAGGATCTCCAAGGTGTTTACACCGGGATTCTTCTCAGCGAGAGCATCGAGGGCATCATAGACGATGCGACGCGCCGTAGCTTTCTTGCCACCCCGCATCAAGACGTTGATGAGGCGGCTTACCAGCGTGCTGTTGAACTTGGCGTCCACTGAAGCGGGACGCTTATTTGCCTGACGACGACGAGCCATACAAAGAACAGTGGGAGTTAGCGGAGAAAGGTTACTTAGCAGCGGCCTTGGCGGCCTTCGGACGCTTCACGCCGTACTTGGAACGGCTGACACGACGCTTCTCGACTCCGGTGCAGTCGAGCGTGCCGCGAACGATGTGATAGCGGACACCCGGGAGATCCTTCACACGACCACCACGGACCAGCACGATCGAGTGCTCCAGGAGGTTAAGACCCACGTCCGGGATGTAGGCGATCACCTCCGTGCCATGGCTCAGACGAACCTTGGCCACCTTCCGCATGGCGGAGTTAGGCTTCTTCGGTGTACGCGTCATCACCTGGAGGCAGACGCCGCGGCGGAACGGGGAACCATTAAGAGCAGGCGCTTTGCTCTTGTAGTTCATCTTGTTGCGGCCCTTGCGGACCAGCTGGTTGATCGTTGGCATGTACGGCCGAGCGGGTTTCAGATCCGCGCCGGACACCGGCAACGGAGCCCCGGAGGCTATCGGACAGAGACTTCACTGCAATACGTTTTTTGGAAATTTTTGGGTTGGTGAGGGCATTGAGACCCAACGCGACGCCATTTTGTGAGTTCGCGCAATAAAACGACCCTCCTCTCTAGTTTCAATGTCGGGGCGATTCTTGGATGCGATGAGACCGACACGTGGGGAGAGATCCAGGTCAGCTTTCCAATTGAATGGAGGTCTGGCCTGGGGAGAGCCTCCGCAATGCGATTGCCAGGCTTGCGGGTGACCCAATTCTTCTTTGACGCACTCCTGCTGTCCTGTCTCGCCCTCGGACTCCTCCAGTCGGCAACCGCCGCACCGGAAAAGCCCGCGGCCCAGCCAGTCCGCATCGACCCCATCCACTTCATCGAAACCCGCCCCTGGAGCGAACTCGCCGAGGAGGCGGCTCGGTCGGACAGTCCCCGTTGGATTCACCCTCCGTCACCCGATGACATCGAGGGACCCACCCCTCCCCGACTCAAGACGGTCGGGCGCCACGGCGGGCACACCGCCCCTCTGTTGGACCCGTTGCTGCGATCCGATCGGTTCACGGGCCGGATGGAGGAGCCGATTTCCACCTTCGAGGGGCTGTCGGGTCTGGACAACCGGAACGTCTATGGAAAGTCGTGGTCCCCCTCGGACTGCGTCGGGGACATCGGACCGACTCACTACGTCGAGGCCGTCAACAACCTCTACCGGGTCTTCGACCGCAGCGGGAGGCCCCTCATGCCGCCCGCGAAATACAGCACCCTCTTCGCCGGGCTCGGGGAACCGGCATCGAAGTACGACGACGGCGACCCGGTCGTGCGCTACGACCGCATGGCCGATCGCTGGGTGGTCACCGTGTTCGTTGTCGGTGACTGGCTGGAAGGCCTCGGCCCGGCCCGTACGGTCGTGGCCGTCTCAAAGACCCCTGACCCGACCGGGTCCTTCTTTCTGTATGACTTCCCGATGCCCAACAACTTCATGAACGACTACCCCAAACTGGGCGTCTGGCCAGACGGCTACTACGTCTCGGTGAACCAGTTTGGTCCCTCTCCTGAATACACGATGTCGGGCGCGGGGGTCTTCGCGTTCGACCGGATTGGGATGCTGCGTGGCGACCCAGGAGCGGCGTCGGTGTATGTGGATCTGGGCGGACTGGACAACATGCCCTATGGCCTGCTGCCGGCGGATCTCGATGGCGCCCCACCGGCGGCAGGGGCGCCCCACGTCTTCGCCTGCCTCATCTCCCCGGAGATCGTCGCCAATCCGCCCAGCAAACCCCGTTCGCCAGTGCGTGGCACCGGGGCGACGGAAATTGGTTCGGACGGAAAACCCGTTCCATACGCCCTTCGACTCTTCACCCTGAACCCGGATTTCGGCCAGACGTCGGCCTCGACTCTCGTCGAGTTACCGATGATCCCCGTCGCCCCCTACCGGATGGTGCTGGGTGATCGCCTCGTCCCGCAGCGCGGCTCCACCAATGGGCTGGACCCCCTGGCTGATCGCCTGATGAACCGCCTCCAGTTCCGGCATTTCGCGGGACACGACGCCCTGGTGGTCAACCACTCGGTGCAGGTGGATCCATCCGGGATCGTCGGTGTACGCTACTATGAGATCCGACGGATTCTTCCCAGTGGAGCGCCGTTCCTCCATGACCAGGGCACGCACGCGCCGGATTCCGACAGCCGATGGATGGGGAGCGCCGCGCTGGACTGGCAGGGCAATCTCGCCATCGGCTACAGCGTCTCGGGCACCAACACCTTCCCCGGCATCCGCTACGCCGACCGGACCCAGGACGCCCCGCTGGGAGGACTCAACCGATCGGAAGCCATCCTGCAGGCCAGCTCCGCCTCCCAGGAATTTTTCCGCTGGGGTGACTACAACAGCCTGTCAGTCGATCCGCTCGACGACTCGACCTTCTGGTACGTGAACAACTATCTGACCCAATCCACTCGTGGGAGTTGGCAGACCCGGATCGGCTCCTTCCGGTTCCCAAACTCGGTCCCGCGTCGCCTGACGAACCTCGATGTCGCCGTCGTCGATGCCTCCACGGGTGAGCCCATCCCGGACGCCTCCGTCACGATTGGCAATGGATACTGGCGACGTCACGACGGTCCTGCCGCGGTTCGGTTCCGACTCGAGGACGGCACCCATACCCTGGTGGCCAAGACCCTAGGATACCTGCCCGCCACGAACTCGGTGACCATCCTGGACGGGACCAATGCCACGCACCTCGTTTACCTGCGCAGGATCGATCATGCCATTGCGGTCCTCGGGCCGCAGACGCTCCAGTTCCAAGGGCGGACGGGCGTCCCGTTCGACACGAATGGTCTCCGGCTGACGCTGACGAATTCCGGGGCCAAGCCCACGTCGTGGGAGATCGCTGTGGGCGTGCGGTGGGCCGAGGTGGAACCCGCACAAGGAACGCTCGAGCCCCATGCCGCGACGGCGGTGCGGGTCCGGATCAACGACGTCGTCACCAACCTCCTGGCCTCGCGGTATGGTGGCCTGATGGTGATTTCGATGCCCCAGACCGGGACGTCGGAGACCCGGAACCTTGGACTGTTCCTCGAGGACAACCCCGGCCAGATCCAGTTGCGCAGTCGCTGGACGACCGTGGATTTCAAATCCAAGACCGCGAGTCTGGAGATCGATCGAATCGAGGGCAGCGACGGCGTTGTCTCCGTCCAGGTCGACACCCATCCCTTGGGTGCCGTCGAAGGCACGGACTTCGAGGGTCAACATCGGACGGTGGTCTTCCGTACGGGTGAAACGAACAAGACACTGATGATCCCGCTGTCGGTGCGTGCCGCCCGCCCCTCCAAGTCCTTCCTGGTCACCCTCGCCCAACCGATCGGTGGTGCCACGTTGGGAACGAATGCCATGGCGACCGTCACCCTCACCGACAACGTCGGGCTGGTGGCCCGGGAATTCCTCGATTCGGATCCGGGATGGACGACCGAGTCGGCATGGATTTGGGGGCGGCCTTTGGGCGGGGACAAACCCAGTGGTGGGTACACGGGGTTGAACGTGTATGCCTACGACCTCCACACGGATTACCCGAACAACCTCAAGACGACCGAGCACCTGACCTCGGCGACCTTCGACGTCTCCGGGCATCGCAACCTCACGCTCCACTTCGCGCGTTGGCTCACGATCGAGCGCGGGCTGAGCGACCAGGCCAGCATCGAGGTCTCCACCAACGGAGCGGACTGGACCCGCATCTGGACCAATCCCATCGAGGAATCGCTGAACGCAAAAGAATGGGTCCTCCAGTCCCTCCCGCTTCCCGCCTGGGTCGATGGCAGTCCGACAGTCCGTGTGCGTTGGGGCATGGGGCCGACCGACACGAGCCGGACGGCTGGAGGATGGGTGCTGGATGACATCGAGATCTTCGGTGAACCTATCCCGCAGGCCCTCGCCATCACGCTCGATCCAGGTTCAGGGACCGAATCCTCGGTGGTCCTCAGCTGGCCGAGCGAACCGGGGGAGTCGTACACGGTGGAATCCAGCGAGGGCATCGGCCAGGCCTTCATCACGGTCCAGAAGGACATCGTATCAACCCCTCCCCTGACCCGGTTTACCCACCGCATCCCCGGTGTCGGTTCGGGACAGCTCCTGCGGGTGCGACGGCAGTGAGGTCGAAGTCCTTCCACCGGAGTCCGATGCCGCTCTTCCACCGCCGCCCGGGATGGTTCCCAAGCCTCTCCTGGGGTGTCGTGGCTGCGATATCGACCCTGACTCTTTGGGCGGAGCCCATCTGGAAGCCACTCCCTCCGATTCCAGACCCGATCGGGGTTGCCGCTCCTTTTGCGGGAGTCTCCGGAGGGGCGCTGATCGTCGCGGGCGGGGCCAACTTCCCGGACCGTCCTCCCTGGCAGGGCGGCACCAAGGTCTGGCACGACGCGGTCTGGGTTCTCGACAAACCCGAGGGTGTTTGGCGAAGGGCGGGCACCCTGCCGGCACCACGTGCCTACGGCATCTCGATCTCCGTGAAGGACCGGGTCTTGTGCCTTGGTGGCAGTGATGCCACGGGGCCGACGGCGGAGGTGTGGGGGTTCCGATGGCGACGGGATCGACTTGAGACCCTCGCGCCCCGGGACCTTCAGCCTCAGCTGCCTCTTCCGTTGGCAAACGCCGCCGGGGTCCTCGACGACCGCGGTGTGGCCTACGTCGCGTGCGGCAGTCCGGAGCCCGGGGAACGCGTCGCCTCGGGACGGGTCTTCACCCTGACACCCGGAAAACGCGGTGTGGATTGGCGGGAAGTTCCCTCGCTGCCCGCAGAACCGCGCATCCTCCCCGTCATCGCCGGACTGGCGGACGGGTTCTGCCTTGTCGGTGGCGCAGCCTTGGAATCCCGGGATGGAAGGACGGTCCGACGCTATCTGCGCGATGCCTGGCGCTACAGCGCGGCACGGGGTTGGGAGCGCCTTCCGGATCTGCCGCGCCCGTGCGTCGCTGGCGCCTCGCCAGCGCCGGTGGATCGGACTGCCGTCTACCTCCTGGGTGGCGACGACGGCTCCCGGGCAGGCGGTCCGGCGTCGACCGACCACCCGGGATTCTCCAGCGACATCCTTCGACTCGATCTCAAGCATCCCTCATGGACGACCGTGGGCACCCTGCCTGCGCCTCGTGTGACGCTGCCGTGTGTCACCTGGCGGGGCGGATGGGTCCTGCCGAGTGGCGAGGTGCGCCCGGGCATTCGCTCACCGGAGGTGTGGTGGATGAGACTGCGGTGAGGGGAGTTTTGAGAAACATGGGAGCGGACTACACCTTGGGTGACTTCGGCGCTCCGCACCCAGTGATGCAGAGCACCGCATCACCCACCCCTCGGTCCTTGCCCACGGATCCGGGCACTGGCTCAGTGTTCCGCATGGCCAATCCGGACCCCCATCCTGTCGCAGCCCTTGTCTTGGCCATCCCATCGGCGATGGGCCGATTCCTGGTTGTGTGGCTGACCGTGTCCGTGTTCCTCGCGATTCCCTTCCTCCCCATGGTGGGATGGGAGGTCCTGAGAAACTCGATTCTTTGGCCGATCGCCTGCATCTACGGGGTGGTCACCTGGGGCGGGTTTCCACCGCCGTGGACGGTGGGTGCGATGCTGCTGCCCGCCGGCATGATCCTGGGTGCCTGGGGCTATGTGATGGATGTGGCCCCCGCCCTCTCGCTTTGGACGGTGGCCCACTGCTCCCTCATGCTGACCGGACCTGCGCTGTTTGCGAACGACGTCGCCGGGTGGGTGCCGTGGGCCGTCGCGCTGCTCTGGAGCCTCATGAGTCTTGGCTGGTATCGGATTGCCCGGCGTTTGACGACGGGATGAGGGTCAGGAGGCACCTGACCCAGCCCCCACTGTCCAGCCCCCCACTTGCCCTGCCCCAAGGGATCCGGTTTCATCCCGAGGGGATTGTCGCGGAAAACCAGTCCTCCCTGCTGCCATTAAAACCGCCCTTCCCATCGACGCGCTTGTCGCACTAAGCCAGAACCTCGAGGAGGCACTGGCAGAGCGCTGCCTGTTGTTCCTCTCGGAGGACGTCTTCAATGCGTGGTGCCGACGGATTTTCGAGGCCCAATTCCGGAACAATCCGATGGTCCGAACCTGGGCCCTGCAGCATTCGGTGACTCCATCGGAGGACCTCACCTGGGATAGCATCCCTGCCCTACCCACGGAGGCGTTCAAGGAGAACGAGATCACCTGCATCCCTGAATCGGAACGGACGACGGTGTTCCACTCCAGCGGGACCACGGGGCAGAAGCCGAGTCGGCACATCCACGGTTCCGTCTCTTTGAGATTGTATGAGATGTCCCTGCGGCAGGGCATCGTGTTCCGCTGCGGGACCAGGCGTTTCCCCGAACTGTGGTCCCTCACCCCGCCACCCGAGGTGGCTTCGCATTCCTCTCTCGCCCACATGATGGGCACTCTTTCAGTGGCCCCCTGCCCCGGACCCGGACGGTTCTGGGGACGAATCTCACCTGAGGGCTGGGAGGTCGACATCGAGGGACTGTCAACCGCATTGGTCACTTTGGATCGGCCGATCCTGCTGTGCGGCACGGCGTTCAACTTCGTCCATGTCCTGGATGCCCAACCGAAGCGGCGATGGAGTTTGCCAGAGGGGGCCTTGATCCTCGAGACGGGGGGCTACAAGGGACGTTCCCGGGTGCTACCCCGGAGCGAACTACACTGGGGACTCGCAAGAACGTTCGGGATCCCGACCCGGTCCATCCTGACGGAGTATGGGATGAGCGAGATGAGCTCCCCGGGGTATTCCATCCCGGATGAGCCCGAGGATCACGCACTGATCCAATTCCCACCTTGGACCCGAACCCGAATCGTGTCGCCCGAGACCGGAAGGCCCGTGGCACAAGGCGAGGTGGGGCTGCTCCAGATCTGCGACCTGGCGAACCTCTGGTCGGCCATGATGATCCAGACCGCAGACCTTGGCCGGCGGGAAGACCGCGGGATCCGTCTGATCGGACGCTCTCCCAACGCCGAACCTCGGGGCTGCTCGTTGATGTCCCCCAACCCGACCGCGTGATGATCCTCCCGCAACTATTCCTCGCAGATCTGCCGTCGGATGCGGTGCTGACGCCCCAGCTGATCCGGGACGCCTGCATCGCGGTGAAACGCAACAGGGCCAACTGGCTGGCGCAGCGTCGCACTCAGGAACTTGTGGAGCTGATCGCTTTCGCGGCCGAACGATGGATGCAGCCAGACTCGGGGTTCCGTCGCATCGCCCTCGAGCAAGGGGCTGCCGAGACGGGGTTCAGTCAGGCGACCCTTGGCCGTGGGTTGGATGCGCTCTTCCGGCAGCTAACCGTGGAGAAACTGCAGGCCCTGATGATACAGGACCTCGGCGACGCACAGCGTCTGGATGGATTCGCAGCACCGGCGGCCGAGCTGCGTCAGGGTCGGCTGGCCTTCGCTCGTGGCCCGGAGATGCTGGTGCACATCGCCGCGGGCAACCTGCCCAACTCGGCCCTGTTTTCATTGGTTCTTGGGATTCTGACCCGGTCGGCTCAGTTCATGAAGCTGCCGCGGAACGGGAACCTCATCCCACGTCTCTTCGCTCACTCCCTTGCAGACCTTGAGCCAAAGCTTGGGAGCTGTCTGGAGCTGGCAGTGTGGACCGGGGGACATGAGTCACTCGAAGCCGCACTGTTCCATGAGGCGGACTGTGTCACGGCACAAGGTGGCGACGAGACGCTCCAGTCGATCGCCCCACGGCTGCGTCACGGCTGCCGATGGATCCCACACGGGCACCGGTTGAGCTTCGGATTCATCGGAAGCGACCAGCTGTCGTCCTACCAGGCACCCCGCATTGCCCATCGGGCCGCGGCGGATATCACGGCCTGGAACCAGCTGGGGTGTCTTTCACCCCATGTGTTCTATGTCGAGGACCGTGGGAGCGTGTCGGCGGAGGGGTTTTCGGATTTCCTGGCTGCCGCGCTCGCGGAGCGGGAGGCGACCGAGCCACGGGGCTCCCTACCCGTCGAGGTCGCCGCCGAGATCGCCGGTCGCCGCGCGCTCCACGAACTCCGCCAGGCCCACCATCGCATCACCCGGGAGGAGGCCAAGACGGTGCCGCGAGGCGCCTTCTTCGAGGCGCCCCAGGCCGGTACCCGCGTCTGGGCCAGTCCGGAATCGACCGACTGGACCGTGGTCTTCGAGGAGGACCCTCGCTTCCGCACCTCCTGTCTGAACCGCTTCGTCTATGTGAAGCCCTGTCGGGGTCTCGAGGACATGCTGCGTCATGCCGAGGTGGTCCGGGGTCAGGTCAGCACCCTGGGCACCGCGGTCGGCGAAAGCCGGCTTTCCGAGATGGTTCCAACCATTGCCCAGTGGGGCATCACCCGGATCTGTCCGCTCGGACGGATGCAGGAACCACCCGCGGGGTGGCGTCATGATGGGCGTCCGACGCTGGGCGACCTTGTCACCTGGACCGATTGGGAAACCGTCTGAATACCATGCAACTCCGAAGAACATTCCAGTTCGAGGCAGCCCACCGCCTGCCGAACGTGCCCACTGGCCACAAGTGCGCCCGGCTCCACGGACACAGCTTCCAGGTCGAGATCGTCGTGGAGGGCCCGGTGGATGCCCGGATGGGCTGGGTCATGGACTACGCCGACATGAAGGCCGCCTTCGCACCGCTCCACCAGCGTCTGGACCACCACTACCTGAACGAGATTCCTGGACTGGAGAATCCGACGAGCGAACGCATTGCGGAATGGATCTGGGGCCAGTTGAAGCCAACGCTGCCGCTCCTCACGGAGATCGTGGTGGCCGAGACCTGCACGGCACGGTGCGTATTCCGGGGCGCATGAACCTGACGCACCTGGGCTGGTCGACGGAGTGGGCCGAGCGGATGGGATCCGATGTGCCGGCCGATTGGGCTCCTGGACGGGTGGTCAGCGAGTATCGCGGGGCACGGGTGGTCGTGATGGAGTCGGGGGAGCGAATGGTCAGCGTTGCGGGGCGTCTGGAACATGAGGCCACATCGGCCGCCGACCTGCCTCATGTCGGGGATTGGGTCCTGGTGTCGGGGACGACGACCCCGGAATCGGGAGTCATCCAACGGGTGCTGCCTCGTCGGACCCGTCTGGCCAGGAAGATTCCTGGACGCGCGGCCGCGGTGCAGATCCTCGCCGCCAACATCGATATCGCCTTCATCGTGCTGGCTCTCGATTCACGGTTCCACCTGCGGCGCCTCGAACGTTTCCTGGCCGTGGTCCGGGAGGGAGGGGTCCGTCCGGTGGTCGTTCTGAACAAGGCGGACCTCTGCCTCGACCCCCTGTCCCGAATGGACGAGGTGAAGGCCGCCATTGGGGACGCGGAGGTGTTGATCACCAGCGCCAACCGCCGAAAGGGCCTGCGACCGCTGGGGGAAAAGATCCGGGAAGGACGGACGGTGGCCTTCATCGGCTCATCGGGCGTGGGCAAATCGAGCTTGGTGAACCGGCTTTGCGGGGATGTCTACCAGGCGACCATCGAGGTCCGGGAGAAGGACGACAAGGGGCGGCACACCACGACATCACGGGAGTTGATCCCACTGCCGTCGGGCGGTTTTGTGATCGACACCCCCGGCCTTAGGGAGCTGCAGGTGTGGGCCGACGAGGAGGGGCTCGAGGAGTCGTTCCCCGAGATTAAGTTGGCGGCCCAGGGATGCCGGTTCCGGGACTGCCGTCACATCGCGGAACCCGGCTGTGCCGTCGTGGCCGGGGTGGTGGCGGGCTCAATTCCGAAGGATCGCCATGAACGCTTCCTGAAGATCAGCCGCGAAGGGGAGGATCTGGTCCAGCGCGTCAGCCGCCAGCGTCCGGAGACCCGCAAAAAAAAGATCCCTCGGGATGCGCTCACCGATCTGGACGCCGAGACGTCCGGGGATGAAACGGAATGACCCCGCCGAGGCGGGGTCATTCGTGAGGATGTGACGGACTTGGAGGTGTCACTCGAAGGACGCACCCGCGCCGCCGGCCTTGGACTTGGCCGCGTACCAGGTGTCAAACTCCTCCTGGCTGACCACCTTGTACTCACCCTTCATGGTGGAGTGGAGGTTGCCGCAAAGCTGGGCGCAGATGATCATGTGATCCCCCTTCTCGAGAGGGGTGAAATGAGCGGGGATCGTCAGGCCGGGAATGGCGTCCTGGGTGATACGCATCCGGGGAAGCTTAAAGCTGTGGATGACGTCCATGGATGAGATGCGGCAGATGATGTCGCGATTGACAGGGATCAGGAATGGCTCACGGAGGCACGTCACATCATCTTTGGCGTCCGCATCGGATGGCACGAGACCGAAGGGATTGTTGGCCGAGGCATCCTTGATGTCCTGCTTGCCCCACTTGCCATCCAAACCAGCGAAATGGGCATTCCAAGCGAACTGCTGGCCCATGATCTGGATTTCGATCGGATCGGTTTTGGGATCACCCTTCTTAAGCGGGAATTCATCGACAGCCCGGGCCCAGAGCGGAACGGCAAAGCCGAGGAGCAGAACGACCTCGACCACCGCGACACCGATCTCGGCGTAGGTCGAGACATGGCCGCGGGCGCCCACGTGGTCGGCCTTCGGATTCACCGACTGCCGGAAGCGGAACACGGAGTAGAGGAAATAGGCCAACCAACCGATGAACAACACCAACATGAGGAGGTGGATGTAGATCATCAGGTCATCAATGGCCCGACCTTGGGCGGAGGCGTTCGGGGGAGGCAGGAGATAGTTCCAGAGACTCATGGCTGAAAGACGGTGAAGAGGTTCAGGACTGCGGCGGAGGTGTGGATTCCGGGACGTCCGATGTGACCCGGGCAGCCCGGCGGACGATGAAGACGAAGAAGGTGGCTATCAGCGCCAGCATGCTCAGAATCACGGCAAGCAGGGTCATGATCCCGGCGTTCATGCCATAGGCCATCGGCGAATCAGAGCGACCAAAACAGGCGGCACAACCGAAGACCGTCGGCTTGGCGACGAGCATCCAGGCGAGGCTGGCGAGGAGACGTCTCACAGGTAGCTGACGTTCTTGAATTTCCGAAGGAATACCTTGCCGTAAACCAGAAGGCTGACAGCCGCGATCACGGACACGATCCCCCAGGTGAGGTCACCTTGAGTGCCGTTGTCGCGGTAGTTGCCAAAGTTCCAGGCCGCGACGACCAGCATCAGCAGCATGGAGACTGTGACGAATACGATGTGGAAGGTCTTAAGGGACATAGAACGTCTTGGGTGAAGTTCCGGTGACGGGGTCTTTGTCGGACCACAGGATCAGTCCGACCATGCCGATGGCGAAGGCCACGGTCGTGGCCAGGGTCAGGTAGACCACCTTCTTCTCGGACAAGAGATGCATGAAGTAGCCGCACACCAGGAAGGCCTTGATGGAGGCGACAAAGAGGGCCACGGCGATGGTGAGGGCGACGCTGCTGAACTCCCATTCCCGGGCGAGCACGGTGATCACGGTACCAACCAGCAGTGCCGATCCGACGGCCCAATAGATCTTCTTGTGACCCTCGTGATCGTGGTCGTGGTCATTATCGGCGTGTACAGCCTCGTGACCTTGGGACGATTGATGATTGTGACTCATGGCGTGATGAGGGGCTTTGCGATCAGAGGAGATAGACAACCGGGAAGAGGAAGATCCAGACCAGGTCGACGAAGTGCCAGAACAGGCCACCAACCTCAATGCGGTTGGTGAACTGCTCAGGGTTTGTCTTCCAGAGGTCGGTTCCGACGAAGGCAAAGTAGCCGAGGACGATGGCTCCTCCCAACACGTGGAGACCGTGCAGGAAGGTCATTGTGAAATAGATCGCGAAGAATGGATGGGTCGACGGGATGAAGGCCTTGAGGCTCTCGATCTGGCTGACTTCGATCTCCTTATCGTCATGATGCCGTCCCTCGGAATGCGCCTTGTGAATGTCCTCGGGGACATGCATCCCGACCGGGAAGCGATACTTGTTTGGAATGTCGACCTCGACCTTGAGCTTCTCGATATTCTTGGCTTTGACGGTGTCGAGGTTCCAGAACAGGGGCGACTTGCCGTCGACGTCGAGGTGCCCGGTCACCACCTTGCCATCCGTCGTGCGGATCACGTAGTGGCTGAATTTCTCCTTGTACTCGAAGGTCTTGATGCCGAGGAACCCGAGCGCACAGGCCACGGTGAAGAGCATGAAGTTCCGGAACTTCGGGAAGTTGTTCTCCTTGAGGGCCATCCACGCCATCACGACGGTCACAGAGGAACTGATGAGCACCGCGGTGTTGAACGTGCCGATCGGGATGTTCAGGAGTCCGTGGGGCCAGCCATCCGCGACATCCGGCCAGAACCCATGCTGGGCCGTGACGCGTAGCAGGATGTAGGCGGAGAAGAAGGCGCCGAAGAGCATGACCTCGGAGGCCAGGAACAGCCAGATGCCGACTTTGGCGTTGTAAAGGCCAGTATCGGGTCTGGGTTTGACTGTGTACGGGATGTCCATGGAGATGGGTCGGGAAGAGTGATGACCTCGGGTTTAGATCAACCGGGTTGTCCCTGCGGGGTGAAGTCCTTCTTAGCACCTGGGACGCTGTACTCGTAGGGCCCGCGGTAGGCCACCGGCTCGCTGGCGAAATTGCCATGCGGCGGCGGAGTCGGGGTCTGCCACTCGAGCGTGGTCGCCTCCCACGGATTGTCGGATGTGACCTTCTTTCCGTTCGAGATGCTCCAAAAGAAGTTGAAGATGAACGGCAGCTGGAAAAGCGCCAAGCCGAAGGCGGCATGGGTGATGGAGACGTTCAGCTTGAGAATCCCCGGGTCGGCGCCGACGCCGTCCTGGAAGTAAGTGGCCCCACCGTCATACATTCGACGGCTCATGCCGCGGATTCCTTGGATGAACATCGGGGAGAAGATCAGGTTCATGAACACGAGCGATCCCCAGAAGTGGATCCTCCCGAAAGTCTCGTTCATCATCCGACCCGTGATCTTCGGGTACCAGTAGTACACGCCCGCGAAGAGACCGAAGATGGTCCCGGGAGCCACGACGTAGTGGAAGTGGGCGATGACGTAGTAGGAGTCGTGCAGGTAGAGGTCCGTGGCGTTCAGGCCGAGCGGGAGACCGGTCAGGCCGCCGATGCCGAACATCGGGAGGAACGCGAGGGCAAACAGCATCGGTGTGTTGAACCGGATCGAACCGCCCCAAAGCGAGATGAAGAGGGCGGAGAGAATGATGACCGACGGCACCGAGATCATCATCGTGGTGGTCTGGAAGAACGTCGCGATCTTCGTGCCCATTCCCGTCATGTACATGTGGTGAGCCCAGACGATAAAGGCGAGGAAGCCGATCGCTAGGGCGGCGTAGACGAGCGATCGATAGCCCCAGAGCGGCTTTCGGGTGTTGTTGGCAATAATCTCGGAGACCACACCCATCGCAGGCAGGATCAGCACGTACACCTCAGGATGTGCCAGGAACCAGAACAGATGCTGCCAGAGCAGCGGGCTGCCGCCGCCGGAAACAGGCACCTGTCCGGCGCTGGTGACGAGGCCGGTCGGGAGGAAGAACGAAGTGCCGAGAACGTTGTCAGCGAGCTGCATCAGGCCGGCGGCCTCCAGCGGAGGGAAGGCCAGCAGGAGCAGGAACGCGGTGACAAACTGGGCCCACACGAAGAAGGGCAGGCGCATCCATGTGAGACCGCGTGCCCGAAGCTGGATGATCGTCGTGATGAAGTTGACCGCACCCAGTAGCGACGAGGTGATCAGCAACACCATGCCGACCAGCCAGAGTGTCTGCCCGTCGATGACGTTGACCGGGTCTGCCAAAGTCGCGAGGGGGGAATAGCTGGTCCAACCGGACTTGGCCGCACCGCCCGGGATGAAAAAGCTGCCAAGCATGACCACGCCACCCAGGAAGTAGAGGTGGAAGCTCGCCATGTTGAGACGCGGGAAAGCCATGTCCGGCGCGCCGATCTGGAGCGGGGTGACATAGTTACCAAAGGCACCGAACGCCAGCGGCACAATCGCCAAGAACACCATGATGGTGCCGTGCATGGCGCCGAAGGCGTTGTAGAGATCGGCCTGCATCACCCCTCCCTGGGCCATATCGGCGCCGAGCACCTTCTCGAACAGGGCACCAAAGAAGGGAATCGCCTTGCCCGGGTAGGCCAGCTGCCACCGCATGGCCATCATCAGGAGGAACCCGAAGAACAGGAAGGCCAGAGAGGACAGCCCATACTGGATCCCGATCACCTTGTGGTCGGTAGAAAAAATGTACTTCTCAAAGAAGCCGGGCTCGTGGTGGTGGTGGTCGTCGTGGGAGACGCCGTGCGAGGCCGCAGTGTGGGATGAGGTGGACGCCATAGGGTGGTGTCAGTCGATTGTTCCGTGAAGGGGGAGGGGCTGGGCTGCCGTCTCCGAAACGGAAGCCAGTGATGTTGAATCTCCAGAGCGCTGGGATGTCAACCGCCGGGTCTGCTTGTCCAGAACCAGAAGGCCCAGCAATAGGGGTAAGTAGACGATGCTCGCAAAGAAGAGCCGTCGGGCTGACACCGGCGAGACGGTCCGGGCGAACTGTATTGCGAACGCGAGAAAGGCCGCCCCCAGGATCACAGCGCCGGCGAGGTACCAGTGTCCAACCAAGCCAAAGGCAAATGGGAATAGGCTCACCCCGAGGAGCGCCAATGTATTGCGGACCGCCGAGGCGGCAGTGCGGGACCCGTCCGGATCGGCGCCCGAAAGCATCCGGAAGCCGGCCCTCTGATATTCCTCGCGATACAGCCAGGCGATAGCCATGAAGTGCGGCAGCTGCCAGAAAAAGAGAACCCCGAAGAGCGACCAGCCGGGTGCCGAGATGGAATCAGTCGCTGCCGACCAGCCCATGAGCGGCGGCAGGGCACCGGGAACCGCCCCCACGAGGGTGTTCAGTACCGTGATCCGCTTGAGCGGCGTGTAGACCGCCACGTAGCTGGTCCAAGTCGCCACACCCAGCAGAGCCGTCAGAGGATTCACTCGGAACAACAGCCAGATGAGTCCAAGGAGGCTCAGGGCGGACCCAACGAGCAACGCCGAGGTAGGCGTGATGCGACCCGCCGGTATCGGACGGCTTGCTGTCCGACGCATCCTCGCATCGAATTCCTGCTCGAGGACCTGGTTCAGCACAGCAGCACCCGCCGCCAGCAGCGCCGTACCCGCCAAAGCATGGGTCAAGAGCACCAGATCGACCGAAGTTGGCGATCCCAGATAGAATCCCACTACCGTGGTCAGGACCACCAGAAGAGTCAGGCGGGCCTTGGTCAGCTCCATCAGCAACGAGACCACCCCGCGCTCGCTGACGAGTTCGGGGTCGGGGGGGTGGGCGATGGTCGTTCCAGTGGACTTCACGGTGTTCCCTGCAGCGCGGCCCGGGGGAGTCCCAAGATTCGAGACGGCTCTGTCCCGGCCGAAGCGGACATCGTGAGTCTCCGGGCGGTGAGAATCAACGCCGTACCCAGCAACAGAAGCGATGCACCACCGGCGACATGGGCGGTCGCAACATCGGCCGCCTTGTTTGTCCAGATCGTCAGCATCCCAAGGGTGAATTGCGCAAGGGCGATGCCGCTCCACACCACGACACCCCGCCCGAGCGGAGACGCCCAACCAAAGCGGCTTCCCACCCGCACCGTCATTGTGAGGATGGCCACCACGGCAGCCACCGCACCCAGGCGATGCAGCATCTGAAGCTGGATTTGAAAGGCCGTGACGGTGGACTCGTCCATCCGGACCTGGTTGTAGCGGGCAACCGACTCCGGATCGGTGAGCGGCCACCAGCGTCCATAGGCGAGGGGGAAATCCAGGATCGCCAACCCAGCGTGCTGGTGCCGCATGGAGGCCCCAAGGACCAACTGCAAGGCCACGAGTCCTGTGGCCAACAGGAGCCCACGGACCTCCGGGCGTCCATTGACATCCCCGTGGGCGGGCAGCCGGGCCCACCATGGGGAGCTGAGGAGTGCAATGACTCCCAGCAGCACAAAGAAGGTCTGACCCAGGCACCCGTGGACCAGTCCGAACAGGGTTCCCAGCGTCACATGGCCGACCAGAGCCTTGTCGAGCACCACCCGAAGTCCGCCGAGAAGCCCCTGGACCTGGACTAGCATAAAAGCGGCCCATGCAAGCCTCGGCAGCACGCCCCCGGCTGGGATCCGCAGGCCAGGGATGGCCGCGGCCAGTACAACAACGCCGCCGATACTGGCGAGAAACGCCCCTCCTCCCCTCCACTCGGGACCGAGCCTTAGTAGAGAGACGCCCGCCAGGACTTCGAGCGCTCCGACCATCGCAAGCGGCTTCCTGGCCGGTGATCCGCCCATCCAGCGGGTGAGGAGCACGACCAGCAACCCGACCGAGGAGGCCCAGAGTCGATGGGTATGCTCATCGAACACACCGCCGTGGAACCACTGGTTCACCGGAAGGGCGAACATGTTGTAGCCGAAGCTGGTCGGCCAGTCGGGCACCGCCATGCCGACCCCCTTGCTGGTGACGAGCCCACCCATGCACACCAGGCCCAGCGTCGCGAGGGCGGTCAGCAGGGCGAACGGGAAACGGTAGCGGTCGGCGTTCATGAAAAAACCGGGATCCAGTCACAAGGATCCCGGCTCAAAGACACCCCATCAGCTCTTCACGTCGAAGGCGAAGTCCACAGTGGCCTTGCCACCCTTGACCTCGATCTCTTGAGCTTGGGTCCCAGCCTTCTGGTGGAAGGCCTCGATCGTGTACTTGCCGTCGGGGAGGTCTCCCTTGATTGAAATGGCGCCGGACTCGTCCGTAACCGCGAAGAACGGGTTCTCGAGCACGTTCACGTAGGCGATCATCCACGGGTGCACATTGCAGGCGAACCGCACTCCGAGCTCGGGCTTGTCGAACGACTTCTCGTTAACCTGCCCCTGCGACGCCTGGGCAAAGTTGAACCCCTTGTTGACCTTGGGGGTCGCATTGACGTTGTGCATGAACGGGTCGGAGTTCTTTACATCGAACTTCTGCCCCACCATGACGGCCGCGACATAGGGATAGTACATGCACCCCTTCTGATCGATCTCCTGCTTGTCGGTCGGCGCAGGGAAGGTCTTACCCTCGAGCCCCTTCTTGATATAGACCACCGTGTTCGCGAGTGCCCCGTTAGCACCCACCACGTAGACCCGGCTCTTCGCCTCTCCCACCGCCACTTTACCGCAGTTCGCGTCAGCCTTGACCGCCGCGATCACGGCAGCCGGCGGAGGCGTACCCTTGAGGGTTACTTTACCGTTAATCTCAGCCGCGGAGAGAGGCAGGACAGTGGCAATGACGGAGGCAGCAATCGGGACAAGCGTTTTCATGTTGATGAGAGAAGTTTTTCTTCCGTATGGAGTCTCAAATTAAACAGGTTTGTTAATGGGTCAAGCCCTTCGTGAAATCCTTCACAAGGACACCGCAGTCGACGCTGGGTCGGTGGAGATCTTCAGGCTGATTTGAGGGTGACAGGCGGCGATGCGTCGCGTCGGAAGAGCTGGCGGATGACGTCCTCGACCGGGACCTCCTCGACGCTGAAGTCCTGGACCGGGTAAGCGTCGAGCAGCCCCTTCACTGAGGGGATGACGCGCTCCCGAGGAACCTTGAGCTTGAGGGATCCGGGCGTTTGTTCCACGACCTCACCGAACCGGGAGGGATCAACAGTGCCTACAGGGGTTGGATCGTGTCGGAGGGTGACGATCTTGTGCCCGGCGAACCGTCCAAGGATCTCTTCAAGCCTTCCGTCGAAGAACACGGTCCCCTTGTCGATGATGATCACCCGCTCGCAGAGTTCCTGGATGTCGGCCATGTAGTGGCTCGTCAGCAGGATTGTGGTGCGTCGGGTCTGGTTGTGACGCTTCAGGAATTGGCGCACGACCTGGGACGACACGACATCGAGACCGATGGTGGGTTCGTCGAGGAACAGGATCCGCGGTTCGTGCAGCAGGGCCGCGATGAGCTCGCACTTCATCCGTTCCCCGAGCGATAGTTCCCGAACGGCGGTCGACAGCTTGTCCCGGACCCCCAGAAGTTCGGAGAGCTCGTCTATGGTCCTGCGAAAACGGGACTCCTCGAGTCCATAGATGCGACCGTTGAGCTCCAGGGATTCACGGGCGGGGAGGTCCCACCAGAGCTGGTTCTTCTGCCCCAGCAACAGGGCAAACTGCCGGCGATAGCCGTCCTCCCGGTGCCACGGGACATGTCCCAGGACGCTTGCCGTACCGCGGGTCGGATACAGCAACCCCGACAGCATCTTCAGCGTGGTGGTCTTGCCGGCGCCATTGGGTCCGAGGAATCCGACGAACTCTCCTTCCTCGATCTGGAAGCAGACGTCCCGGACCGCTACGACGGTCTCTGACTCGCGACGGAACAGTCCCCGGATCGCCCCACCCAACCCCGGGGCCTTCTTGGCGGTTCGGAATTCCTTGGTGAGTCCTTGGACATCGATGGCCAGCACGGATTGATCTTGGACGGATCAGGTCCGCGAACCAAGCCCTGCCGAGGGGTGGAACCCGTAGCCGGAATCAGGGCTTCAGGATCGAACTCGAGCAGGAAGACACCCTGTCAGGTTCCTGCCCAGGGGGCGGTGGGCGCGCGCCCAGTGATGCAGGGCACTGGATCACCCACGGGGAGTGGATCCATTCACCGGAAGGGCTTCCGGGGAATTTCGAATTGCGACAGGTCCGTGGCTGGTTTTCCCTCGCGTCCTCATGATCCGAAACGTTGCCATGACCCTTCTGTGCGGCCTGATGCTGGGATGCGCCCATTCCAAGGCCAAGGTCGTCCAGGCCACGCTCCGCGGGACAGTGGTGTTTCCGGGCTCGATGCCGGCCGACTCCATCCTTCGGATCCATCTGATCGAGACGATTTCGAGTCCAGCCACGACCAACATCCTTGCTGTGGACCAGCTGAACTTCTCGGGAGGTTCGCCCGTCGCGTTCTCCGTACGCTACAACGCCGCAGGCATGCGGCCGGAGAAGGGGTACACGCTGGTCGCGAAGGCCATGCGGGAGGCAAATGGCATGCTGTTCATGGAGAGCCAGAGCCTCAGGGTGTTGACCCCCGGGAGTCCGACGAACGGGTTGACCCTCCTACTGGCCCCCGCGAAGTAGATACTGCGGCTCCTCCCCGTGTGCCTCCCGCCAAACCTCCCCTCTCGTCCATGTTCGACCCCACGGCCGCCATCGCCCGCCACGTCGCCGGGATTCCCAGATCCGGCATCCGCGATTTCTTCGACATCGTCCAGAACACCCCGGGTGTCATCTCCCTCGGCGTCGGCGAGCCCGACTTCGCCACGCCCTGGAACATCCGGGAGGCGGCGATCTACGCCCTGGAGCGCGGTCGCACCCAGTACACCTCCAATCTGGGATTGCTCCGACTCCGGGAATCCATCAGCACCTACGTCTCCAAGAACTTTGGTGTCCACTACGACCCAAAGAACCAGATCCTGGTGACGGTCGGGGTCAGCGAGGCGCTCGACCTCGCCCTCCGTGCTGTGATCAACCCCGGGGACGAGGTGGTCTATCACGAGCCCTGCTACGTGAGCTACAGCCCGAGCGTGGTGCTGACCCACGGCAAGCCGGTGCCGGTCGCCTGTCGGGCGGAGGATGGATTCGCGGTCCGGGCCTCGGCGATCGAGGCCGTCCTCACCCCCCGCAGCAAGGTGCTGATGCTGAACTTTCCGACGAACCCGACCGGCGGGACCATGACCCGGTCGCAGCTGGAGGAGATCGCGTCGGTGGCCCGGAAGCGCGACCTCCTCGTGATCACCGACGAGATCTACAGCGAGCTGACCTTCGACGGGGAGCATGTCTCGATCGCGAGCCTGCCGGGCATGACGGAACGGACGCTGTTCCTGCATGGATTCTCGAAGGCCTATTCGATGACCGGCTTCCGGATCGGCTACGCCTGCGGCCCGGTCCCGCTGATCGAGGCGATGATGAAGGTACACCAGTACTCGATGCTGTGCGCGAGCATCATCGCCCAGGAGGCTGCCATCGAGGCGCTTGAGCACGGGGAGGCTGCCACGTCGGAGATGCGGGAACAGTACCGGCTCCGCCGCAACTTCATCGTGAAGGCCCTGAACGACATGGGCCTCCGCTGCCATTTGCCGCGGGGCTCGTTCTACGCCTTCCCTAGCATCGAGGGACTCGGACTCGGGGCGAAGGAATTTGCACTCGGCCTTCTCAAGGAGGAGAAGGTCGCCTGCGTTCCAGGTGGGGCCTTCGGTGCCAGCGGCGAGCGGTTTGTCCGCTGCTGTTTCGCCACCTCTTTTTCACAGATCGAAGAGGCCATGGCACGCATGGACCGCTTCGTGCGGAAGGTCCGCGCCGGGTAGTTCGTCAATACTTGCCCCGGCAACGTGCCCTCCCCGCCAACGGCCCCGTTCACTGGGGCGCACTGACCGTGACACTGAGGAAGTCCGACCATCGCCCAGGTTGGGCGTTCCGGTGGAGGAACAGGATCCCCTCCTGGGTCGGCGACGACAGCGCCCCACCCGGCACTTCGCCCACGCTCAACACCGGGGCAGCACCGACGGCCACCGTTCGGGTCTGCACTCCTTGGATCTCAAACCGGGGCAGATCCAGGTCCTCGGTCATGTAGGCGACGCCCGCTGGAATGGAATCCGTCGCAGCCCCGGTGAAGTAGTTGTCGAACGCGATGACATACCAATTCACCGCGCCGGAACCCGCCAGCCCGATGAGGGCTGCATCCACTGAGAAGGTGCAGGTGGCACTATTGAAATCGCAATCCGCGACGCCCGAACCAATCCGTTGGAAAGAAGACCCAGAGGCCGACCACTGGACCTCGAGAACCTGGACCTCCACCTGCCCGGTTGGATCCCCGTTCTCCAGCTGGACCATGGAATTGGCGAGCACATAGTCCTCGGCCCCGTCCTGATCGACATCCAGGTACATGTTGAACTCCGCAGGATACGCCGGGTGGCCTCGTTCCTCGTAGGTGGCGACCGCGAACTCGATTGTCGAGCCCGAGCGGCGCATTCCAACCGCCTTGAGATCCGGGAAGGCCTGGCCCCGACCGAATTCATCCGGCTTCGCGTAATCCTGCGGGCTCGTGCCGCTCAAGGGAAAGATCTCGGAGATGCCATCGGCAGACCCGCCAACGTTGGACAGGCGGACCGAGGCCGAGCCTCCATTCAGGACGAGCTGGGAATTTCCGACCGCCAGGTTGGCAGCTCGACGCGGCAGCAGATGCCAGGGCAGGGTCAGGCGATCCGATCCCCGGGTCAGCGTGATGGTGCCATCGAGCTCCTGGAGTCGGAACGCCTCTCCGTCTCCTCCCCCGGTCCCACCGTCCAGGGTCCAGAGAGGCAGTTTGGTGGGATCAACCTCGAGTGATACATCGACTGTGGCCTCGCCATAGGCATCGACCACGACCGTGGGCGACGACAGCAGCAGCGAGACGGCACCGAGGGCCTGATCGGCTGGATCCCGGAATCCGCCCGACACGGTGTAGGTCCTGCTTTCAGGGATGAGGCTGAAGATCCTCAGGCGCTTGGTGAGAGTCACTGGGCTGGTCCCGACGAAGGCACGGTACCCGAACGACAGCGCGGCCTGTCGGTCTTCGAAGGGGGTGCCTGGTGCATCGACGACAACCACGGCTGGAGCCGTGATGGCTGACGGGATTCGGACTTCACCCGAACCAGTCCGCATCACTGGGGCGAGGACACCGGGCCGCGAGACCGGACTGAGGAGCACGCCGGGGTCGGCGGTGTTCATCAGCAACGCCTTGAGGGCCCAGCTCGCCAGCAGGAATCCGTTGTCATCGAGCATCGCCCCCTGCACAAGGGCGGCCGCACCGGCAACGACAGGGGTGGATCCGGAGGTCCCAGCGAAGGCCGACTCCGACACGCCGGTGCCCACCTCGGCCGACCTCAGTGCACCCGGCGCTGCGATCTCGGGCTTGATGCTCTGGAAACTGATGCTCGGCCCCCGGGACGAGGTATCCACAAGCCCCCCAGCCAGCGAGGTGGTGATGGCCGGTCCGATGGCGGCGCGATTAACACCGGACCCAAGGGTCGCCTTCAGGGCATCGCCGTCCGACTGGGTGACCACCAGCGTCGGAACGAACAGCGATCCGGCCCCCTGCGAAAAAGTGGGCGGATCCCCGGGCTCGTTGTTGACCACGATGACGGCCTTTGCGCCGAGGCGTGCCGCCCGGTCCACCTTTAGGCTCACGTTGCAGCCTCCGCGGTCCACCACGACGATGGCGTTGAGGAGGCTGGAGTCCGGCACAGGATAGGGATCCGAGGTGCAACCTTGGCCTACGTAGACCAGCGGGCCGCTGACCAGCGAGGTCACCGGTGCCCAGTCCAGACTCGCCGTGTTGATGATCGTGCTGGTGACCCGGTTGCTGTTGCGGAAGATGCGGATGGCGTTGGCCTTCGCCGAAGGGTTCTGCGTCTGGGCGACGGAGATCGCACCCGGAGCGATGCCGGGTGAGCTGACGGAATAGGGAAGATCCCCTCGGTTGCCCCCGGAACACACGACCGTGATGCCAAAGTAGGTCAGCCACTCCACCATGTAGGCCGCTTCGTCCTGGAACTGGCCATACCGGGTCCCGAGGGAGATGTTGATGATGTCCACCGGGTTGTTGATCGCCGGTGCATTGGGATCAATCACCCCATCCGCCCCACCGGGATTGTCAGGGGTCAGACACGCCTCGAGAGCACGGAGGAGAGCGACCCCACTGCAGGCGAGTTCACGGGAGCTGCAGGCCTTGAAGGCATAGAGCGTCGCCCCGGGAGCCACCCCCCGGTGAAGTCCATCCAGACTCGCGCCCGCCAGGACATCCGCCACGTGCGTTCCATGGCCCTGCCGGTCAATCGGGTCCTCGTCAGGCGTCAGACTCGCAACAGCCTCACCGCTCCGCAACACCGGCCAGTATTCCCCAACGAAATCCCATCCCCCAACGACCTTGCCCGTCGGGAACAAACCATCACGGGTCGTGTTCAGGGCGTCGTCGTAATCCGCCCCGTAGGCCGCCGAATAGGCGGCGGTGGTGCCGCCCCCTCCCAGATTGCGGTGGGTATAGTCGACCCCGGTGTCGATCACGGCGACCCGGATCCCCTGTCCTGTCCGACCCGCCGACTGCACCGCCGCCTCACCGACCGATCCCAGCGAATCCGCGAGATCGAGACGGTAGTCGCTGACCGGGTTGATCGAGGCCACCGTGGATCTCCGGGCCAATTCGAGGAGCCGATGGCCGGGAACCTGGACCACCACGGCATTGAGGGCCTTGGTGAACTGACCCAGCGTCGCGCCCCCGACCGACACGACCTGGGACACCGTCGCCGATTGACGGGAATGGAGCCGGTTCACGTAGGCCGCCTGCTGCGACGCCGTCAGACTCGGCCCTGCATTCTTGGCATTGCGACCCAACCGGGCGAGGAGGGGCGGTTCATTGAAGCGGACGACCGCCACCACCTCGGTCGACACGTTTCGGAGAGAGGGGTGGATCTTCTTGATGGGATTCGGGGTGGGCGGGGCCTTGGGCTTGGCACCACCCCAGGCGGATCCCGCCAACGCAACCCAAACCACCAACGCAACCCAACGGTGTCGCCACGTCATAGAGAGATTGAAACTGGACCAACCCCGGATCCCACCCCCGAACCGCGGTCCGTCGTGAGAGTCCAGCACTTCGCCATACGAAACCTGCCGAGGCCCAACGCCCTTTCAACCCCCGACGGGGTCCACAGATCCGGGCATGGAAGCGACCTCATGCCCGGGACTCCCGGCGAAATCGGGTCGCCGCGAACAGGGCCAACAGGGCACCGATACCCCCGTTGGACGGCTCGGGAATCGAGGTCAGGAGAAATTCCCCCACGGCAAAGGAACCGGTCGAGGTGATCAATACCTGATCGAGGGTCGAGCCGGGAGCCGCCACAAACAGAAAGCCGGCGGCATCGCCGTTGCCATCGATGGATTGCACCAGCGATGTCGTAGACGAAGTCTCGCTGACGGTGAATTGCTGGATCACAAGATCCGATGGCATCGCATAGAACACGAATTGGGTCGTGTCGGCGGGCAACGTGATGGTGAGCGAGAACGAGGTCGGATCCGTCGCGTAGACATCACCGAAATACCCCTGCCCCCAATTGTACCAGGAGTACCCGACCACCAGATGCTCCACGTTCTGGTCGAAGGCCAGATCGAGTCCGGACGGCGACGGAACGCTTCTGACGGTGGTGAACTCGGCGGTCGGGTCGGTCGGGAACGCGAGGAGCGTCTGCCCAGCGACCACGGCTGGTGGGGACGATGTCCCCAGCAGCAAACCCGTGGTGGCCGCCCAGCCGCGGTCCGCGGCTGCTGCAAACACCACGCCACAAAGTAATTGGCGAATACCCCTGACCACGACCCACCTCCTGCACTACAGATGGTGGATTCCCCGGAGGAGGGAAAGGCCTTTTTCCGGAAAAAAGAGGATGCTCCATCATCCAACAGAAGGGCACCTATCCCTTGAGGTTCCTGAAGCAGATGCAGGACCGAAAGTGTCCTCGATACGGATCATCCGCTTAGAGGAATGCCGAGGGAGCGAAACTCAGGTCGACCGCGGGAGGAGTGGTTCCAGGATCTCCGGACAGGCCCCGAAGACATTCCCGACATCCAGGTCGCGGAGACATCTTGGAATCCCGGTCGCCTCGCAGAACCCATCCTCCACCGTCTGACAAGGACAGGTCACAGAAAGCACACGGTGCTGAGGCGCCTGAGGCATCCAGGAGGAAGCGTCATGATAGGCGCGGAACAGGCTGACAGTCCGGGTTCCCACGCTCATGGCCAGATAAAGGGCCCCAGAATCCGCCCCGACATGCAGGCGGCACCGCTTCAGCACCGGCGCCAGATCCCGGATGCCCAGGGGATGATTTGGAAAGAGAAGCCCCGGATTGCCGACTCGACCCTGGTCCCCGCTGATCAGGTGGCACCGAGAGCGGATCGGACGGCCCGGATGATCCGGTCCTGGTCGGATTCCGACAGGAAGGGGTGCATGGGCAGGCTGATCACCTCACGGGAGGCACGGAGCGCCTCGGGGAAGTCCTCGGGACGGTTTCCGCAGTCCGCAAACACAGGCTGCTCGTGCAGGCATTTCGGATAGTAGACCGCCGTGGGGATCCCCTGCCGCCTCAACTCCTGCCCAAGGGCGTCACGATCGCGCACCCGGATTGTGTACTGGGCATAGACATGGGTGTTGCCAGGCATCACATCGGGGGTGACGCAGCAGTCTCGGAGCCCCTCGGAGTAGCGGGCACCGATCCGACACCGCGCCTCCACCTCCGATGGGAAATGGGGGAGCTTTGCCAGGATCACAGCTGCCTGCAGCGTATCGAACCGCCCATTCGTCCCGAGCAGCGGATGATGATGCCGCTCGATGCCTCCGTGAGTCCGGATCGCCCGGATCCGGTCCGCCAGGGTATCGTCGATGGTGAAGATCGCCCCGCCATCCCCGTAGCAGCCCAGGGGCTTGGCTGGGAAGAAACTCGTCGTCGAAACCCGCGTCATGGCACCACTGGGTCGTCCATGCCGGGTCGCCCCGAAACTCTGGGCGGCGTCCTCGATGACTGTGAGACCATGACGCTCGGCAATCCGGTTGATCTCCTCGAGGTCGGGCATCTGCCCAAAGAGGCTGACGGGGATGATGGCCCGGGTCCGGGGGGTGATCGCCCGCTCGATCTTTGCCGGGTCGATGTTGTAGGAGCGGGGTTCGATATCGACGAACACCGGGCGAGCTCCCACCAATCCCGCAACTTCGGCGGTGCTGATCCATGTGAACGGCACCGTGATCACCTCGTGCCCCGGTCCGATATCCAAGGCTCTGAGCGCGATCTCTAGAGCCGCAGTCCCATTGGCGACCGTGATCGAGTGTTGGACTCCAAGGAACCGGGACAGCGCCGCCTCGCACTCCGCGATCTCGGGTCCCATCACATAGGAACCGTGGTCCAAGACTGCATGGATGCGGGCATCGATGGCGGCTCGATGGCGAAGGTATTGCGTTTTGAGATCGATGAATTGCAAGGGTCGGGGCGCGCGGATTGCCGAACCGCTTCTTGACGCTACTCGCCGACGGAGAGGCTTGGCAAGTTGGCGACGGGGCGGCGCCCCTGACGGGTGCCCCATCGGAGGGACAGCATTGGCGGGCCCGTACTCAACGGATGTACGAGACGGAGGTCTCGCCTAGGTTCCGCTCCGGACCTACGCTCCCCGGGCTGATCATGCCTCCGGCTCCAAAGAACATCCTTCTACTGAAGGGACACAGCGCCGGAATTGGCGATCTGCTCCGCGGCTCCGCCGCGTGGGCGGCCCTTCGAAACCAGTACCCCGGCGTGCGGCTTCACCTCGCCTTCGTGAGCCAGGAACCCGGCTACGCCTCGGAGGAATTCATCCGCAGGCACCACCTGCTTCAATCCCTCAGCGTGTATCCGAAGTGGCGGAACACCTGGTGGAACTGGCGGATGGCAGTGCGATGGCTCACGACACTGATCGATGAGACCGGTTCAGACCTCCTCATCGACCTAGACACCCCCGGCCTACGTTCTGCAGCCCTATGTTTCGCGGCTCGCCTGCGGACAGGCATCCGGACGGTGGGGATCGCAGACTGGCCCGGGCGCGGGCTGTTCTACAATCTGGCTGCTCCCAGCCGCCTTCGGTACGCCGCCAGAAACGGCATTCAGCCGCCCCTCGAGTATTCCGAACTGGGGTTCGTGGCCCTGGCGGCGCTCGGAATCCGCCGCGGGAACCGCCCGGTTGAGCTGCAGGAGACCACAGAAGCGACCACCTTCCGCGAAACATTCCGCGATCGCTTCACCATCCCAGCCAATGTCCCCATCGTCGGGATCAACATCGGATGCGGAACACCCGGGGCGGACCTCCGCCGGCCTGACGCCGACCTGATCGAGCGGCTGATTGGATGGCTGCAGAGCGTCCACGGCTGCGCCGTGGTCCTCACCGGAGCGCCGTTCGAGTCGGAGACCAACCGGCAGATCCTCGGTCGGCTCGCAGGGAAGCCCGGGCCACCCCGGGTGGATGCGGCAGGGGAAACCCGGCTGATCGAACTCCCGGGCCTGATCCGGGCCTGCGACCTCTTCATCTCCTCCGACTCCGGCCCCTACCACATGTCCGTCGCGCTCCAGGTGCCCACCGTGGCCCTCTTCAATTTCGAGTACCCACTCGCGGTCCACCGCCATCCATGGGTCCGATGCATCGTTTGCCCGGGGCCGGAAGGGCTTCCCGAGGTCCAGTCGGCGGTGCAGGATCTCCGGGAAACCTACCCTTGGAGGGGAACCCCGCGCGCATCATGACTCCGTTCACAAGGCGACTCGCTGGCCTGATGTGGCCGCAGAGGACCCGGCTGGCACTCGGCGTCTCCGCAGGGATCCTGTATGCCGCCGGCAATGCAGCGCTGATGATGGCCGTCAAGCTGACCTGCGACCTGCTGTTCGTCGCGGGATCCGACGGTCCAATGACCCGGCTTTCACCCACCGTGCGCCGGCTCTGGCCGCATCTCGAAGACCTCCTCAATGCATGGCTCCGGAGTGAATCGAGCGCTCTCCGCCTCGCCCTGATCGCCACCATACCGCTCGCCATGGCACTGCGTCTCATAGGGTCGTTCACGAACTTCTACTACATCGCGCGGGCGACACAGCAGGCCATCCATGAGCTTCGAGTCCAGCTGTTCGACCACCTGCTGCGGCTCCCCGTGGGCTACTTCTCAGCAGCGCGATCTGGAGACCTGATCTCGAGGATCAATGGGGACACGACGGCTCTCCAGAGCATCCTCCAGAACGCGCTCGGCACTTTGGTGAAGGAACCACTCACCATCGTCTTTCTCCTGGCCTACCTGATTCTGCTCCAACCCCGGCTGACGCTGATCTCGCTGGTCGTCTTCCCCATCTGCGTGCTGCCGGTGGTGGTCTTTGGACGGAAGGTCCGCAAGGCGGCCCAGGCGGTGTCGCTCGGCAGCGCCCAGCTCACCGATACGATGCAGGAGGCCTTCACCGGGCAACGGGTCCTGAAGGCCTACAACTTGGAGCCGGAATTCAGCCGCCGCTTCTCAAGCACCTCGGCACACATCGTGCACCAGGTGATGAAGGCCGTCCGCGGAAACGAGACACCGACCGTGCTGGTCGAGTTCGCCGGCGCGCTCGGCGTGGCCTTCGTCTTCCTCTTCGTTCTCCGGAACAACCGGGACGGGACGACCATGACCTCCGGCGACTTCTTCTCGTTCATCGGCGCCGTCTTCCTCCTGTACCAGCCGATCAAGAACCTCAGCCGGTTCTACGGACAGGCCCAGCAGGCCCGGGCCTCGGTGGAACGTGTCGACGAACTGCTCGGCACCCGTCCCGACATCAGCGATCCGCCGAACCCCCGGCTTGTGATCGCGTCCGGGGCGGCGGTGGAGTTCGACCACATCACCTTCTCCTACGGGGATCGGCCAGCCCTCCAGGACGTCCAGCTCCGGATCCAGCCCGGACACCTCGTGGCCCTGGTGGGGGCGAGCGGCTCCGGCAAGACGACGCTGACCAGCCTCCTGCTACGCTTCTACGACCCCCAGCAGGGTGCTGTCCGGATCGGGGGCGTGAACCTGCGCGAGGTACGGACCCGGGATCTCCGGGACCAGATCGCCGTCGTCACCCAGGAGACCATCCTCTTCAACGACACGATCCGGGCGAACATCCGGCTGGGCCGCCCGGGGGCGACGGATGCCGAGGTCGAGGCCGCGGCAATCGCCGCGCAGGCCCACGGGTTCATCCTCGAGAAGCCCGGAGGCTACGACTTCGCCATCGGTGAACGCGGGGCCAGCCTCAGCGGGGGCCAACGCCAACGCCTCGCCATCGCACGGGCCCTGCTGAGGAACGCCCCCATCCTGATCCTCGACGAGGCCACCAGC
>SXGQ01838509.1_pt1 | contig 29677 bp, 28 predicted proteins | sample 3178371 | NCBI WGS metagenome assembly SXGQ01 (sample SAMN11356859, study PRJNA531348) | freshwater metagenome | isolation source: freshwater sample F1-20 | place: China: Fuxian Lake, Yuxi | collected 2017-12-25
CGCCGCTCGCAACGTGTGAGGCAGATAGTGAGCATGCAAAAGCTCCGTCGGCGTCGGCCGCCGCCCGAGCTCCGCCCGCATGCCGCGATACGCCTCCTCAACCGCGGCCCGGCCCGCCGGCAGAAACCGGCCGAGCAGTTCCTTCGCCTCGAGCTCCACGTCGAGCACGCAGCCCTCCGGAAGCGCCGGCTCCCGGCCGTCGAGATACCGCTTCAAGAGGGCAAACCCCGTGGCGTCGGCGGCGGTGGCCGCGGGGGCGAGCGAGAGCAGATGCACGAGCCGGCTCGCGAACACGCGGTGATTGCCTACGAAGTCGATCACCTCCAACCGCAGCTTGCCCTCCGCCGCCCGCAGGCCGCGGCCGAGCTGCTGCAGGAACACGATCTTTGATTCCGTGGGCCGGAGCATCACCACGCGGTCGACCAGCGGGATGTCGACGCCCTCGTTGAAGAGGTCCACCACGCAGAGGGCCGAGAGGGTGCCCGCGTGGAATGCGGCCAGCGACGCCATGCGCGGGTCGGAGACGGGGCCGCCCGGGCCGGCCGCATCCGAAAACACGGCTGCCGCGGCCACGCCCCGCTTCCGGAGCCAATCCCGGGCAAACACGGCATGCCGCCGCGAACAGCAGAAGACGAGCGTGCGACCGGCCGGGGCGGCCTGCCACTCGGCCCAGAGGCGTTCCATGCGGGGAGCGTTTTCCAGGGCCGCTTCGAGGGCGACCGGATCGAAGCGGCCGTTGCGCCAGGGGATCTGCTCGAAGTCGACGTCGTCCTTGAGCCCCCGATACCGAAACGGCACGAGCGACCCCTCCGCGATCCCGTCGCCGATCGTGGCCTGGGCCGCGAGGATGTCGTCGAAGAGCGTGGCCACGTCGACGCCGTCGGTCCGCTCGGGCGTGGCCGTGAGGCCGAGCGTGAACGAGGGGGCAGCCCGCGACAGCTCCGACAGCCGCGCGAGCACGCGGCGGTAGCTCGGCGCCTCGGCGTGGTGCACCTCGTCGATCACACAGTAGTCAAACGGGGCAGCCGCCGCGAGGGCCGCGAGACTGTCGGGGCGGGAGAGTTTTTGGATCGAGGCGATGACCAACTGCCCGGAAAGGTCGCACGACGCCCCGGCGACGTACGACACGCTCGCGGGCGCGATCGCCTGCCGAAGTGTGGCCTCGGCCTGCGCGAGGATTTCTGCTCTGTGGGCGATCACGAGCACCCGCGGCGGCCGGCCAAGCTCGCGGCCCACGGCGAGCACGTCGAACGCCGCGAGCCAGGTTTTCCCAAGGCCCGTCGCCACGGCGACGAGGGCCTTTTGATAGCCCTGGCCGCGGATGGCGGCCAGGGAGGCCAGGGCTTCCTGCTGCCAGGGGCGCGGTGTGAACGAGACGGGCGCAGCGGTAGGGGCCGCGGCAGACACGGGCTCGCCATCCCACACGCGACGTAATTCGGCCGCCTCGGCAGCCCGGGCCGCATACCGCTCGACCACCTCGGCCGAGAGCGGCGAAGCCTGCTGCCAGAGGTCGTCGAACGCGGCGGTGAGTTCGCGGTCGAGTTCGCCAGAGCCCGACGTCTCGCCGAGCAGGTTCCATTCGATGCCCGAGACCAAGGCCGACCGCGAGAGATTGCTCGACCCCACGACCACGATCCCGCCCGAAGAATCCGCGATCCGCCACGCCTTCGGGTGAAACGAAGCGGGCGTGCCGCGGAGGTTTTCGAGTTCCGCGAGCCGGGCCTCGAATGCCCCGCCGGCGAGGTCCATCCACCCCAGCAGCTGCCGCAATGCCTCGGGCGACGTGATGCCGAGATAATCGCCCACGAGAAGCCTCACCCGAGCGCCAGCGGCGATCGCACTGAAAAGCCCTGCGCGGATGACGTCCAGTCCCGAGGGCTGCACGAAAGACGCGAGCAGGTCGATCTCGCTGGCTCCCGGCAGCCGCTCAGCGAGCCGCGGCCAAAGCGGCCGATCGGGCCCGGTAGTAAGCGATAGCCGCGGATCCCCCATGCCGGCATCCGGCGGCCCCGCCAGATAGTTGCCTTTCCCCGGAATCACATGCCGCACGCCGCCGCGGGGATCGCCCATGTCGCCGACATACCGCGGTATCACGTGCACATGCACATGCGGCACGGTCTGGCCGGCGGCGGTCCCGGCATTGAAGCCGACGTTGTATCCATCGGGCTTGGGGTCGAGCCGCTCATCGAGCAGCTGCTTTGCCGTGCCCACGAGTTCGATGAGAGCCGCCTGCTCGTCTGCCGTGCACTCGAAGAACGTCGGCACGACCCGCCGCGTGATCACGAGCACGTGCCCCGGCGACACGGGGAACGAATCGAAGATCGCAAAGCAGAGGTCGTTCGCACAGACCCACTCCGCCTCGGGAACTTCCAAAAACGGGGAGGGGGCATCCAGTACCATGGGGGCAGTCTACGGCCCCGCGGGACAACCTTGGTCCTAGCGCGTCGACCGTAATCACTCCGGCGGTTTTTTTCGCCGCCTTTCCCGTCCCCGCTTTACCCGCCGCGACTCCATCTCCTCGATGGCCGCTTGGGCAACACGGTTCATGGCGGCCTGAGCCTCGTTCTGGGATGCCACTCCCATTTCGACCAAAAGGGTGAGCCACCCCGCTTCGTAATCGTGAAGCCGATTCTTTGCCGGTCCGATCATGGCGTGCTCCTCCTAGTGACTTGGTTGCTGCAGGCTTTCCATCACTTCCCAGACTGCGTGCATGGCGTCGACGTAGTCGTCATCACCAGCCCGACTGTGTGCCCGGGCCTTGAAGTTGCCATAGTCGATTTCCGCCGCGAGTTCCCGCGTCACTTCCGCCCACACCGGCTTGGGCACGACGAGGCGGAAGCGGTAGTCGGTGTTCGCGGAGTCAACGATCTCAAAGGACGCGAGTTCCGGAAATCGCTGCTGCAGCGACTCTAGATGGAGGCGATTCCGGGCCCGCACCATCAGGTTGTCCGGGTCGATTCGGGAAGGGCCGCCGGCCAGGTCGCGGGCGCAGACCACGCTGTAGAAACCGTACTGAGAGAAAAGCCACATGAAACGCTCCTATCGTGCACAGGGTAGGGATGCGCAACATTGTGACCGACGACACGGACAACCTTGGTCCGCGAGGTTGCTCCTCCGGGCACTGCGTGAGTGCCGTATCTATGACACGGGTGACGGTCGCCAATTGCTGGCCTGCGGCGGATGCGACGGGTAAAATGCGAGTAGCATCAGGAACGACACGTCCCCCAAGGCGTGTTGGAAACGCCTCGGCGGCGTTTCCGCAACCGAGCCACTGCAAGGCACACGGTGCTTCCGCCGGCATGCAAATGCCGGCGGGATGTGCGTGAGGATTCAACCCTCACGAAACAATGTTGCAGCAGACCGACGGGCGGCGACGCCTGTCGGCCTGGTTCTTGGTGCGTGGCTCATTCTGGAGTACGCACGATGGCCGAGAACCATTTTCCCGACCTGTTCCGCAGCCGGCAGCAGCGGATTCAGGCGGCGGACACCGCCGTGGCCGAGGCCCGGCGGGCGGTCGAACGATCCAAGGCCGGCGATCAGCAGCGGCAGATCGGGAGTGCCGCGCGGAAGAGCGAACGTGCCGCGAAACTCTACCAGGAGGCGGGGCTCGGGCTGCTCGCCAAGCAGCAGTTCGCCGCCGCGGCCCGCTTCTACTCGCTCTGCAAGGACACCGAGCGGGCGAAGCTCAATCAGGAGCGTTGGTCGGCCGTGTCCACGTATTGGGAGGAGCCCGAGAGCACGTAGCCGCACCGCCACCCATCACACGCAGGAGCATCGCCATGGCCGCCCCGGAGGCCCGCACCCGCCAACAGATCTACGACGAGATCTACGCCCGGTTCACGCGGATGGAAGTGCCGCCCTGCCCGCAGTGCGGCACGTCCAACACGGCCTCGGTGCAGGTGGGCATCGTCTGGATCACGATCTGGATGGCCTCCACCTGCCCGAAGTTCAAGCTGATTCCCAACGGGCCGAAGCCCGGCAACTGGTTCTGCAACACCTGCCAGCAGTTCTTTGACGTTCCCTACGAGCAATCCCAAGGAGGCCAGTCATGAGCGAGCGACGTGTCCTGACCCTGTACCCCTACCTGCTCCACGACTCGTGTTGGGTGTTCGACGACGTCCGCACGGGTCTGAAAGAAGAGGCCTTCGTGCTGGGCATGACGGAGATGATCTCCCGCGTGGTGGAGGCCAAGGGCATCCCCGATGCCACGAAGGGATTTACGCTGACCTTCGCGGACGAGCCGTTCGGCGGCTATGACGCCGAACTGCAGTGGCTGCGGGCGGATGCCTGCTCGGGCAACTGGTACGCGGGCATCATCGCGGGCAAACGGATGGAAGGCTGGCTCTGCCCAGCGCTGCTCCTCTACTTCGAGCAGCCGCCGCGACGAATCTACGTGCGGTGCGATCCGCTGCCGGCGGGCGTCAACCCGATCTGGAATCCCCAGCCGGGCGAGCAGGCACGGCGGTTCGTCGAGGCACCGCCACCCCGCTGACGCCGATCGGCTAGCCGCTGGCCACGCGCCGCCGGCTAGCCGAGAAACCGGAACCGCGGCACGGTCTGTCCGTCGACCACGACTGTCTCGGCAAACATCGCCGCCGGCCGGACCCAGAGGCCGCGGTGACCGTATTCCTGCCGGTAGACGACGAGCTCCTCGAGTGTCTCGCTGTGCCGGGCGACGCCGAGGACCGTGTATTCGTTGCCCTTGTAGTGCCGGTAGCGTCCCGGCGTGATCTCGGCCATACGTTGCCTCGCGCTCACAAGTGATCGGATACTGCTGATAACTCCGCAGCAACCTCGATCATGAAGAACATCCCGCGAACCGGAAAGCGTGACCGGCCGAAGACTGCGATCAAGGGCAAGCGGTACCGCTGCGCCACCTGCCACAAGCGGAGCCCGCGGCCGGTGAAGACGCCTGCACCGTGGTACTGCCCGCGGTGTGCGGCGGAAAAGGAGGAGGCATTTCGGGGTGCTCCCGCGACCGTGGATACGGTAAGCCCGGCCCGACCTGGGGGCGCCGCTACGCCCGATTCATCCACGTGATCGAGAGTTGCAGCACCGTGGCGATCGAGACCCAGACGAAGTAGGGCACCTGGGCCGCGGCCACCCAGCGATAGTGCGGCCAGACGGCCAGCATCATCCAGACGATCGTGCACAACGCGACGAGGATGTCCACGGCAGCCAGCGGGAGATTCCGCATACCGAACTGGATCGGCGTGAACATCAGGTTCGCCGCGAGGTTGATGGCGAAGGGCAGGGCGACGAGCAGCGGCAGCCGGCCCCGCCCCGCCTGCACGAACACGAAGCCGAAGGTCGCGATGATGACCGGATAGAGGATCTGCCAGATGAGGCCGATCGTCCGCGGAGCAGGCGTCCATGACGGCTTGGCCAGGCTCTGATACCACTCCATCCACGGTACGTCGGTCATCCGAGCCCCGCGCAGCCGCCCATGCCGCACTGCGGGCGGCCGCAGCCCTCGGCCACAGCGGAGTTTCCACCACCGCCTGCCACATGGCCGCTGACGACGCTCAAGAGCTTCGTGAGCTTCGTGCTCTGGCAGTGCGGGCACGCAGGCTTCTCGTCCCCGCGAATGAGCAGCTCGACTTTCCGGCTGCACTTCTCACAGGAATATTCGTACAACGGCATCGGTTTCGGCTCCCTGACGCGAGGCATGCATTTTACATGGACACGTTCGACGCGATCAATCAACGGCGCTCGGTGAAGGGCTATGACCCGGACCACCGGCTTACCACCGCCGAGGAAACGAAACTCCTCGAGGCTGCGATCCAATCGCCGACTTCGTTCAACATGCAGAACTGGCGATTCGTGGTCGTCCGCGACCCCGACCTGCGGAAACATATCCGGGCCGCCGCGGTCGATCAGGCACAGGTGACCGATGCGTCGCTCCTCATCGTGCTCACCGCCGACCTCAAGGCCTGGAAGAAGTCGCCCGAGCGGTACTGGCGGAACGCCGCGCCCGAGATTCAGAAACTGGTCACGGGCTGGATGGGGCCGTTCTACGAAGGGAAGGAGCAGCTGCAGCGTGACGAGGCCATGCGGTCATGCGGGATCGTGGGGCAGACGATCATGCTCGCGGCCAAGGCCATGGGCTACGACTCTTGCCCAATGATCGGCTTCGACCCGGTGAAGGTCGCCGAGATCATCAACCTCCCGAGTGACCACGTGATCGGCTTCATGATCGCCGTCGGCAAGGCTGTGAAACCCGCCCTGCCGAAGGGCGGCCAACTCGCCCTGTCCGAGGTGGTGGTACAGAACCGGTTCGCGTGAGCCGCTTGTGCAACACGAACGCGGCCCCAGTGAGGGCCGCTACCGCCGTTTTTCCGATAAGAAACCATCGCGAGTGACATCACTTCGAACCAGCCACCATGCCCGCCCAGACGTTTCTCCCCGGCTCGGCTCCCAAGACGGTCAGAACCCACACGGGGCAGATACTTCCTGTCCCGCATGGCTGGGAACTTCTCTCACCCGGCGACGCTGCCCTGACTCGCCGCGTGAAAGCTGCCGGCGAGCACTGGCTCGTGCAAGAGAAAGTTGGGCGCAAGGTTTTCTCTCGCGGCGTCTGGGCTCCCGCGGCAACGATCGCGCAGGTGCGGTCAGAACTTGCCGCCGAACGCTCGACCGACGCATATGCCAAAAAGCAGGCAGCCGGAGTGAAGCGGCGTGAGAAAACCCAGCGCGAATACGTCGAGGATTTCCGCGGCGCGGTTTTGGAGTTCCTGGGCTTCCATCAGCGCCACGCCACCCTCGCCTCCGCGCTTGCTACAGCCGTGACGAACCACGCCACTCCCGTCGGCAGCGGCACCGTGGCCCGCACGCAGCGCATCCCGATCGAGCGCAGGGCCGAAGCGGCCGTCATCGCGTGGATGCGGCACCAGACGACGGCCTACGACTCGATGAAGATCGCCCGCGTGAAAGGCCAACGCCGCGAAGTCCGACGGATGCTCGCCCAGCGCTCGAAAGAACTTCTCGGCGCGTACAGGCGGGGGGAGCCCACCGGCCTCACGCGTCCGCTTGCCCGGGCCCTGGCTTCCGGCGAGAGTGCCGCCGGATCTGACGGGCCCACAGGGATGCGCTGAATCCTGCGGTCTGGCTCCGCGCGGGGCTGCGTAGAGTTCCGGCGACCGGTTCCGTCTGACCTAACACCTCGTTCAAAAGGGCCGACCCATGCTGTCGCCGACGACGCCGCTTGTGATGCGTTTCGTTCTGGCCGCCGCCGTGACGCTGCCGGTGGCCACCTACGCCGCGAATGTTCCGCACGCCGATGCCGCCGCCAAGGACGCGTGTATCAAGGCCTGCAACGAGTGTCTCCGGGCGTGCCGGGCGATGCGGCGGTGAGCGGCGTCGGGCAGGTGGCCGTCACGACTCGCGAAACACAAAGTAGACGGCCGCGCAGATGCACAGTGCCGCCCATAGGTAGTTGAGCTTCAGCGGCTGCTTCATATAGAGCACCGCGAACGTCATGAACACGTTCGAGCAGATCAGCAGGAGTGTCGTCTGGAGCAGGACGGGCATGGTGTCAGGATCCCCGTAGCTGGCGACCACTCGGTAGTTCACCGTGAGGCTACTCGAGTCGGATATACTGCTGGCAGTTATGCTCCATCATGAGATGAGCAAGGCAATACCCTCGAAGCGAAAAATACCGGATGCCGACGGTACTTCGAAGCGGTCCCTATCGCGTTTACTTCTACTCGCACGAGACGAGTGAGCCCGCACATGTACATGTTGACCGTGACGAGGCGTCGTGCAAGTTTTGGTTGTCACCCGTTAGTCTGGCGAGTAATCTCGGTTTTCGAGCTCCGGAACTTCGAGACATTGAGCGGCTAGTCGAAGAACACGCCGATGAATTTCTGAGGGAGTGGGAGGCATTCCATGGCGAACCCGGGTGAGCGGATCATGCACGCTAGTTGCAATCAGGACTCCGTCATCGTGGAGTTGGCTGACGGCCGCACGATCTCAGTGCCGCTTGCTTGGTACCCGCGGCTCCTGCACGCGACGCCCGAGCAGCGATCTCATTGCGTCGTTGCAGGCGCGGGCTACGGTGTTCATTGGCCCGAGCTTGATGAAGACCTGAGCGTTGAGGGACTGCTTCGCGGTGCCCCAGCCCCGCGCATCTCAGCAAAAGCGAGCTGAGAAGCGAGCAGGGGCGGCACCCGAAGGCACCGCCCCTGCCGTGACGAACATCAGCAGACCGAACGGGCTATGACGCCCGGCGGCGTTTGCCACCTCCCTTGCGGTCACCGGCCTACAGCCAGTGCTTCCCGCTCAGCATTGCCGCGACCAGATGCCTCCTTGTCGAACCGCTCACGAGCGGCCACGAGCGATCGGCGACCGCATCGCCCTCCTCGCAGGCGATCCCGTCTCTCTTTCCAGCGGTCGTCCGCCTAGGGCGACGGCCTGCCCTGAAACAGGGTCGGATCTAGGGAAGTCGGTTTTGAAAACCCGCGTTGTTATCGGGCGTCATTGAGATTCAATGATCCCTGTCGGGAGTAGTGTCGGATCAGAAGCTCACAAGCGCCCGCACGCCCGCGATCAACGCCGGCGCCGCCGACCTTAGCGACGGCACGACGTATTGCAGGTCCGGCGTGATGCGGATGGCAGGCGTGACGGCGTAGTTGTAGAAGCACTCGATGCCCTGGCCGTCGCCGATCGGGCCGAACTGCGACGTGATCGCCGTCCCGATCTGGGAGCTGACCGACGCCCAGTACCAGCCGACGCCGAACGTGTCGTCGCGCCGCGTGCGGCCCGGCACGCTGCCCCCGAATCCGAAGCTCAGAAACGCGTCGATCGGGCTGGTGAGCGGATCCGCGATACCAGCACGGCCGAACGGGCCCCAGCCCCGGGTCGCATCGGCCGGGTCGACGAACAGCAACTGATCGAAGTTCCAATACAGGCACCATGAGCCCCGGATGGTCGGGATGGCCACGTCCGGGTAGGGGATGTAGGCCTCGGCGATCGACGTGTAGGTGCGGCTGTTCCAGGTGCCGCCGAGCAACTGGTGGCCCGGGCGGTCGAAGAGGTTCGTGGGCACCCGCACGGCCGCCGACAGGAGCATGCCGTCGTTGAACAGCGTGTCGAACCCGCTCGTGGCGGTCGTGTCGGTCGAGTTGAGCACGGTCACCATGACCATCGGCCCTTCGTCTGGATGAAACACGAATCCGGCACCCAGCGTGGAGTAGGGCACCGTCGCACCGACGATTGGGTTGAACACGAAGCCCATGTTCGAGAACTGCGTCTTACCCCGACCGTGGGCAAAGGCGTTCATGTCGCCGTCGAGTGTGTCCATCTTGCCGGCGAACACGGAGAACGCATCGGTGAGCTCCTGCGTGAGCAGGACGTTCGTCAGATACACCTCCTCGCTGCCGTAGACCGGCAGGTCGGCGATCAACGTCGGCGAGATGAAGCAGCCCACGTTGCCGACGATCGTTTCACCATAGCGGTGCTCGGCGCGGAGCTTGAGATACAGCCCGTCTTGGACGCCAAGCCTGCCACCGTCGGCGATCACGCAATAGTCGCCATGCCCGGCGTAGTCGAAAGCCTGGTCGAAGCCTCCGTTGGCGTTGCCGACGTAGAAGCTCGTGTTGTCGGCGAGGATGGTGAGGCCGGCGTCGGCCAGCCGCTCGCGAAAGCCATCCTCGGAGCCGAGGAGATGCGGGGCGATCTTGTACTGCGGCTCTTCCAGATAGGGCTGTGGCGGCTCTTCGGCCGTGACCACGCCGGCGAGGCACCACCACAGCCCGGCAGCCAGACAGAGCATCAACCGCCCGGTGGCATGATGCCGCCTTTGCACTTCGCCTGCCCCGCGGTTCGACTTTATCGATACCATCGGCAGAGTCGCGAGGCTGGGTTTGGCGGTTCTCCTGCCGTCGGTAGGCCGGTGTTGAACTGGCGAGTCCGGGCAAACCCTGCGTCCGGCCGCCGGGCCCGGCGGCTGGGTTACCGCCCCGGCATCACTGCCCGGGCAGTTGCCGTCCCCAATAGAGCAACGACACCGCGACGACGATCGCGACGTCGAGAATCATCGCCTGACGGGCAAAGTTGCGGATCGGCTTCGTGCACACGTAGACGTCGCCCGTCTCGGTCCGCACGCGGCTCGTCACGATGTGGTAGAGGCCCATGAGGGGCAGCGACGCCAATGCCGCGAACAGCAGATCCACCCGCAGATCGAACGTCGGCGAGCTGCGCACGTACGCCAGTAGGCCGACGGTCAACGTGACGAACAGCGCCTGCAGCGACACGACTTCGCGAAAGGAGTTCGCCTGGGCGACGCACGGGGGCACGTCGTCTGGCGGAGCGCCGAAGACCGCGGCGAGAAGAGCCCGAAATCCGTTCATGGTGCCGGTCACCGTCCTGAGGATGAATGTTTTGACAGTCTAATGTGCGGATGTCGTGAACTGCCCGATCACAAGGCTCGCGACGGCCACCGCCGGCATGACCCAGATCGTCGCCAGCCGCCAGCGACGCGGGATGTTCGCGATCGACGCGAACCACACGAGCCCGATCGCCACGGTGACGTCGAGCACCCACTGAAACGGCACCGTTCCCGACGCGCCATTGATCCACTCGACAAGGGGCGCCACTGCCATTCGCACGGGATCATCCGTCGCCACACCGATGAAGCAGGCACCGAACACCCGCAGGCCGAAGGCGGCGAACGGGATCAGCCCGGCGACGAGTTCCACGCGGCGCGGGAGTTGTGGTAGCGGCGCGGCCCAGATGGCAGTCCAGAGCGTCGTGAAGAAAACGAGGCGGAAGGTTTCCATGACCGCAGAGTGTAGCCCTGAGGGGTTGGCCGCGGCGTCGTGGCTTGCCATATGCGACCGAGGGTAGGATGACGGAAGGTATCCCGTTCCCGGAGGCGTGACTCATGAATCTGCTCTGGTTTCTCCTGATCGGTGTGGCGGCTGGGTGGCTCGCGAGTCAGATCATGAAGGGGGGCGGTTCGGGTCTCGTGACCGATCTCATCGTGGGTGTGATCGGCTCGATGGTGGGCGGGTTGTTGTTCAGCCTGCTCGGGCTTTCGGCCGATGGCGCGATCGGCAGCCTGGTGACGGCCACGGTCGGCGCGATCGTGTTGATCGCTGGCCTGCGGGCGATCAATCGATCGCGGCTGTAGGCGACCGGCAGGCCAACAAGGCGCGAGCCTGGAACCACGCATGAGTCGCAGCGTCGTTTTCGCCGGGGCCGCCCGCTGCCAGCGGTGCAGCCTGCCGCCGCGGTGGTGCGTCTGCGATGCGTTGCCGCCGGTCGAGACGCGACTCCGCTTCCACGTGCTGATCCACCGGCACGAGCACGCCAAGCCCTCGAGCACCGGGCGGCTCGTGGCCCGCGCGGTGCGTGGCGTTGCCTGCCACGTCTACCAGCGGGCAACGCGGTTCCACGGTGCGACCAGCTTTCCGGTGGCGGCGGTGGCTGCCGGAGAGGACGTGTGGATTCTGCACCCGAGCGGCGCACCGCTGCCGGCCCCTGCACCAACAGCAGGCGCCCAGCCGCATGTCGTGCTTCTCGACGGCACCTGGCGACAGGCCGGCGAGATGCTCAGGGCATGCCAGGGGCTTGGCCGCTGCGTCCGCCTCACGGATGTCGCCTCCGAGCCGAGCCGGTATTGGCTGCGGGACCAGCCGGCACCGGGGCATATCTCCACCGCCGAGGCGGCGATGGGCGTGTTGCGGGCGACTGGTGACGCCGCTGCGGCGCAAGCCCTGCAGCTGCACTTCGAACTGCACGTCTACGCGACGCTGCTCTCTCGTGGCCGCCGAGAGATGGCGGAACGGTATCTCGGCGACTCGCCGTTGCTCGCTGGTGCGCCGGATGCCGTCGATCGGCTGCTGGCCGGTCGTCCACGGGGCTCGGCCTCCTGAAACTGAAACGCCTCGGCGGCCCGGACGGAGCCCGTCGCTGCGCTTCACCAGCCGAGGGTGACACCGTCGAGCCGGTGGTCGACGCCCGACTCGAGGCACGGCCCCACGCCGGACTCGCCGCGCCGGATTCGCACCAACTGCCCGGCGCCCTTGAACGCCGTCGGGTCGCCGAGCCGGTGGCCGCGGGCAGCGAGTTCGGCGGCCACCTGTTCCGGGATGCCGGGATCGAGTTGGACCTCGTCGGTCGTCATGACCACACGGAAGCGGGCGGCATCGACCGCCTGCTGCGGATTCATCCCGAGATCGAGCACGTTCACGAGCATCTGCACGAGGCCCTGTGGATGGTTGTTGAGCCCGATGCAGCCAAGGACGAACTCCGGCAGGCCGCCGCGGAGCACCATCCCCGGCAGGATCGTGTGCCGGGGACGGCGGCCGGGACCCAGCGCATTGGGATGACCGCGCCGCGTGGAGAACTGGCTCGCGCGATTGTTGAGGATGACGCCGGTGTCTTGCGCTAGCAGGCCGGAGCCGAACAGGCCACAGATGCTCGACATCAATGAAACGGCATTGCCCTCTGCGTCGATCGCGCAGACGTAGGTCGTGTCGGCCGAATTGCCACCTTGAGGATGGACGACTGCCGTGGCTCGGTCGGTTATGCGACCACGAAGCTCCGCGAGCCCCGCGCTTGCCAGGACCCGCCCGATCTTCCCGGTCAGCACTTCGGTCGGCTCGCCGACCTCGTCGATCGCAAACCCGAATCCCTGCCGCAAGGCCTCGATCTCATGGTGCATCCGAGCTGACGCGGTCATGCCCGCGAGGTCGTAGCCTTCGAGGATGCCCAGGGCGAGCAGGGCGACGATGCTCTGCGAGTTGGGAGGCAGCCCCAGCACGTCGCGGCCGCGGTAGCGGACTGAGAGCGGATCGACCCAGGCAGCCTGCTGGTTGGCGATGTCGGCCGGGGTCGTCGGCACACCACCAGCCGTCAGTGTGTCGCCGATCGCCCGGGCGACCGGCCCGTCATAGAACGCATCCCGGCCGCCCTTCGCGACTCGTTCCAGGGTGTCGGCCAGTTGAGGGAAGCGGACGAGTTGCCCTGGCACCGGCGGCTTGCCACCGGGGAGCAGAATCTTCAGCAGGTCGGGCGTCGCATACTTCGGCAGCAGCGGTGCGGCGACCGTCCACATTCCTGCGATCGACTCGCCAACGGGATAGCCTTCGCGGGCGGCGGCGACAGCCGGCTCCCAAAGGTGCGCCAGTGGCCGGCTGCCGAACCGTTCGAGGAGCCGGCACCAGCCGTCTACGGCGCCGGGAATCGTGACGGACACCGCGCCGTGCTCCGGCATCAGCGGTCGATCGACGACACGCGTGATGTCCGCGCCCGATGGCGTCACCCCGCTGCCGTTGAGGCCAACGGCTTTTTTCACCTTCGCCGACCAGGCCAGGATCATCGTGTCGCCGCCGAGACCGCTCATCATCGGCTCCGCGACGGCCATCATTCCCGCCATGGCGACAGCGGCATCGAAGGCGTTGCCGCCCTGCTCGAGCACCCGCAGCCCCACCTGCGTCGCCAACGGCGAACTGGACGAAGCGACACACCGTCTCGTGAATACCGGTGACCGCCGCCCCAGAAAACCCGTCGGGTCGTCGGGCTGGACGGCGGCCGGTTCCGCCGCCATCGCGCCGGAAGCGAGCCCGGCGGCGGTGAGGGTCGGCACCGCGGAAAGAAATCGTCGGCGGTGCATCGTCGAGTACGGCATCAGCGGCGTTGTGCTGCCCTTCAGGCCGGAGGGGGTTTGCCGGGCGGGAACGTGATCAGCCACATTATTCACCGTCACACCCCTGCGCAGAAAGGCTGGTGCTCCGTGGGCTTCCCGGACCGCTCGACTCCCGCTTCCGGATCCGACCGCCGCGACTTCCTCGCCGGCATGACCGCCCTGGCCGGTGCCGCTGGGCTCCTCACGGCCACGGAGCAGGTCCGGGCCGGCGACAGCTCGTTCATGAACAACGTGCCCGACCCATTGCTCGCGAAGGACGCGCTCCCCGAGTTCACATTCGCGCTCGAGAAGTCGCAGGGCCGCGTGCTTGGCGGCAGCTACGGCAAGGAGGCGACCGTCGAGCAGTTGCCGATCTCGCAGGGACTCGCCGGCGTGTCGATGCGGCTGGAGCCGGGCGTGATGCGGGAGTTGCACTGGCATGCGACGGCCGCCGAATGGGCCTATGTGAAGAGCGGCCGGGTGCGGACGACGGTCGTCGACCCGCAGGGTCGATCGGGCATCGACGACTTCGGCCCCGGCGACATCTGGTACTTTCCGCGCGGCCACGGCCACATGCTCCAGTGCCTCGGGAAGGAGCCGTGCCATTTCATCCTCGTATTCGACAACGGCTACTTTTCGGAGTTCGGCACGTTCAGCCTCACCGACTGGGTGGGCCATGTGCCCCCGGCACTGCTCGCCAAGAACCTCGGTGTTCCTGCGGCCACGTTTCAGCAGTTCCCAAAGCAGGAGGTCTACTTCGCGAAGGGTCCCGTGCCGCCGGAGCCTGCCGGCACGCCGTTGGCCGGCGTGCACCCGCCGCCCTTGTCACACAGGCATGCCCTGCTGTCGCAGAAGCCGCTGGAGACGTTCAAAGGCGGCCGTGAGTGGCGGGTGGAGGCGAAGGATTTCCCGGTCTCCGCCACAATGACAGGGGTCATCCTCGAGCTCGAGCCGGCCGCGCTCCGGGAGTTGCATTGGCATCCCAACGCCGACGAGTGGCAGTACGTGCTCACCGGCACGATCCGGGCGACGCTGTTCGGCTCGCGGGGCCGCTATCGCGAGGCGACACTCGCCGCCGGCGACGTCGGTTACATCCCGCAGGGCTACGGCCACTCACTCGAGAACATAGGTGCGGAGCCCGCCCGGATCCTGATCGTGTTCAACGCAGGCGAGTATCAGACCATCGACCTGTCGCAGTGGATCGCAGGGCAGCCCGTGGACGTTCTGGCGGTGACCTTCGGCCGCCCGGCAGCGACCTTCGAGGCGTTTCCGAAGCGCGACGTTTTCATGGCGGACGGGTGACCGGCGACGGCTGGCGACTTGGGGAAGGCGGCGCGAGCGTCGTGCTCGCCGTTACCGGTCGCGGCCGCTTGCTTTTGCGGTTACCCCGGCGGGGGCGGAACGGTACAACCTCCCGCCCCAGCGTCGGGGCCGGAGCCGGCCTGTGCACCCGCGATTGCCCACCCCGCCGATACGAGCGTCGTGGGTCGCGCTCGTGAGCGTGACCGCGATGGCGGTCGGCGCGAGCGCCGCGCCCCCCGCGCGGGACGATCTCCGCGTGGCAGCCTTGCCGCCGATCGATTTCAACCTCGAGGAAGACACGTTCGCCAACGAGCCGATCTCCGACGCCGATCCCGAAGTGGCCGGACCGCGGCGCCGTGGCGGCCCGCCGTTCGGCGCGGCGGCGCCGGTGTCGCTCGGGGCGTTCTGGGCGCCGGCCGTCGGCGTCGACGGTCAGGCGGCCGACCTGGCCGTCAATGCGGAGTTTGCACGGGTCGCCGTGCCGCTGGGTCAGCCGGCCGAGGGGCGGCCGTTGTGGCTGGCGATCGCGAGATTCGGCCGGCTCGAACTTGCCACCGACGCCGTGCTGCCCGACTCGGGTCAGCCGATACCGGACCAGCTGTGGCTCGTCGAGACGGGCTTCATGCACGTGCGGCCATTGGCCGACGGCGGCTCGATCGGCGGCAACTTCCTCTTCGGGTCCGCGAGCGACCGTCCCTATGCCGCCGGCCGCGACCTCACGCTCATGACCGTGGGGTTCTACAACCGCCCCGCGGCGACCGGCGACGACGAGTGGAGTTTCAGCGTCTTCTACTCGCCCACCTCGCAGCTGCCCTATCCGCTCCCGGGCATCGCCTACGTCTGGCGGCCGAGTGACCAGCTCGAGGCGAAGATCGGCCTGCCGCCCGCGGTCGAGTGGCGGCCGACCGACGACTGGACCTTCTCCGCCAACTACTTTCCGCTCGTGAACTTCAACGCCACGGCCCGGCGCCGGCTCGCCGACGGCCTCGCCCTGATCGCCTTCTACCGCAGCGACACGGAGATCTACTTTCTCGCCGACCGCCGGCTGAACGACGAGCGGTTCTACGTGTTCGACCAGCGGGCGGCCGTGGGCCTCGAGCGGACGCTCGGCCGCGGGTTCGCGGTCGAGGCGACGGCGTCGTACGTCTTCGATCGGCAGTTGTTCCAGGGCACGAACTTCATCTCGAACCGCACCGACCTCGTCCGGTTCGACGACGGGCTCGGGCTGGCCCTGCAGTTGCTTTGGCGACGCTGACCGTCGCCGGCGGGCTGCCGTCACAAAGAAACACCCCGCGGCGATGCGTCGCCGCGGGGTGGTCACTTGGGCAGAAGGTGGAAAACCGATTACGGGAGGATGACCGCGTCGATGACGTGGATGACGCCGTTCTTGGCCTTCACGTCGGTCTTCACCACGTTCGACATGCCGGTCGCCGTGCCGACCTTCACGCCACCGGTGGTGGAGATCGTCAGCGTCTGGCCGCCGGCGGTCTTCGCCTCCTTGAGCTTGACGACGTCCGCGGCGGTGACGTTGCCGGGCACCACGTGCAGCAGGAGGATCGCCTTGAGTTTCTCCTTGTTCTCGGGCTTGAGCAGGGTCTCGACGGTTCCGGCGGGCAGTTTGGCGAACGCCTCGTCCGTCGGGGCGAATACCGTGAACGGGCCGTCACCCTTGAGTGTCGCGACGAGGTCCGCCGCACCGAGCGCGGCCGCGAGCGTCTTGAACGTGCCGGCACCCACTGCCGTGTCGACGATGTCCTTCGGGGCGTCGGCCAACGCCACCTGGCGGACCACGACCCGCTCATGCACGGCCGCGACGACCCCGCCATGCCAGCCATGGGACGCCGCCGCCTGGCGCGAACCCTTGCACGGCGCGGACCATGCCGTCGAGCCGGCTGACACCGCCATGCCACACACCAAAACCACACCGAGCAACCTGATAGCCATGACTCACTCCTCGGGGACGACCTGGAATAGACGAGACAGGGTTACCTTAGACCAGCGGGCTGATGCGACCAGATAAAAAAAAGCTGCCGCCCCACGAGGGGGCGGCAGCCGTAGGGACATTTGGTGGGCTGCATCAACGGCAGGCCCGTCGACTCGCCGCTATCGGCGCAGCCCTCCGGTACAGTCTGGCGTCACTAGACCACCTCCTTTCGCGAAAGGAATCCCAGCCGTCGCGATCACTGCGAGATCACCGCCGGGCTGTTATCTCCCCGGCCGTCACCGGGGAACGATGCTCGTAGTATAGGCGGCACGACGATTCTGGCCGGACGCCGCTTTTCCGCTCTCACGGCCCCGTGAGCCGTTCGGCCAGGCCGGTGGCCCGGCGGATCGGCCGGCGAATCCCGGCCTCGATCACCTCGCGGGAGCCGACGACGGTCACCCGGTCGCTCGCCCGTGTCACCGCGGTGTAGAGCAGTTCCCGGGTCACGATCCGGCTGGCGCGATCGGGCAGGACCACGACCACGTGCTCGTACTCCGAGCCCTGGCTCTTGTGGATCGTGAGGGCGTGGACTGTCTCCACGTCCTCGAGCCGTGACACGGGCACGAGCCGCGGCTCGCCGCCAGCCATCGGGAAGGCGACGTCCATCCGGCCGTCGTCTCCGCCCGGCACCACGACTCCCACATCCCCGTTGAACAGGTCGAGCGCGGGGCTGTTGCGGGTGACCATCACCGGCCGGCCCGCATACCACGCCGTGCCATCCGCCACGCCCAGTCGATCCGCGACGCGGGCGTTCCAGCCACCGACGCCGCTGGAGCCGGCGCGGTGGGCGCAGAGCACCTGGAGTGTTCGCTGGGCCGAGAGGGCTGCGGCGATGTGCCGGTCCGCGGCCAGGTCGCAGACCCGCCGGGCATGGTCCACCACCTCCGCGACGAGCCCCGCCAATGACGCCTTGCCGGGGTCGATCCAGCGGATCGACCCCGGGTCGTCGGGCTTCGCGTTCCGCGGATCGGGCGGCGGTGTCCAGCGACCCTCGAGGATCTCGAACGTGCGGGCGATGCCATGATCGTCCCCGGCGAGGATCGCATCGGCCAAGGCACCGATCCGTGGGCCGAAGCGATGGCGGATCGTGAGCGTCTCGGTGCGGTCCGCCAGCGGCGCGCCTTCCTGTGCAGCGGCCCGCGCGATGTCGCCGAGCACGGAACCGGCATCGACGCTGGCCAGTTGGTTGGGATCGCCCACCAGCAACAGCTGGGTCGTGTCGCCCAGGGCCGCCAACAGATGGTGCATCAGGGAACTCGACATCATCGACGCCTCGTCGATGACCACGAGATCACAGTCGAGCCTGTCGGTGGCGTTGAACCGGTACCGCGGCGTTCCCTGGGGCCGATTGCCGAGGAGCTTGTGGATCGTGAGTGGCCGCACGGCCATGACGGCGTCGCGGACACGCTGTGGGGCATTGCGCACTTCCGGAGGCGCCGTCTCGTCGTGCAGCCGCGCCCGGAGGGCCTCCGCCATCCGGGCCGCCGCCTTCCCCGTGGGCGCCGCCAGCGCGATCCGCGTCTCGGGCCTGTCCTGCACGATCTCGATCAGTCGCGTCGCCACCCGCGTCGTCTTGCCCGTGCCCGGGCCGCCCAGGAGGATTGAGACTGGGCCTCCGCTGCGGTCGCCGAGGCGCCGGGCGATCGCCTGCTCTTCGTGCAACGCCCGGGCGAGGTAGAGTCGGGTGCCATCGAGAATGAACGGCGCACGGTCGCCCGGTCGGCCGACCAGTGGCCCCGCGGAAGCGAGGGCAGCCGTCCAGACCGCGGCGGACTGCGACCAGTCGAGATGGTTCGCCGTGGTGAAATCGATGTCGCCGGCCCAGTCGCGTGCATCCGAGAAGTCCACGCAGGTGTGTCCATCGCGCGGCGTTCGCAGCGCCAGGCAGAGCGCGACCCAGGCCCGAACTTCCGGCGCGAGAGAGGGCATGTCGCGGCGGGCCATGTCGACGAGCATCGCGGCCGCGGCCACGTCGTCGAGGGTGATCGCCCGGGCCGCCACGTAGTCGGCCAGTTCCTTCGGAGCCTGCCCGGGCATCAGCGCGGTGGCACGATGTGGTCCACCGAATCCTTCCGTTGCCGTCGCCATCACCGCACCCCCGTGAGATCGCCCGCGAACAGGTCGCTCAGCCGCCGCCAGATGCCGCTCGGCGGCTGCCACGCGAACACGCCGTAGCGGCTGCCGGCAGCGTCGATGGGCGTCGACGGCCCCTTCATGCCGCGCACGAAGCCGTAGACGATGCCTGCAATGCACGCGCCCGGATCCCAGTCGGCCGGCTGCCGCGGGCCGAGCCGCCAACGGAGCATGCGCCAGACCGCGGTGCCATAGACGAGCGCCTGCAGCGGGTAGTGATGGCCGGCCATCGCCGCGACGAGTCGCGCGGGGGCGTAGGCTTCCAAGGGAGTGACGGCATCGCGCTCATGGAGCCGGTTGGTCTTGTAGTCGGCGATGAGCACCCGGGGCGAGTCGGCCGGAAAACCCGGCAGCCGCAGCACCGCGTCGATCGAACCGTTGATGAGCCCGGCCAGCGGCACGTCGAACGCCTCGCCGGCGAGCCTGTCGGCGTAGGCGGCGAGTGGGTCGCCGGCCGGCCCGATGAACTGCTTGAGGATCAGGCCCACGTGCCGCGCCTTGACGCCGGCGGTGAGTGCGGGGAGCGACATCTCGAAACCCATCTCCGCGAGCCTGTCGCGGGGGGCGAAGTCGGCGAACCGCAGATCGCGGAAGGCCGCGCCCGCCGGTCCGCCGAACGGCGTGAGCAGCGCGTCGGCGATGACCGCCGTGAAGGTGTCGAGGTGGTCGCGGAGGAATCGGGCCGTGGCCACCTCCCGCACCACGCGTGCGACTTCGGCGCGAACCGCGGCCTCCGGCACCCCGGGCCCCAGTTCGAGCTTCTCGAAAACGTCGTGCGCGATGCTACCGAGCGCGGTGCCGGCGGGCAGGGTGTGGATCGTGAAGCCGCTGACGTCGGGCGCTCCCGCCTCGGTCGGGGCAGCGCCCGTCGGCGCCATGCGGTCGGCAGCCTCGGGGGCCGCGGCGGCGGCTACGTCTGCGAGTTGTTCGTCGTGGCCGTGGCCCTCGGCCTCGAAGCCCGGCGACTCCATCCGCGCCGCCGCCTTCGCGATCGCGGTGTACGAGGTGCGCCGGTAGGTCTGTCGGACTGGCGGCGGCGCCGCGGCGACGGCGATCGTGTCGGCTGGGGATGGCTGCACCCAGGGCGCGGCCGCGGGCAGGTCGGCAGCCGAGCGGACCGCGAGCATCTCGGCCTGCTCCGGTGGGATCGAGTGGGCATCCCCGGGCGCCTGGCGGAGGACGACCCGCAACAGTGACTCCTCCCAGGCGGCGGTCCGCAGGATGCAGATGTGGTGCTCTGGCCGGGTCACGGCGACGTAGATCAGCCGGCGCAACTCCTCGTTCTCGGCGGTCCGTGCCGCATCCTTGGCCGTCCGGCCGATGTCGCCGTTGGGAATCGCCTGGCCGATGTCCATCAACCGGGTGCCGGCGCGGTGAAACACCTCGGGCCGTCCGGCCGAGGCTTTCGGGTTCCAGGCGTCGACGACCACGACGCAGGGAAACTGGAGGCCCTTCGCCGCATGCACCGTCATGATCGTGACGGCCTCGGCGTCGCTCTCGATCCTCCGACTCACCAGTTCCGCCTTCTTGTCCTGGGCCGCTAGGGCGGCGAAGTGCTCGAGCACCTCCCGGGCGTGGCAGCCACGCCCGGCCGTGGCATCGTTGAGTAACTCGACCACGTGGCTGAAGTCGACGATCCGCCGATCGCCCCCCGCGCCGGTCGCGATCAGCCGCACCATCTCCGGGTCGGCCATGATCCGGGCGGCCACCGCCGCGACGCCCCTCCGTTGCAAGACGGCATGCAGCGCCGCGATGACCCCGTGGATCTCCTGCTCGCGGGACTCGCCGAGCCGCGCGACGTTTTCGATGGGCTCGCCAAAGAACACCGTGGCTGCCGCCCGTCGCGCCCGGCCCGCATGGCTCGGCCGCTCCATCGCCTCGAGGAGCGAGAGGAGGTCGGCGGCCATCTGCCCATCCATGACGCTCGCCGTGCCTTCGGTGACGGCCGGGATCCGCAGGCTCCCCAGCCGCTTGGCGATTGCCGATCCGATGGCATTGGTCCGCACCAGCACGCAGATCTCGCGGGGCGCGAACGGCCGCGCGGCGGCAGGCTTGAAATGGGGCCCGGTGAGCAGTTCATGCACCTTGCGGGTCGCCGCCTCGACGAGCGACAGCGCTGCGACATCGAGAAACTCGACCGGCCGCAGGCCCACGATCTGCGCGGCCTCGCGACCCGGTGCGGCCGTCACTTCCCGATACGGGATGTCGTCGCCGAACGTGGCCCCGGCCAAGACGGCATTGAGCCCGCCGAGCAACGGCCCGTCCGAACGCCGATTCACCGACAGCGTCCGCCTGGGTGGCATGCCGTGCTCGGGCGGAACGCCGTCCTGGGCATGGTGCACGTAGGCCGTCACGTCGGCCCCGCGAAACCCGTAGATTGCCTGCTTCGGATCGCCGACGGCGACCAGCCGGTTGTCGCCGGTGGGCGGGAAGACCGCGTGGAAAAACTCCCACTGCAGGCGGTTCGTGTCCTGCGCCTCGTCGACGATGGCGACCTTGAACTTGTCGTGGAGCGCGGCGACGAACGCCGCCTTCCGGTTCCGGTCGGCCGGCGAGTCGGTCGGCTGGTCCGCGACCTCTTCCCAGGCCCGGACGAGCAGCTCGTCGAAGCTCGGGCTCGCCCGCATCCGACGGCGGGCCCGCTCGGCGCAGCTCGTGATCAGTTCGGGAAGGTGTCCCAGCAGGCCCTGCAGTTCCGCGGGGCACTCCCCGGGATCGCAGATCATCTCGATGAACGGGTCGGCCATGCGGAGCTTCACCAGGTCGCGGAGCCGCCTCTCCTCCCATTGCCGACCCGCGATCGCCTCGGCGACGATGGCGTCGTTGACCACCTCGTCGAGCACCCGGTCACGGAGTTCCTCGTCGCCGGTCTCCGTCGCCTCCACGCCGGCTAGCCGCAGCACGCGGGCGCAGATCGCGTGGATCGTGCCGATCGTGGCGGTGTCGAACTCCGCGGCCGCCCGCTCGAGGCGGCGGGCCTTGTCGGCCCGGCCGGCTTCCTCGGCGAGCAGATCCGCGTCGAGTTCGTCGAGCTTGTAGCCGGCCGGAGGATCCTGGCCGCGCAGCAGGCGGGCGGTGACGACGAGCCGCGTGCGGATGCGCTCGCGGAGCTCCGCCGCGGCGTTGCGGGTGTACGTGGTGACGAGAATCTCGCCGATCCGCAGGTCCTCGGTCGTCGCCAGGGCCTTGGTCACGTAGGCCGCGACGGCATGGGTCTTTCCGGTGCCGGCACTGGCCTCGATGAGCGTGCCGTTGGGCAGCGGGAAGGCGGTGATGTCGAAGGGGAGGGTCATGCGAGCCGATACTCCCTGGTACGCGCGTTCCACGTCGGCTCGAGGAGCCGCGTGAACGCGTCGAGCCACGCCAGCCGCTCGGGAGCCTGTCCGAACACGTCCGCGAAGGTCGGGCTGACACCGAACAGCGCGCACTCGCTCGAGCGGCCGTAGAAGTCGCCCGCCACGAACGTGTCGAACTCCTGCTCCCGGTTGCCGGCGGCCGCGGAGAGCACCTTGCCGAACGCCGGACGGGGCGCCCGCACGGCCTCCATCGCGAGGCGGGCGATGTCGTCGAGGCGGTCGGCCGCCGCTGCCTGCGACATGAGCTGGTCTTCCAGTTTCACGACCCGCGCCTGCCACGGTGCGAGCGGACGTGGGTCGGGGTGACGCGGGCTGGGCTTCATCGTCTTTCCGATCCGCCAGCCGTCGCGGCGGCTGAGGACGATTGTCGCCTCGACGTCGATGCGGGCCGCCCGGGCGGCGAGCAGATGCAGCGCTGCGACGTGCAGTGGGCGCCCGTATTCGTCCCGGCCCGCCTCGCCAGCACGGACGATCACGATCCGGGCGGGATCGGCATGGATGCCGCCGAGGGGCCCGAGGATGCGGTGGTGGCCGACCTGTGCGGCATCCTCGAGCTTTCGCGCGGTGAGCGCGGCGAGGTCGAGGCCGTCGGCCTCCGCGGCCGTCTTCAGGCCCGTGGCGAGGGCGACGATCTCCTCGACCTGGCGGCGGGCGTGGGGGCCGATGGGCAAGGCGCCCGTCCGGTGCTGCGCCTCAATCCACGTGGCGGTGATGCCGGGATCGGCGACGAGCTCGCGGAGCAACGCGAGGGTGAGGTCCCGCGCCTGCCTCCTGTCGAGCGTGGTCGGCAGCGTGGCGGGCACGACGGCCTCGTCGTCCCGCCAGACGTCGATGCCGAGGGTCTCCTGGAGATACAGGCTCAGCGGATCCTTCACCAGCCTCTCGAGCCGCGACAACTCGACGGCCGCGGCGGGCAGGGCGGCGGTCGCCGGCACTGGAGCGGCCGCAGGCGTGGCAGTGGCACCCCGATCGGCGCCCGCCGGCCTCTCGACCATCTGCAGGACGTCGGCCGCGACCCGATCGTGGCTCCACACGCCCCGTGCCCAGACGCCCCCCGGCGCGAAGTTCCTCCGGCTGAGATGGTGTCGCGGATGCTCCACCTCGATCCCGCTGGGCTCGTCGAACCGAACGCGGGTGACGCCGTGTCGCACCGCGAAGTCGACGAACTCCGCCAGGGGCGTCACCAGTGGCACCCGCTTGTTCGATTTCACGTTGCGGCCGTTGCAGGTGATCACGAGCCGCTCTTCGGCGGCGAGCAGGCAGTCGAGCAGCGCCCGACGCTCGTCGGCCCGGGGATCGAGGTCGCCCACGAGCTGCTGCCGCGACACGAGATCGTCGCCGTCGGCCTCGGCCGCTCCCACCGCGCCGTCGTCGTAGCCGACGACGCAGATCACCTTGAAAGGCACGCCCCGCAGCGGCACGAGCGACGTGGCGGTGATCGCACCAGTGAACAGCGGCTGCCGGCCCGCCGTTTCGCCGAGCCAGGTGACGAGGAGTCGGCGCACGTCCTCGAAGGGCACGGCGGCCCGCTCCGCCGTGGTGCCAGCCGCCGCCGCGCGGAGGCGACGGAGATGCCCGAGCGGTTCGCCGAGCTCCGGGCATTCCTCGCCGCACAGGCCGACGAGGGCCCGCTCGATCGCATCGCACCACTCGGCGACGGGCCGGGGGACGGCCACGCAGGCATCGAGCGTGCGCAGGACGTCGAGGATCCGCCCGAGCCGTGCAATCGCGACGAGGTCCACCGGATCGAGGTCGGCCAGCGGCACGACGCCGCCGAGTTCGGCCCGCGGTGCGGCGTCGGGCATGGTCGCTCCCAGGAGCATGCGCTCGAGGCCGAGCTTCCAGGTGTGGACGTCGGCGTCGTCGGCCAGCACCAGGCCGTGGCGGGCGCGATGGGCCGGATCGAGGCCCCACCGCACCCGCGTCCGCTCCAGGAGATCCCCCCACACGGCCACCGTGGCCTCTGTGATGCCGAAGGCGGTCCGCACGAGCGAGTGGTCGGCCACGGCGAGCACGTCGTCGATCGAGGCCCGGGAAGCCGGCACCGCGAGCAGGGCCACGAGCAGGTCCGCCGCCTCGTTGGTCTCCCGAATGCCGCGATCGGCGACGACGAGCGGCAGCGTGATCGGCCGGACGCCGCCCCGCCCGTCACAGCCGACGACCGTGCGTTGGAACACCGCCTGGAGGTGCGGGGCGGCCTGCTCGAGGCACGGGCTTACGATGGCCACGTCGTGCGGCTGGAGGCCGGGGATGCTCGCGAAGGCGTCGAGCAGGGCGTCGTGCAGGACTTCCGCCTGCCGCGAAAGGCTGTGGCAGCGGTGGATCATGATCGACCGGTCGGTGGCGGGATCATGGGTCGCGACGACAGGCTGGCCACCGGCGGCCACCGTGCGCTGCATGCGGACGAGCAGTGAGTCCGGGCGGTCGGTCAGGTCGGGCGGCGGCAGTTCCACGATCGGCATCGCTCGCGCTGCGAGGAGATCCTGCAGTTCGCGGGCGGCCGAAAGCCAGACGGGCAGGAGCGGGTCGACCTTCGGGGGAAACACCGGATCGCGCAGCTTCTGGAGCGGCCGGTCGCGGAGGTCTGCGGGCAGCGGCTGCTGGCCCGTCGCCGTCAGGGCCGCACGCAGGCCTGGCGATGGATGGACGAAGAGCGCCTCGACCTCGCAGACCGCCCCGAGCGCTTCGAGGCATTCGAGTTGCGGCAGTGCGAGCGCCTCGAGCCCCACGACGAGCAGCCGGTCGCGGCTCGGCTGGTGCGCGACGCTCCTCCGCGCGGGGGGCGACGGCGCGTCGACCAGCGCGCGGACGGCCCGCCACACCTTGAACTGCCACAGGTCGCTCTCGCGGAGCGACGCGGGCACCGGGTGGCCGTCGTGCTGGACGTCGTTGGCCGTCGGGGCGAGCACCGGGTTGCCCCTGCCGCGTTCCCACTCCAGGATCATTCCGGGCCGGCGGACGTGATACGCGTCGAAGAGCCCGGCGATGCGGCGGGCCGCGAGCAGTGGCTCTTCGTGCACGGGGACGGGGATCCCCAGTTGGGCGGCATCCGTGCTCGTGATCACCTCGAGCACCGCGAACGTGAGCCTGTCGAGGGACCACGGATCCGGGACGCGCGGGCCGGGGGGCGGCTGCAGCAACGCCGCGATCGCGCCGGGGTAGAGCATCTCGATGTTGGCCACGATGCCGTCGCCACGGCCAGGCCCCGACGTGCCGAGCTCCCGCGCCAGCCGGTCGTGCAACCAGGCCTTCGTGCCCGCGTTGGGGACCACGATCCGCGGCCGCGCGAACAGGTCGCCGTCCCGGGAGAGGAGCGCAGAGGCGTGCGACAGCACGTCCGCGAGCCGCTCGACATAGGCGATTGTCAGGGCCATGACCACTCCTCGGCGGTCGCCCGCCCGGGGCGAAGACCAGCAGTATGGGACACCCCGCGACCACGGGATAGCCGCCCCAGCCGGGCTGGTTCCGCGTGAGATGGCGCAAGCCGGGCAGGTGGCGTAAGCCCGTGTGCTTTTCCGCGCGCGGTGGCTTGAGGCGCGGCACGGTTCAGGCCGATGAATGGCCGGCGGGAGGAGATGGTCCGGAGGTGGTCATGCGCGAGAAGACGTTCGTTCTTGGCATGGGGACGCAGAAGTCGGGGACGACCTGGCTGCATGCCTACGTCTCGGCCGCACCGATGGCCGACATGGGGTTCACGAAGGAATACAAGGTCTGGGACGGTCGGTCCGATGCCCGGTCCCCGCGCCTGCAACTGACCCCACGCGTGCTGTGCGACCGCAACGGCCTGCGTCGGGTTGTCTTCCGGCGGTGGCCGAGCCTGTATTTCCGCTACTTCTCCGGCCTGTTGCGTGGCGACAGATCCGTGACCGGAGACATCTCGCCTTCCTACACGGGGCTGTCCGCCGCGGTCGTCCGTGACATCGTCGCGGGGTTCGCTGATCGGGGTGTCCGCGTGAAGATCGTCTTCCTGATGCGGGACCCCGCGGAACGCTGCTGGAGCGCGGCGCGGATGCGGGTCAGGCGATCCGTTGGTGCCCGTGGCGAGGAGGCATCGATCGCGGTCCTGCGCGATCACTTCCGGCACCCGAACTATCAGGTGCGGACACGCTACGAGAACGTGCTCGCGACCATCGAGGCGAGCGGCATCGACGCCGCCGACGTGCATCTCGCCCTGTACGAGGAGATGTTCACGCCCCGGGAGATCACCCGACTCAGCGAGTTCCTGGGCATTCCAGCCGATCCGTCGTTCGGCGAGCGAAGGGTCCTGTCATCGCCATCGTCGTTGCGGCCACCGACCGAGCTCATGCGAGAAGTGGCCGTCTTCTATCGGGCGACGTATGCGGAGATCACCGACCGCTTTCCGCAGGCTCGGTTCCTCTGGCCAGGCTATCGACTGCTTCCAGAGCATGATCGGCAGGCCGCCGGGGCCGTGGTCGGCCGCTGCGCCGCCTGACCGGCGTCGAGTGGCGGTCCGCGCGGGCTTCAGCGTCCCCAGTCCTCGATCAGCCCGTTGGAATAGACCTGCTCGCGGTTGAACCGCATGATCCGCGGGCAGAGCAGGGCGGGCCACATCCACTCCCGGCGGACGAGCCACCGGGGATCGTACGACACCTTGCGGCGTGCCGGGTCGTGCCGCATGCGATTGCCCCGAAGAACGTGGCTCGAGGACCCCGCGAACTCGAGCATCGCGGGCTCGTGGGGGATGTCGAGAAAGTGGCAGATGCGCGGCACGATCCGCTCGGGTGCAAGACAGAGTTCCTCGTAGCCGATCCGCAGGCACGGCAGGCCGCTGTCGGCAAGGTGCCGGGCGGTCTCGAGGTTCTCGGCATGCCAGCGACGGAAGGCCGCGAACGCACCGGTTCCCCGGTAGGCCCGGCCCGCCGCCCGCTTGCGATCGACGTTGTCGATCTCGGAGATCGTGAACGACCGCACGTCGCGCAGGAGAAACAGCACCCGCAGATCGACGCCCTCGAGACCCGCCAGGGAGCCGAGCCAGTGGAGATACTTCGACGAGTCGACCGGAATCTTCTCCGGGCCGAAGATTTCGCCGAACACGTCGAGCACGATCTCGTACCGCCGGCGGTCCGAGGCAGAAGGTTCGGCGGCCAATCGCGGCAGCACCGTGCCCCAAAAGTCACACGCGGCGGCGGGTTGGCCGCACGAGCAGGCCTGCGGGTCACCCGGCGGGCCGTGGCCGGCCGGTGCCGCCGACCGGCCGACCTCGCCGAGACCGACGACGGCCGAATGACTGCCGAGAATCAGGTCGAGCAGCGTGGAGCCGGAATGGCCGAGGCTCGCGATGAAGACGACGCGTCGCGACATGGCGCTGACCGGGTGCACGATGGGGGCGGATCCGTCGGCCCAGGGGTCCGCCGCGGGGATGGTTGTAGCGACTCCGATCGACCCGAGGAACGACGGTTTCCGACATCGCTCCGCCGGCCGGGGCCGGCGTCACAGGACCGGGGTCCGGGGGGGTCGGTTCACGCGCCGCTCGCGAGCGCCTCCACCACCGGCGACCGGCTGTCACCCGCGAGATGCATGCGGCACGCCCGGTCGATCAGGGCGCAGGCTGCGGCAGCATTCCGCCGCCCCTGCCGCCAGCGGGCCATCGCCTGCAGCGGTCGCAGCCGCAGGAGGTCGCCGAACACGAGCTTCTGGAAGCGGTGTTCGACCTTGCCGAGGAAGAAGCGGTTCAGGGCGGCGGTCATCGTCGCAGGCGTCACGGGATCGCGGCCGATCGAGTCGAGGAAGTTCCAGCAACAGTGCAGCACGGCGATCTCGTCGAGCCGCGGCCGGCCCGCGTAGAGGTGCTGCCACCGCGCGTTGTAGATGTCGGGCAGGCGCTCGACCGTCCAGCCGTCGCGCTGGAGCATCGCGAGCGACACGGCCAGTGCGGCCTGGTCGCTGGCATGGATCCACTTGCGAAACCCGGCCGTCTCATCGAACCGGTCGGCGACGCGGACGATGTTCCGTTCCCAGAGCGACCGCAGCCCGCAGGCCCAGGGGGCGAAGACGACGCCGCCGTTGTAGTAGGGGATCATCGCGTCGAGTTGCCCGTCGCCCGCCTCGTAGCCCATCATCCGCCGCGGCCGCCGCGGCAGGTCGAGCTCGCGGACCAAGGGTGTGATCATCGCCGGCAGTGGAAGCCCCAGGCCGTCGTAGATCCGCCGCCAGTCGGCCAGCGTGAGATTGGGGGCGTCGTCGGGGCAGGCCGCGACGCAGTCGCCGAGCCGCGACAGCGGCGCGAGGTCGGAGAGGATCGCCACGTCCACGTCGAGGAGCAGGAAGCGATCGGTCCGTGGCTCGACCTCGAGGCCGCGGAACTTGTTGCCGACGTGGTGATTGCGGCGCAGGGCCAGGGGCTCGTGCACGGTGACGCTCGCGTGGCACCGCTCCGCGAGGTGGCGAATCCGAGACGGTGGCGCGCCGATGCAGGCCAGGTGCAGCGGAAACTGCCTGGACAGGCCGGCATGCTCGAGCCAGGTGGCGAGGAACACGAGCGTGCGGGCTTCGAAGACGCTCTTCGACCCCGTCGAGAAGTCGGGGACGGTGATCACGTCGAAGGGGCGGACGGCGTCGGCCGGCTGGCTGCTGGTGGCCAAGGATGCTCCTGCGGTGCGGGTCGCGCGGGGTCTCCGACGGCGGCGGCGGCAGGAGGGGGAAGGTAGGCTGCCTGCCGGCCCCGGCCAAGAGCGGATTCGGCGGGAACGGGCGGGGCCGGCGGATGGGCGGGTCATCCGCGGCCGGCATCGGTCTGGTGTCGGCCGCGGCCAATCGTGAGAATCCCGCCCCCTCGGCCTTCGGGCGGCCGGGCGTGTGACGCAAGGAAGCAGGCCCAGCATGATCCTCGTGACGGGAGCCGCCGGCTTCATCGGCCATCACGTCTGTCGGCGTCTGCTGGCCGACGGCGAGCAGGTCGTCGGCCTCGACAACATCAACGACTACTACACTCCGCGGCTGAAGCACGACCGGCTCGTCAAGCTGCACGGCCTGCCCGGCTGGCGATTCGTCCACGGCGACCTCACCGATGCCCGTGGCATGGCAGAGCTCGTCCACGACACGGCGGCCGAGTGTGTCATCAATCTGGCGGCCCAGGCGGGCGTCCGCTGGTCGCTGGAGCGGCCGCAAGCCTACGTCGACGCGAATCTCGTCGGCTTCGCGAACGTGCTGGAGGCCTGCCGGCATGCGGGCACGCCGCACCTCGTCTACGCCAGTTCCAGCAGCGTCTACGGCGCCAACACGAAGACGCCGTTCTCCGAGATCGATCCCGTC
>SXGQ01319805.1_pt1 | contig 29676 bp, 21 predicted proteins | sample 3178371 | NCBI WGS metagenome assembly SXGQ01 (sample SAMN11356859, study PRJNA531348) | freshwater metagenome | isolation source: freshwater sample F1-20 | place: China: Fuxian Lake, Yuxi | collected 2017-12-25
GTCGAAGTGGATCACGGCGTCGGCGCCGGTGAGGTTGAGGCCGGGGCCGCCGGCTTTGAGCGAGAGCAGGAAGATCGGAGGAGGCTCAGAATTGAGAGCTGAGAGTCGCGAGCCGGACTTCGGGGTAGTCGTGCCTTGGAAGCGGTCGACCTGAGCTTGGCGAGCGGCAGGAGTCATTGAACCGTCGAGGTAGCAGTAGTTGATCGACTGGGCGTCGAGTTCTTCGCGGAGGAGGGCGAGGAGGGAGGTGAACTGAGAAAAAACGAGGAGGCGGTGGCCGTCGTCGATGGCTTCGGCGAGGAGTTCGGTGAAGGCGTTTAGTTTCGCGGAGTCGGCGAAGTCGGCTGGAGATTTTTCGGGCGGAGCGGAGTCCGGACGACGCGACGTGAGGTCGCGCTCCGCCTCGGAGTTGGCGGCGGGTTTGTTGATCAGTCGTGGGTCGCAGCAGATTTGGCGGAGGCGGAGCAATTGGGTGAGGGCGGCGAATTGGAGGCGGTTCTCGCTGGCTCCGGCGGCGGCGAGGTCGAGCAACTGGCGTTCGGAGTTTTCCTGGGTGTCGCGGTAGAGTTTCGCCTGCGCGGGGGTGAGGTCGCACCAGAGGATCTGTTCGATTTTTTCGGGAAGCTCGGGGGCAACGGCGAGTTTGGTGCGGCGGAGAATGTAGGGCGCGGTCTGGGCGCGGAGGCGTTGGTCAAACCAACCACGTTCGTCGCCGCGGAGGCCGGCGGGGACTTTTTGCAGATAGCCGGGGAGGAGGAATTCGAAGAGGGAGCGGAGGTCGTCGAGGGAGTTTTCCAGCGGCGTGCCGGTGAGGAGGAAGCGGCTGCGGGCGCGAAGGGCCCGGAGGGCGGCGGCGTTTTGGGAGCGGCGGTTTTTGATGTGCTGGGCCTCGTCGGCGATGACGACGGTGAAGTCGACGCCGGCGAAGAGATCTTGGTCGCGGGTGAGGGTGCCGTAGCTGGTGATAATGAGATCGGCGGCGGCGAAGTCGGCGGCGGTGGCGAGGCGGTGGTCGCCGTGGTGGATGAAGACGCGCAGCGCGGGGGCGAAGCGGAGCGTTTCGCGGCGCCAGTTTTCGAGGAGACTTGCGGGGGCGACCACCAGCGAGGCTGATCGGGTGTTGAGCGTTGAGGGTTGAGGGTTGGGCGTCGGGGAGCGGCGGAGTTGGAACTGGGGGCGGCTGGGTTCGCCCAACGCTGCACCCGCAACGTTCAACCGGGTTTGCAGGGCGGTGAGCAGAGCGAGGGCTTGGAGGGTTTTGCCGAGGCCCATTTCGTCGGCGAGGATGCCGCCGAGTTCAGAGCGGTGGAGGTGCCAGAGCCAGGCGACGCCGAGGCGTTGGTAGGGGCGGAGTTGGTCGTTGAGCGCGGTTTCAACCGGCGCGGGCGCGAGGGTGGAAAGGTTGCGCAGGGCGGAGCTGCGGGTCTTCCACGTCTCGGGCGGTTGAAAGCCGGGCGCGAGTTCCTCGAGGATCGTCTCGGCCTCGGCGACGCGGGCGGCGTTGACGCGTTGGGCGCGGCGGGGGGCGACGGAGGCGGAGGGATCGCCGGCGAGGGCACGTTGGGCGGTGGCGAGTTGCTCGAGCTTTTCGGGTGCGATGAGGTAAACCTGACCGCCGGCTTCGAGGTAGCGGCGGTTGGTGGCGATGGCTTCGCGGAGAGTGGCGTCGTCGGCGGGGCCGGCTTTCAGGCCGACCGTGAGGTTGAAACCGCCGGTGGTTTCGGTGGCGTCGGCGATGATTTCGGCGGTACGCAAGCGAGCGGTGTGCGTCTCGAAGTTGGCGGTGAAGTCGGCGTCGAAGGTTTTCCGGAGACGCTCGCCGTGGGCGGCGAGGAAATTGAGGGTCTTGTGGCGGTCGCGGAGCCACCATTTGCGCGTGGACGGATCGAGGGCAAAGCCGGACGTTTTCACGAGTTCGACGGCGCGGGCGTAGAGCGGGTGCTCGGGCGACGGGAGCGTGAGGGCGAGGAAATTTTCGGAGCCATCGACGAGCAGGGCTTGGGGGGCAGACGGATTTTTGATGTTCGTTTTTTGCTCAGCGATTGGACGCAGAGATCTTGCGGTGGAAGGTAAAGCGGCCGGAGGCGGGGGAGTGCCGAGGAGGGCGGCGTGGCGCCAGACGCCGGCTTGGCCGTTGTGGACGAAGATAGGTTCGAGCGCGGCGGCGGCTGCGAGATCGCGGAGCTGGGCGCGGGTGAGCTGGATAAATACGGGGGGCGTGGCGGTGCCGCAGAGCCGTTGCAGATGGGCAAGAACGGGGAACAGGCCGGGAGCGGGGTTGGCGGCCGGATCGAGCTCAACCTTTACCGGAATGGCGTCGCGAAGGACGGCGGCGGCGAGGTTGGGCGGGAGAATGAGGCGAAGCATGTTGCGGGAAACGGTGAGTTCCGGGAATAAACTCCGATACTGGCAACTCCGAACTCCACCCACCCATGAGTAACGCGGGCTTTGCCTAATCGGTCGATGCGCACTCTACGTCGCTCGGCCGCTTGGCCCTGAGCGTGGTGCTTAACCCGGCCGACGAGGGTGATCTGGTGCGATGCCGCGGTGAAGGTGGCGGCAGGCGGTCTGGCTAGCAGCGGCGGCGGTTGCGCTGTGGCTGGCCGTTGTCGGAATATTTTCCGCTGGAGAACGCTGCGCGGACGGAGCGGCATGACGTTTGGCTGATCTGGCAATTGCAAGGTCGAGCGAGGGCGAAAACTCGGAGTATTTCGCAGCCCGGGGCAAATTGAAGGTATGGCTGCGCGCGCTGGGCGGAAAGTTGGTGGTGGGTTCCGGGCTGACCTTCGCGCTAATGAAGGCTCAGGGTTGCCGCACGGTCGGTCTCAGCGGACGCGAAGTTGCGAGGGTGTGCTGCCAAAATGGCGGACTTTCGTTCCACCTTTAGGTGATACTCGTCGACGCGAAGTCGGAGCGGAAACGTGGCAAGACCCCGACGCTGGTGGCTCAAGCTTCGACTGCGGCGCGGTGTGGTCGGACCGCCGACTGCTCGACGTCTTGACTATGGGTGCCAGAATGGACGCAATCGAGCGTTCACTCTGATTGCGCTCGCACCGACCGTGTCGGGCGAGCGCGGCCGGGGGCGGTCAGAGCTGCGAGTAGGGCGTCGGAACGAGGAAACGCGCGGTGTTCTTCGACGTGTTGTCCTTGTAGCGCGGCTCTTCCTTCATCTTCACCCAACGGGGATCGGGACCGAATTTTTTCCAGTTGGCCAAGTGGGACGTGAGATCGGGGGCGCAGGTAATGTAGCGGAGGTGCGGCAAGTTGGGTCCGGCGACGGCTTGGCCGAAGAAGAGCGGGGCCATGCCGAGATCGCGCATAACCTCGATCTCGCCGTCATCGAACATCGCCATCTTGTTGAGCGCTCGTTCCTCGCTGTGGCTCTCGTAATCGCGCATCTCGAAGACACGGGTCGCCACTTTCGTTTTGGAGAAAGCGGGGACGGCCAGTTTGGGCATGCCGGCGAAGGCCCGGAGGAGCCAAGAGTCCACGCGGGTGTAGGCGGGGCTGGCCCTGGGGGTGAGCAGGTAATCGCGCCCGGCAGCTTGCACCGCGGTATCGTTGTTGAGATCAGCCGCAACGCCGATGAACGAGTCGAGGTTCGGATGGGTGATCAATAACCAGAGTACGGCGGGCGCCTCGGCGGTGCCGACTTTGGGTTTTGAGGTGCCTGCCTTTTTGTCCACTTCCAGTTCGGTGAACGCGCCGACGGGGCCGAGGCCGCGCTTGCCCAAAGCGGGGATGAGGGCGGCTTCGAGATAGTGGTCGAGCTGGGCGGTGGAAGCGCCGGGCTTTAGCCGGTAGGCTCGGAGCTCGTAGAACTCACGGGGTGCGCCCGGGGATCCGGTGCGGTCGGCGGCGCGGAGGGAAAGCGCGGCGGTGGCAGAAGCGGCGAGGGAGGTTTTTAGAAACGTGCGACGGGTGGGATTCATGAAGGATAGGTTAAGGGCAGGACGAGGGCAGATGGAAAGAGTTGCGACTTAGCCGCGGGAGAAGTCGCCGGTGGGGAAGGGTTCCCAACCGCAGTCATTTTGGGTGCGGCTCTCGGAGGTGTGGGTGGAGTACAGGCGCTCAAGGGCCGACACATCATCGTGTCGGGTTTGCGGAGGGGGGCTTGTGCGCAGGGCACGGCGAGGTAGAAACCGAGTTAGGCTGGGTAGAGATCACGAAAGGTGACGCCGGGATCTTGCGTGGTGCGGCCGGTGAGCCGGTTAGGAGCTGCGCGATCTCTGAAGAGCGGGATGCGCGAAGAGGATGAGAAGGCGGGAAAGGCCGCGGATGATAATTGAGATTTGCAGGCGCGACGGGATGGCCACTGTGACCAGACTGTATGCCCCGTCTTAGTCCTACGAACTCGAACCCCGAAGCGCGCCGGCTGGCCGAGGATGCGGGCCGCGAAAAGAACTGGCAGCGGTGGGGTCCTTATTTGGCGGAGAGGTAGTGGGGCACGGTGCGGGAGGACTATTCGCCGGACGGGGAGAGCTGGGGCTATTTTTCACACGAGCATGCGCAGGCGCGGGCGTATCGTTGGGGCGAGGATGGCTTGTTGGGCATCACGGACCGGGAGTGTCGGCTGTGTTTTTCACTGGCGCTATGGAACGGGAGGGATCCGTTTTTGAAGGAGCGGTTGTTCGGGCTCACGGGGCGCGAGGGTAACCACGGCGAGGACGTGAAGGAGTGTTATTTTTACCTCGATGCGACGCCGACGAACTCGTGGTTGCGGGCGCTGTATAAATATCCGCAGGCGGAGTTTCCCTACGCTCGGCTCAGGGAGGAGAACCGGCGGCGGTCGCGGGATGATGGCGAATATGAGTTGCTCGAGACGGGCGTGCTGGACGGCGGGCGGTATTTTGACGTGGAGGCGGTCTACGCCAAGGCGGGTCCGGACGACGTGTGCATCGAGCTGACGATATCAAATCGCGGGCCGGAAGCGGCGGAGGTGCAGGTGTTGCCGACGCTGTGGTTTCGCAACACCTGGTCGTGGGGCTGCACGCACGAAGGGTGTGAGGTTAAGCCGAAGTTGCAGGTGGAAGCCGACGGGCGCGTGCGGGCGGATCACGCGACGCTGGGACGGTTCTGGCTGGAAGCGGAACCGGTCAAGGCCGGTGGCCCGGAGTGGTTGTTTACGGAGAACGAAACCAACGCGCGTCGCTTGTTCGGCGCGGAAAGCAGTCCCCGGTATGCGAAAGATGCGTTCCATGAGCGGGTGGTCTTGGGCCGAAACGAAGCGGTGAATCCAGCGCGGGTGGGCACAAAGTGCGCGGCGTGGCATGCGCTCAAATTGGCGCCCGGAGAGTCGCGGGTGCTGCGGCTGAGACTTTATGCGGAGTCGGCCCGACCGAAGGAGACTTTTGGAGCGGAGTTTGCGCGGGTGTTGGCGGCCCGGAAGGCGGAGGCGGAAATTTTTTATGATGACTTGGCGCAGAGCGCGGCGCGGTCGCGCCCGGAGTTGGCTGGTGGGCGGGGAGCGGTGGCGCTGCCGTTGGCGGAGACGAGGCGCGTGGTGCGGCAGGCTTACGCGGGTCTGCTTTGGTCAAAGCAATTTTATCACTATGTCGTGAAGGACTGGCTGGCGGGCGATCCGGAGCAACCGGCGCCACCGGCGGCGCGGAGGCGCGGTCGCAACGCGGATTGGCCCCATCTTTTTGCGCGTGATGTGATCTCGATGCCGGACAAGTGGGAGTATCCTTGGTTCGCGGCGTGGGACGTGGCTTTCCATATGATCCCGATGGCGCGGATCGATCCGGCCTTTGCGAAAGCTCAGCTGAATCTGCTGCTGCGCGAGTGGTATATGCACCCGAACGGGCAGATGCCGGCGTATGAGTGGAATTTCTCCGACGTGAATCCGCCGGTGCATGGGTGGGCGTGTTGGCGGGTGTATAAAATGACGGCCGAACGAGGCGCCCGGGATCGGGTATGGTTGGGGCGGGTGTTTCAGAAACTCCTGCTCAATTTCACCTGGTGGGTGAACCGCAAAGATCCCGGCGGGCGGCATATCTTCAGTGGCGGTTTTCTGGGGTTGGACAACATCGGGGTGTTTGACCGCTCGAAGCCGTTGCCGACCGGCGGAACGCTGGAGCAGGCCGACGGGACGGCGTGGATGGCGTTTTATTGTGGGACGATGCTCTCGATGGCGCTGGAGTTGGCTGAGGGCGACCCGGTCTACGAGGACATCGCATCGAAGTTTTTCGAACATTTCGTCGCGATCGCGGATGCGATGAATCGGCTCGGTGGCACGGGGCTATGGCATGAGGAAGACGGATTTTATTATGACCAGTTGCTCGTGGAGGGACGGACGGTGCCCCTGAGGTTGCGATCGCTGGTCGGCGTGATTCCGCTCTTTGCGGTCGAGTTTATCGAGGAAGGGCGGCTCGACCGGTTGCCGGGGTTTGCGAAGCGGACGCGATGGTTTTTGGAGAACCGTAAAGATCTGGCCGCTCATATTTCCTACATGACGAGGGATGGCTGCGACCCGGGACGGCGGTTGTTGGCGATCCCATCGCGGGAACGATTGGAGCGGGTGTTGAGGTATGTGTTCGACGAGAAAGAATTTCTCTCGGTGCACGGGGTACGTTCGCTGTCGGAGGCTTATGGCGAGCGGCCGTTTGTGCTGAAGATGGGCGAGGCGGAGTATCAGGTGAACTACGAGCCGGGGGAATCGCGGACGTGGTTGTTTGGTGGGAATTCGAACTGGCGGGGGCCGGTTTGGATGCCGCTCAATTACCTGCTGATCGAGGCGCTGGAGCGGTATCACCATTTTTACGGCGACGCGTTCACGATGGAGTTCCCGACGGGGAGCGGGCGACGGTTGAATCTGGCCCAGATCGCGGAGGAATTGTCGCGGCGGCTGGTGACCTTGTTTTTGCCGAACGGCGGTGGACGAAGGCCGGCGCTGGGCATGGAGGCGCGGTTTGTAAACGACCCGCACTGGCAAGAGCTGATGTGGTTCCATGAGTATTTCCACGGGGACACGGGACAAGGCTTGGGCGCGGACCACCAGACGGGCTGGACGGCGCTGGTGACCCGTTTGATCGAGCAGTTACCTTCGAAATAGGGCGACGAGGGCGGCCTGCAAAATGCACGGGCGATGAGTTCCGCATCGGCACGGTGATTTACGCAGATTTGCCGCGAACTTGAGATCGGAGGTTTCGGTCGAAATTGGCATGACCACCCTTACCCTACCTGCAAAGTTTGTCCGGAGTCTCGGATCCGTGAGCAGTGTGATGCTCGTGTTGGTTTTGCTGACCCCCGCGGGTCGCGCGATGTCACGACAGGTGACGCTGGAGGCGATCCATCAGATTGAGAATCCGCGCAACCTCACGCGGCCGGGACCATTGGGCGAGCTGGGGGCGTATCAGTTCCGGGCGGCGACGTGGGCCCAGCACACGCGGCGGCCCTTTTCGGATGCCTTGGATCGCCGGTGGTCGGATTACGTGGCGGCGTTGCACCATGATTGGCTGTGTGAGCGGTTGGTGCGAAACGGCCTGGCGCCATCGGTTTACAATATCGCGCTGGCGTGGAACGCGGGCTTGAGCGCAACGGTGCGGGGGCGGGCGCCGCGGCGGAGCCATGATTACGCGGTGCGGGTCGGAAACATTGCCGGCGAACTCAACGACCGGTTGCGGCTCGCCTCGCGGTAGAGAGATTCTGAAAAAACCAATTGGTTGTGGGAGGGGGCCGCTCCAGCGCTGGCGGCGAACATGCTGAAAGCGGAGCTGTTTCTTCCGGCGGGTGCCGCTGGCGCCGTTGCGGTGTTTCGGTGCGACGTGACTCTTGATGCAGGCGGAGGCTTCGAAGCTTTTTTGAGCGGTGAACACTGGACTGAAGAGCGCAGCGGCGGGCGATTTTCCGAGCTCCGCAGCGCGGTCGCGAGGTGGTAAACGGGAGGTTGGGCACCTACCCACCGCCGGAGTTGTGGCAAAAAATGTTGAAGGAAAAAAGGAGGCGGCGCGCGTAGCGAACCACGGCCGGTGACGCCGCCGCTAGCTCCGTGGCCTCTGCCACTTAGGCGGCGGTATAAAGCAGCGCAGCGACGAACTCGGCCCAAGCTTCGTAGCCGCGCAGGAAGTCACCAGTGCGGGGGCACGATCGCAGCGAGCAAAAGGTTGCCGTTTGGAGGCAGGCGATCACCAAAGCCGCGTCTCGGGTAGCAGTGACCGGTACGGAAAATGCGGGCTTCACGTTTGCCGTTTCAGTGAGCAACAAGCCGATCGACCCCCAGCGGACGACCACGTTGCCGCCGCTACGGATCATTTCGGTCGATACTCCCGCAATCAGTTCGTCGAGTTGGCCGGATAGAACATGGGCGTTAAACGAGCCGGCAAACACACCGCTCATTTGTCGCCCGCGTGTGTCGTGAATCTCGGGCAGGAAGCGCCGAATGGCGGGCCTTGGATTCGCCCCAATACTTACTCCAAAAACGATGACTGCTTCGGGGCTTTGGCGGCGCGGTGGGCGGCTGCTTCTTCGGGCGACGGATTGAGGTGGCGTGGAGGGCGCGAGGCTTTGGCGGCTACGGCGGCTTCACGGTCGGTCACGATCCGGTCGCAGATTTGATGGATGTGCATGCGCAACCATTGGGTCGTGCTGCTGCCGGCGGTGTAATCAGCGGGACCGTAATGGTCGATGCGGTCGACCTGGCGCAGCCGATCGTTCTGCGCAAATTCCTCGGGCTTGGCGGGATTGTAGACGCCGAAGGATTTGCCGCCGTTGCCCTTCACGACGGAGAAGCTGGGGACATCGCTCGGACCGTCGGCGATGTAGATCATGTTCTGAAACGGGATGCGGCGGTCGGCTTGGGCCATTTTCGAGTTCACGTCGATGGCGGGATTTTTGTTGGTGCCCTTGTTTATTTCGAAAATCGCGCGCGTCTTTGTGGTATTGTCGATGACCATACCGATCTGGGCGATGCCGGCGGCGGCCTCAATGGAAAGTTCGTTTTGGCGCAGGAAGCCCGGCTGCAGCGGATTTTCAATGAACTCGCAGGCCCAGATGCCGTCCACGTGCGGCGCGATCGCGCTACCTCTGACCATCTCGGCAATTCCGGTGCTGACGATGTAGTGCTCGAGCGAGATTTCGTGTTTCTGATATTCGGGGCGCTCGGCAACAAAGGTTTTGGCGAGGTCGAAGAACGACGGGAGGCCGGGATAGAAGGCGATGTCTTTTCCACAGGCGCGCAGCGTCTGATTGCTCAGACCGGACAACGGACCGGCGAGCACGTAGGTGAGCAAGTGATTGAGATAGCTGATCTCAGGAGCGAGGTGGTAACCTCGTTTTTGATAGTGGCCGACGAGGGCATTGGTCTCGGCCCAGAACGTCGCCTCGTCGATGCCGTAGCGTCGGAAGAGGGGTGACTGCATGTATTCGGGGATTAAGGTCTTGTCGAAATCCCAGATGCACGCGATGATGTTTTGAGTGAAGAGCGTCGTGGCCATTGCAGATCAACACCGCTAGGCATACCCTGCCTGGCGCGGCGCCGTGACGCAGACAAGCCGCGCTCCGCAGCTCGCGCAATTCGCAAATCGCCCGACGCTCTCGCACACTTTTGGCTAATGGATTCCTTGCCCGATATCGCTCCGTTTAAACGCCGCCTCGACGAGCTTGATGCGCAGATGGCCGAGCCTGCCTTTTATGCAAACTCCCGTCGCGCCGCCGAGGTGATGCGGGAGCAGCAGAAGTTGCAAAGATTGGTCTCGGACCACGCGCAACATGAGCGGATCGAGCAGGAGAAAATCGAAGCCTTGGAATTGAGCCGCGACCCGAAGGCGGATGCGGATTTCAGAGAACTCGCGCTGGCAGAGTTGCCTGATTTGCAGCGGCGGGCAACGGCACTGCGCGAGACCGTGTTGCTGGCCATGATTCCGCCGGACCCGACGGATTCCCGGAATACGGTCATGGAGATCCGCGCTGGGACCGGGGGGGAAGAAGCCGCGCTCTTCGCTGCGGAGTTAGCGCGAGTTTATCAGCGCTACGCGGATGCCCAAGGCTGGAAGATTCAACCGATGAGCACGAGTTACTCCGAGCGCGGCGGATTTCGTGAGACGATTTTTCTCATCTCGGGGACGGATGTCTACAAACAGCTGAAATTTGAAAGCGGGGTGCAGCGCGTGAAGCGCGTGCCGGTCACCGAGGCGAGCGGGCGAATCCATACGTCGACGGTCACGGTGGCGGTTTTGCCGGAAGCGGAAGAAGTCGATGTCGTCGTTGATCCGCAGGAGCTCGAAATCACCGTCGCGCGCGCCAGCGGTCCCGGCGGGCAGGGGGTGAATACGACGGACTCAGCGGTTCAGATTCTGCACAAGCCGACGGGCTTGATTGTGACCTGCGCGGACGAACGCTCGCAGATCAAGAATAAGGCGAAGGCGATGACCGTGCTGCGCTCGCGACTCTTGCAGAAGCGTCAAGATGAGGAGCACGCCAAGTATGCGGCTGTGCGGAAAAATCAGATCGGTTCCGGCGACCGGAGTGAGCGTATCCGCACGTATCACTTTTTGCAGAATCGGGTGACGGAGCACCGCATCGGGCTGACCCTTTATAGCCTGCCCCAGATCATGGCGGGCGACATCGGGGAGATCATCGCTGCGCTGCAAAAGGCGGATTACGAGGCCAAGTTGGCCGCGCTCACGGGTCATACTTTTGTGCCGAACCGTGGATCGGCCGACGACGAAGACTAAGATGCCATCCGTCCTCGAGATCATCCATAAAAGCGCCGAATTTCTTGGATCAAAGGGCGTGGAGTCTCCGCGACTGAATGCCGAGCACCTGATCGGGCACGCATTGAAGTTAAAGCGGATGCAGCTTTATCTCCAGTTCGAGCGTGCGTTGACGGAGCCCGAGCTCGAATTGATTCGGCCACTGATCAAGCGCCGGTCGCAACGTGAGCCGTTGCACTACATCGTCGGCACGACGGAGTTTGCCGGGCTCAAATTGAAGACAGACCGTCGCGCTTTGATTCCGCGGCCGGAAACCGAGTATCTGGTGGAGATTTTGACCGGACTTTTTCGGCCACCACCGGCACGGGTGCTGGACCTTGGCACGGGAAGCGGCGCGATTGCACTGGCATTGGCCCACGCTTGGCCGGAGTCGCGGGTGACGGCGGTGGATTCAAGCCCAGAGGCACTTGAACTTGCCGATGAAAATCGGCTGCTGACGAATCTGGCGGAAAGGGTGAGTTGCGTGCGATCCGCGTGGTTCGAGAGTATCGAGCCCGGCAGCAAGTTCGAGTTGATCGTCTCAAATCCACCTTATCTCTCGGGCCAGGAAACAGCCGACGCGGAGCCGGAAGTCAGGAATCATGAACCGAAGGCGGCATTGGTGGCGGCGGACGCGGGAATGGCTGATTTACGAACGATCGTCCGAGCCGCACCGCTGTTTTTGGCCGAGGGCGGCATGATCGCGTTGGAAACAGGAATCACTCATCACGCCGAGTTGACGGAGCTTGCGCTGACAGGCGGGTTTTCCCGGGTCGAATCGCGTCGAGATCTAACGGGCAGAGACCGTTTTTTACTCGCTTGGATGGCGGGCGCCTAACGATTCAGCTTTTGCTTTTGGCTGTCAGCGGCAGCTTGGCGGCGTCGGTGAAATCGCGGGACTTGCCTAGCTCCATGGCGTCGACGATCACGCGAAATGCTTCACGGAGGTGAATGTCCAGCTTGGGATAGCTTTGGTTTTCTTCGGCGGCCGTCTCAGTGTCGTCGCCCTCGTCGTCATCCTTCTTGGGTGCCTTGATGCGCGGGGCGGGCGGTGGCCCGAGACGGTATTCTTTGAACCCAAAATCATTCGCCGCCAATCGATCGCGTTCCGCCTTCATCGTTTTGCGGAACTCGGCATCGGCGGCCTTCTGTTTCTGGCGATTGTCCAGATTCAGTGAGACAAGTTTCTGGGCCTCCAACCGGAGCTTGAACCAATCGATGTTGCGGCGCAGGTAGTCGAATTCTTCGAGCGTGTTCTGGCGCTCCAGACTGGCCCGACGCAGTGGCGAGAGCACTTTGGGCTCCAGGGGAGAGCCATCAAAAAAGCTGGTCGGAATCTGGTCCCAAATCAGGGCGTGGGGCAATGAAGCCTCGCCGATGGGCAGGTAGTCGTCGATCGATGGCAGCACGATATCCGGGACCACTCCTTTGAGTTGGGTTGAGGCACCGCCGGGCAAATAGAACTTTTGAATCGTGATTTTGGCGGCACCGGTTTTCGCTGGAGAATTGGCGAGGAGGCGGGAGATATTCTTCATTTCCATCACGGTTTGGACGGTGCCTTTGCCGTGGGTTGAGGTATCGCCTATCACGATGGCGCGGCCGTAGTTTTGCAGTGCGCCGGCAACGATTTCGGAGGCCGAGGCGCTGAACCGGTCGACGAGCACCGCGAGTGGGCCGGTGTAGGCGATGGCGGATGACTTGTCCCCGTCGATTTGAATGCTGCCCGTGTAGTCTTTCACCTGAACGACGGGGCCGCTCTTGATGAAGAGGCCGGCGAGATCGATGGCTTCGTTGAGATAGCCGCCCCCGTTCCGCCGCAAATCCAGAACCAAGCCGTCGATTCCGGCCTCCTTGAGTTTCACGATCAGGCGGGCGATGTCCTGCGTGGCGCCGGTCTTGCCGCCGTCGCTGTCGGTATCTCCATCGGCGGCAGGTCCGTAAAAGGTGGGCAGGGTGATGACACCGAGCGGACGGGGGACGTTGTCGGCGCCGGGGACTTGGAAGATCGCGGCATGGGCGCGCTGGGAATTCAGTTTCACCACGTCGCGCGTGATGATGATGGTGCGGCGTACCGATGGGTCGGTGGCGTCGGCCGGCTGGATGAAGAGATGAACTTGGGAGCCTTTTTCGCCGCGGATCATTTCCACGACCTTGCGAAGTTTCATGCCGATGACTTCGACCGGCTCGGCCCCGGTTTGCCCGACAGAGATAATGCGGTCGTTGGGCTTGAGCTGACGTCCGAGGTCCGCCGGACCGCCGGGGACGAGTTCTTTGACGATGCAGTTGTCATCTTCCATCGCGAGCATCGCGCCGATACCGACGAGTTGAAGTTTCATCTGGATGCCGAATTCCTCGAAGGTTTCCGGGGAGAAATAGGTCGAATGCGGGTCATAGAGCCGGGCGATGCAACCCAGGTAGATTTCGGCGAGGTCACGACCCTCGGTCTCGCTGAGACTCTTGAGCATTTGCTCGTAGCGTTTGCGCACCGTCTTCTTGGCTTCCTCGATCGGCTTCTTGTTCAGAAGTTCGGCAACAAGTTCGAACTTGAGCCGAGTGTGCCAAAGTTCGTCCGCATTGACGAGATTTGAGGGCCAATCGGCCTTGGTGCGATCGGTGCCATAAGTAGCGTCGGTTGTGAGATCGAAGTCTTTCTTGAGTTCGTCGAAGATCCAGTTGATCCGGGTAGTGGCGCGGTTCTCGTAAGTGGCGTAGATTTGATAGGCGGCGTCGATGTTGCCCAAAAACGAGGCGTTCTCGTAGACCGTTTTGCCGTATTTTTTCTCGAATTCCGATTTGTCGCTCGCGAGGAAGAAGAGACGTTGGCCGTCCAAATCACCCATGTAGGCGGAAATGACCTCGGTGTAGTCGGAGCTCTTGACGGAGTCGCGGTTGAAGTGCGCCTGCTCCAGCAATTGGATCAGAGTCCGGGCCTCGGTGGAAAGTGAGGTGGACGTGGAGAACTTGCGATCGGCGGCCGATAAAGTGGCTGATGTGCCGAGGAGGATAACTGCGGCGACGAAACGTAGATTTTTGCTGAAGAAAGCGGTGGTCATCGAAGAAAGTTAAGATCGGTTCAACGGGGGAAAGTTGCGGAGAAAATTCGAGGGAGCTTAGTTTCGGGGAGATAAATTTTTTGCCTCGTCGAGCAGTCGCTTTTCGGCGGCGGTGAGCGAGGCCAGACCCGACGTGTTGATCTTGTCGAGGATACTATCGACCTCGGCCCGCAGATCCTGATTGCTGGCGGGGGCAAAATCGACGGGCAAGCTCGGGCCAGGTGGGGTTAAAGCGGATGCGACGGCGGCTCGCCCGGTTGAAAGTAGAGAGCGTTCCGAGTAAAAGTAGGCGTAAAAAATCAGGCCGGTGAGCATCCCGCCCAAGTGAGCGGAGGGCGCATAGGCAAAAGGCGAAACGGCCGAAGTGAATTCATAAAAGGCACAGCCGGACAGATCGAAGACAACCAAAGCCCAAGCCAACGTCCGGGGCTTCAGGGTGACCGGCACGAAAAAGAAGAGCATGAACCGAATTTCGAGCTTCGGGTTCAAGCATGCGAACAGAACGAAGAGACCATAAACCCCGGCGACGCCGCCGATCAGAGATCCTCCGGCCTTCCAGTTAACGGCCGCCCACGTGGCCGCGCCCACCGCAGAGGCACCAAAATACAACCAAATGAACCGGCGCGCTCCCATTACGGGCAACATCTCGCGGCCGAGGAGAACCAAGCCGCCGATCACGGCAATGATATGCAGGAAATTGTCGGTGCGATGCAGGATCGGGTGCGTGGCGAAGGTCCAAAGACGCAGTTCCTGCAGTGCCGCGATGGAAACTCCGAAATGGTGTGGGAGATAAACGCCCATTCTGAACCAAGATGCAGTTACGACCAACTGGATCAGGAAAGCTGCAACGATGAGTGAGATCAGCCACATTAGAGATGCTGACGCCCGTTCAGCCGGTGTTTCCCTTAAATATGAACGGTCTGACCTCATCTTATGGCGAACGGTTAAGTTGCTCGGTCGAAAACACAAGTCGTCAGCCAGTTGTTACAGAAATGCGAGCTGATGATGGGGAACGGGGAGGATTTACGGTGATCGCCGCGCCCGCTTGACACTGTAAGCCGGCGCACTTTGTTCCCTCAGCATATGGCAAATAAAGCAGACAAGTGGGCCCAGAACGCTTCGGGTAAGTTTTTTGTGGATCAGCAGTGCATCGACTGCGATCTTTGCCGCGAAACGGCACCGGCTTTTTTCACGCGGCATGACGAAGGCGGGTTTTCATTTGTCCACAAACAGCCCACGACCGAGGAAGAGGTATCTCTTTGCATGGAAGCACTCGAAGGTTGCCCGGTCGAAGCGATCGGCAACGACGGCGATTGAGTCTGTTCGGGTTATTTGGCCCCCCGATGCTCGGGGGGCTTTTTTTGGAATTGCCCAGTAAGTAAAGTTTTTAATCGACGGTTGTTAACAAATGACGAATCGGCCGCGTGCAATCGCATTTGCTTCGGGCTGGCTGGTGATTTTGGTGCTATGGACTACTTCGTTACGCGGGCAGCTGTTGGGCGAGATCATGCCCGAGTTGCAGGTGGTGTCTGCCCGAGTTGCGAACCCAGTGCCCGCAGGTACTTTCTCGATGCCCGTATCGGGGCTGCGTTACGAACCCCGCGTTGATTTTCACGCGCGCAATTTGGGAGAAGCTCAGGCGGATCTGACGATCCGCGGAGGAACGTTTGAAACCGTGGGCATCAGGATTGGCGGAGTCTCCGTAGTCGATCCGCAGACCGGACATTATTTGGCCGAGATTCCCATCGCGGCTGAGATGCTGCAGCCGCCCGAGGTGATTACTGGGACGGACTTTGCTATCAATGCTACGAATGCGACTTCGGGCGCGGTTAGCTATGGCTGGCGTCCGATCCGAGCGGAGGGATCTCTTCGCATCACGGCCGGCGAGGGACAACTGGTTGGAGCGTCGCTCTACCAAGGTTTTTCGGGAAAATTTCTTCGGGGTGATGTGGCTTTTGCGCACTCCTCGAGTGAAGGTTTGCTGCCGGACAGCGATCATGAATTTGGGCGCGTAAACGCCCGAGTGCAACGGGTAGGGGCTCGCTCGCAGACCGACCTTTTTGCAGGTTACCAGGCAAAATTTTTCGGTCTGCGTAATCTTTACACGCCGTTCAACTCCCCAGAATCCGAGAACTTGCAAACGGTGTTTTGGGCCCTGAATCACCGACTCGTGCTTGGGCCGGAGGCATTCCTCGAGGCCTCGGCGTATCACCGGCGAAATAAGGATGATTATGCATTTAATCGTTTCGCGCCGCTTGGCCCGGTTCACCCCTTCCAACATACGACGTGGGTCAGCGGAGCAGCGGTGTCCGGGCGCGTGGGTGACCGCGAGAAGGCCGTTGTTTTTCGCGGCGAGCTACTGGGCGACGAGATCAAGTCGACCTCTTTGAATTTCGGGCGCTATCAAACGCGCACACTCGCCAAGTTAGCCGCGGTCGGAGAAAAATTTTGGCGCTTGGACGGTGCGAGCCGAATCGGGGCCAAGCTCGGGGCTGCCTATGACGACTCCAACCGCGCCGGGGGATTCGGATCGCCTGTGATCGAGGTCAGTCGCGAGTGGTCATCGTCGGCTGTGAGTCGGATGTTTTTGAGTTACGCCGGGTCGTCGCAGTTGCCCAGTTATACCGCGCTCAATGCGAATTCGGCGGCGGGACTGTTCCGGGGCAATGCCGGTCTCGGCCGTGAGCGTTCCCGAAATTTGGAGCTCGGCTTGGTGGGGCGGGCTAAGGATTGGATCGGCCAAGCTGCATTGTTTCGCCGGGCGGATCGTGGATTGGTGGACTGGACCTTTCGCCGTGGGGTGACGGCCCGTTCCGCGAATGCGGTGGATGTGGATACGACCGGATTTGAACTCGTCGTCCGCCGCTCGTGGTTCCGGGTGGATTTGATGGTCGGCTACACGGGGCTTTTGAAAGGCGCGGATTATCGGGGTGCGCCGGTGGATGCCAGTTTCTATGCGCTCAATTATGCGCGGCACCGGCTGACTGCTGCCCTGACCTATCGGCTGAGCGCAGAATGGAGTCTGGCGTTGGACAACGCGGCGCGGATTCAGGCGGATAATCCCCTGCGAGCTCGCGGGGGCGATGAAGCGCTCTTCAGCGCGCTCGGCCTGGCTTATCGCCCGGCCGGCTGGCGAGGGTTTAGCGCCACGGTGCGGGCCGACAACCTTTGGAACAGCAATTATCAGGAAGTGCCGGCCGTTCCAGCCGCGCCAAGGTTGGTGTCTTTCGGGGTTGGTTACGCGTGGTAATGAATGTGGTTTGACTTCGCACCCTCGTGCGAATCCTTGGCTTTCCATGCTCTCCCACCCGTTTCTGGATTCTGCGTTTCCTCCCTTTTGGTCGGCTCACCTGCCGGCAAACGTGGTGGCGGATATCGCTCTAGCGGTGGACCGCGCGCAGGCCGCGATTGATGAAATCGCCCGTCAAGAGCTCGGCCAGTTGACGTTTCAATCGACTTTTTTGGCCCTCGAATCTTCGACCGAATCGTTGGGTAACGCCTGGTCCAAGGTCGGTCATTTGCAATCGGTGGCCGATTCGCCGGCGCTTCGCGAGGCGCATAACGCCGTGCTGCCGAAAGTAACTGCGCTCTACGCCGGAATCCCACTCAACGCGGCGCTTTGGGAACGGTTGAAAGCTTTCGCCGGTACGCCGGCGGCGTTGGCGCTGACCGGGGTGCATCGACGCCTGGTTGATGAGACGATGGCGGACTTTCGCCAAGCAGGCGCAGATCTCCCGCTGGAGAAACGGCAACGGCTCGAAGCACTCCAATCCGAGCTGGCCCAGCTCACGCAGCGCTATTCGGAGAATGTTTTGGACGGGACGAACAAGTGGGAGCTTATCGTGAATGACGAGCGGCAGCTGGCAGGTTTGCCGGCTCACGCGGTGGCCGGAGCGAAACGGAGTGCAGAATCAAAAAAGTTGGGCACACCCGAGCAGCCGGTATGGCGTTTCACGCTGCACATGCCGTCGCAGGAGCCGTTCATAACTTATCTTGAAGATGAAGGTTTGCGGCGGGAGATGTGGCACGCAGTGGCGGCGATCGGAACGGCGTCGCCGGTGGATAACACGGAACTCGTGCGGCGAATTCTGACGCTGCGTGCCGAGAAGGCGGCGTTGTTGGGGCAAGCGGACTTTGCCGATCTCGTGTTGGCGCGTCGCATGGCCAAAACGGGTGCGCGCGCACTTGGTTTCCTGGAGGAGTTTCAGGCGCGGGCGGCGCCGGCGTTTGCCCGCGAGTGTCGGGAGTTGGAGGAGTTCAAGGCCCGAAAGACGGGAGCGCCGCTCCCAAGCCGTTTGGCGCCTTGGGAAGTCGCGCTTTGGGCGGAGCGTTTGCGCCGCGAAAAATATGCCTTCGACGAAGAAATTTTGCGGCCGTATTTTCCGATGGCCGGAGTCATCGCCGGTCTCTTTGAACTGGCCCACCGAGTCTTTGGATTGCAGGTGCGCGAGTGCGCCGCAGGAACGTTTGAGACGTGGCATCCGGAAGTGAAGTTTTATGAAATGCACGACCGGCGCGGCCGCCATATCGGTTCTTTCTACGCCGATTGGCATCCGCGTGAATCCAAGCGTAGCGGCGCTTGGATGGGCTCGTTGATCACCGGCGGACCCACCGCCGGAGGCGGGCGGGCGCCGCATCTTGGCTACATTTGTGGAAATCTCACGCCGCCCAACGGGGCCCGGCCGGCGTTGCTGACGCACCGCGAAGTTGAGACGGTGTTTCACGAGTTTGGCCATTTGATCCACCACCTTTTGGGTGAGGTAGAGATCAAGTCGCTCAATGGCACCAATGTGGCGTGGGATTTCGTCGAGTTGCCGTCCCAGATCATGGAAAACTGGTGTTGGGAGCGGGCGAGCCTCGATCTGTTCGCGCGGCACTTTGAGACCGGTGAGCGGATCCCCGATGAGATTTTTGAAAAATTGATCGCGGCGAAAAACTTCCGGGCGGCCTGCGCGACAATGCGGCAAGTCGCGTTTGCGAAGATGGATTTGCTGCTGCACCGGCGGACGGCGGCTTGGAGCGAGGGCGAAGATGTCGAGCCGGTTGCCCGGGCCCTGGTCGCGGACTGCTTGGTTCCGACGGAGCCGCCGCTCCCGACGATTGTGAAGCGCTTTAATCACCTCTTCTCCGATCCGGTAGGTTACGCGGCCGGTTATTACTCGTATAAGTGGGCCGAGGTGCTGGATGCGGATGCCTTTTCCCGGTTTCGGAACGAAGGGTTGTTCAGTGCCGAAGTGGGTCGGGAATTCGTGGAGAAAATTCTCAGCCGGGGAAACGCGGCCGATCCGCTCGAACTCTTCCGCGATTTTATGGGGCGCGATCCGGATGTGTCGGCGCTGCTGAAACGCAGCGGACTCGCGGCGGCGTGAAGAGGAAAAAGTTCGCCTCGGCTTTGGGTGAGACCCAAGGGTGATCGGATGATTATCGCCGATCTCGCCAAACTACCCGGAGGAACTTTTCCCGCGCGCCGATGGGGCCGCGGGCTGGTTGGTCAACTCGGACAACCCATCGCCGCGAAAGGTTTTTCCATGGGTTACTCGATTTTGGAGCCAAAGGGCGGCCAAGTGCCGTGGCACAACCAAGAGCAGGAGGAGGTGTATTTCATCGTGCAGGGCGAAGGCGAAATCTGCGTCGGCACGGAGCGGAGTCCGATCAAAGCGGGGCAGGCTGTTTTTATGCCGCCGACGGTGTTTCACCAACTGACGAACACCGGCGACGAGCCGATGCATATGATTTATGTCTATTGCCCCGGCGGCGACGTCGCGCACTGGCGGCAAGAGCTGAACGGCACGTTGCCCAAGGCGGGCGAAGGAGCGATCCCGCCGCTGCCGGCCGGTGCGCAGCCGCAGTGCACAAAGGCCCCCGAGGGGTTGACGCCTTAGCAGTCGGTCGAATTGGCGCGGTTCTACGGCGCGGACTTGAACGCGCTGGCGAGCAGAGTTTCGAAAAACGGCTCGGCGGGTTCTTTGGCGACGGCCGTGACTTCGACGTGGTGGAAACCGGCTTGTTTTAGGAAGCCGTGCAGGGCGCTCTCCTTGAAGCCGAGCCAGACGTCGGCGTAGAGCTCGCGGGCTTTTTCAAAGGTATGCTCGGCGAGGTCGAGAATGAGGACTTGGCCGCCGGGTTTGAGGATCCGGTGGGCTTCTTCGACGGCGCGTTGCGGGTGTTGGGCGTGGTGGAGGGCCTGGCTGAGGATGGCGAGGTCCACGGAGGCGTCGGCGAGCGGGACGCGTTCGATATCGCCGAGTTTGTAGGCGAGGTTGGCGAGGCCGTTTTTGGCGGCGAGCTCGGTGCCGACTTCGACCATGCGGGGGGAGTTGTCGATACACCAGACCTGCGAGGCGCGTTGGGCGAGGAGCTGGGAGACGAGACCTTCGCCGGCGCCGAGATCGGCGATCGTGATCGCGGGCGTGAGGCGCAGGGCGAGGTGGCCGATCGCTTCCCAAGAACGGCCGGGGCAGTAGGCTTTGCCGAGGCGCCCGGCGATCAGGTTGAAATATTGTTCCTGAGTGCGCCGGCGCTTTTGGAGGATGCGGTCAAGGTTGGCTCGGTCGTCGGTGAGTTCGGGCAGGGACGCGACGGAGGCAACGGCGGCGCGGAGCAGGGCGAGTGAGGCGGGAGCGACGGAGGAACGTAAGGAGTAAAACGCTTTTTTCCCTTCGCGGCGGTCGGTGACAAGGCCGGCTTGGCGGAGAAGGGCGAGCTGGGATGAGATGCGCGACTGGCCCATACCGAGGATTTCCTGCAACTCGGCCACCGAGAGTTCCTCATTGAGCACGAGCGCAAGCAGGCGGAGTCGGGTGGGGTCGGAGAGAGTTTTTAGGATGTCCCACGTAGCGTTCACGGAGGTAGGATGTGGGGGCTGGGCGAAGGGAGGCAAGGTTCCGGATGGCGTGGGTTACGCGGTTCGCAATCGCGCGGTCGGAGTCGGCCGCGGTCCCGGCCGTTTACCCGAGACGGAGTGCGAGTTGGGCGAGTTGCCAGAGCGCGATCAAAACGATGCCAGTGCCGGCGATTAAGTTCAGGGCGCGGAATCCGCCGGACCGGAGCTTACGGGAGAAGTGGGCGGCGCCGTTGCTGAGAATCAACCACCAGGCGGCGCTGCCGAGAAAAACACCCAAGACGAGGCGCATGGAGGCAAGAGTATCGGCCGCCGGGTGGTTCAATCCGGCGAAGATGCCGATGAAGGCGAACACGGTCATCGGGTTGGTGGCCGTGATGGCAAAGGCCGAGACGAAAGCGATCCCGGCGTGGTGGGCCGGGCGGTCAGCGGTTGAGGCAACCGGGCGGGAGCGCAAGGTTGCAACGCCGAGGCCCAGCATGAACAAGCCACCAAAGAGCTGAAATGAGGTGCGATGATCGACGAGGAAGGTGGTCAGCGCGGTGAGGCTGAACGCGGCGGCGAGGCCATAAAGCGTGTCGGCCGCTGCAGCACCCATCCCGGTGACAAACCCAGCGAGCCGACCATCACTAAGCGAGCGGCGAATGCAGAGGAGGCCGACTGGGCCTACCGGAACGGCGATGGAGAAACCAACCAAAGCGCCTGTGACGAGGGCGTCCAACTTAAGGGGGAGAAAGCGTTGATCGGGTGTGGACGGAAAAAAGCCCGACGACGCGTGACGCGGTCGGGCTTGGAACGGCCGGGGGCGACCGAACTTCCTTCGTTTACAAGGTGTCGATGTAGCGGGCGATGGTCAGGACCTCGTAGGACTCTTCCGAGTTACCGGTCTTCACTTTAACGGTCTCGCCGACCTTCTTGCCGAGGAGAGCGGCCCCCATCGGAGTCTTGTAGGATAGAATATTTTTGTCGGGATCACCGTCCCAAACGCCGAGCAGGGTGTAGGTAGCCTTGTCGCCGCCAGTCTTAACACTGACGATGCTGCCCACGCTGACTTGCTCGATCGAGGCTTCTTTGAAGTCGGTGATGCGGGCGCGGCCGAGGTCTTTTTCGAGCAGGGTCTTCTGCGCCATGAGAACCTGTTGGTCCTGCTTGGCCATCTTGTATTCGGAGTTCTCCTTGAGGTCGCCGTGCTCGCGGGCGGTGGCGATGGCCTTTGAGTTCTCGGGAATCTTCTTGGAGACGATGCTCTCGTATTCCTCGCGCTTGCGCTCGTAGCTTCCGCGGGAAACGAGAAGTTGCTCTTCCTTGCTCTCGGCATCGGCGGCAACGAGAGATTGGATCTTGGGGAAGATCTTGATGAAGCGGGCGAGGAGCGACTTTTTGGTCAGTTCCTCGAAGCCTTGGTTCAACATCAGGGTGTTCGCGAGGTCGCGGGCGGTCTCGGGATCGGCGGTGGACAACAGATCGGCGATCAGATCGGTGTCCTCGGAAAGGATGTCGGCCAATGGAATTCGGCGCGCGCTGGCAGCTTGGAGTGCTTCGTAGTCGATTGCGAAGAAGACGGAGCTGAGCAGTCGCGGGGTGATCAGGTCATTCAGCAGCTTGGCAAATTTCTTTGAATGACGGTTCTTGACGATCCAGAGCAAAACCGGGGCCCGGAGGTTTTGCTCGGTTTGCCAACGGGAGAGGGTGGCCGCGAGATCGTCGGAGTAGTTCTGTTCGATGAGAAAGTTGATGCACTCAGTGGTGAACTTCCCTTGGGAAACCTTGAGAAGGCCGAAAACGATGTCGCGGGTCTCGATCGGATGGGTGGCCAAAATGAGTTCGAGGAACCGACTTTGGAAGTGGACCGGGATCTTTTCGGCGATTTCGGGCAGGTCGCGCTGGTTGGCGATGAGGCTGGCTTGCGTGGGTTCGTAAGCCGTCTCCGATGCGACAAGCTTCGCCAGATCATCGCGGATTGCCGCTCCGTAGAGCCGTTCGGCGGCGTCGAGTTGGTTGCTGTCCTTTACGGACTCGGCGAGGCCGGCGAGAACGGAGATCAAATCCTTTTGGGAGGTGGCTTTGTCGGAGCCGTCGACCAGTTCTTCGGCGAGAAGGATGCGGCGACGGGCCGACCTGGTGCCGGTAAATTGCTCAACCAGTTCGTCTTCGGCGGAAACCGGAGTCTCGCGGATCACGTAGCAATCGGTCTTCTTGGCCGGAACCGAGATGCGGGCGTCCTTGGCGATGAGTTTCTTGGCGGCGGACCACCATTTCTTGAATTTCTCTTCGCCGAGCACCTGCGAGAGAACGATCTCAACCTCGATGGCGGTAGCGGCGTTGTTGGGGTAGCCTTGGAGGGTCTCGACGAGAAGTTGGGCGGGATTCTCAGCGATCAACTCGTTGATCGTCTTGGTGTCGGTCTCTTTACGGACGAGCAGATGTTTGGGCGGCAGCACATCCATGGTCGTAATGCAGAACGAAGGATCCATTGAATGACCCTTCTTGCCCTTGAAATCGATGATGAGCTTTTGGGCAGCATCGTCGTAGCGCTTAATCTGGCCGAATCCCCAGCTCCGGTGCACCACGTAGGCGTTAGCCTCCATGGACTCCAACTTGGCTTTGGACGCCTTAAGCGTAGGGTTCTTGGCGATGAGCGCGGATACTTCAGCGGAATTCATGGTTGCGTGAGTGATGGCCTGAACGGGAGAGTTAAGCGGATAATGATTAACGCTGTCAACCCGAGTCTCGAATCCACGCGCCCATGAGCCACCCAAACGAATCATCACGGCTAACGGCTTGGCCCGCAGCGGCGCAATTGGTCGCCCGTTGGCTTGAGCGCCGCGAGCGAATCGACGCATTATTTGATACGTTGCCCGGTAAGCTGGCCGGGCCGGAGCGGGCGCGTTGTCAGCACCTCGTTTTCGGGGTGGTGCGTCACGCCAGCCGGCTCGAAGGGGAGCTGGCGAAACTGATCGCGCACCCGCCACGCTACTCGACCCGGTCCGTGCTTTATCTCGCAGGCTTCGAACTCATCGAGGCCGAAGGGGAGCACGCGGACAAGGGACTGGTTGCAAAGATTGTCCACCATGCGGTCGATCAGGCAAAGCAGTTGGCGAGCGCGGCGGAGGCGAGGTTGGTGAACGCGGTCGTTCGTAAGCTCGCGATCGCGTTGCACGCCCAACTCGCCCCCAACCGCCTGGCGGCGTCGGATGTGCTGGCGAGCTACTACTCGCATCCCGAGTGGATCGTGAAGCGCTGGCTCACCAACTTCGGGGCAGAGCATACGCGGGCTTTGCTGAAGTGGAATCAATCCCCGGCACCGGTCTATGCGCGTTGGCGCGACTGGGCGGCGGCGCCACCGGATTGGCTAAAGGCCACGCCATGGAACGGGTTTTTTGAAGTTCCTTCCGGACGTTGGAGCGACGTCGAGCCGTTGCTAAAAAAGGGTAAACTTTACCTCCAAGATCCCGGGACGCGGTTGGCGGTGGAGTTGCTCGCGCCTCGCGCCGGTGAGACCGTGCTCGATGTGTGCGCTGCGCCGGGTGGAAAGAGTCTGCAAATCGCCGACGCCATGGTCGTCGCAGGAGTCGGCGCACCGTCCGCCAAAGGCCCGGGCCGCGTCGTCGCGATGGACCTGCCCGGGGAGCGGATCGCGCGCCTCAAGGAAAATCTGGCGCGGGCCGAGGTGGTGGAGGTGGCTTTGGTGCAGGCGGATGTGGCGAAGGATGGATTTGCGGCGCTCGACGCCTCGCGGCTGCCGACGAGCTACGACGCGGTGTTACTGGATGTGCCTTGCACGAATTCCGGCGTCATGCGGCATCGGGTGGACGTGAAATGGCGTCTGCAAGAAGGTGATTTTCACAAGCACGGCCGGCAGCAACTCGAGTTGTTGCACGCGGCGGCACGACTCGTGGCTCCGGGCGGACGGCTGGTCTATTCGACGTGCTCGATCGACCCCGAGGAAAATGAGAGCGTGATCAAGGCCTTCTTCGACAGCCGGGCGGGCGGGCCGTTTAAGCTCGAAGCCAAGAGCATCAGTCAGCCTTGGGTCACAGGTCACGACGGAGCGGGTGCGTTCTTGCTGCGCAAGAAGCTCTGACGAGCTCGACGACGCTACGGCACGAGGTCGAAGACCGGAAGACGTTTTTCGGTTTCGCTCGTGCCGTTGAGGAACGTAAAAGTGACCGCGTCCGCTGTGTTGATGAGCTGTTCGTAACGGCCGAAATCCCAGCGGGCCACCGGCTCGCCATTGATGCGGGTCACCAAGTCGCGTGACTCCACCTGAGCGGCGGCGGCGGGCGAGTCGGGCACCACCCCGGCGACGCGCCAGTAGGCGGGATTTTTGGCGAAGCTGACGCCGGCACTACGGCGGCGGGGCGTTGGGATCGGGGCAGGCGAGTCGCGGTAGAAGGTCACGCGATCGCGGTCTTGATCGAAGGTGACGCTGAAATTCTTGAGAATTGAGCCGCCGATCGAGGACAGCTCGTCGGAGAGTTCGATGATGGGGTTTGGGAAGGCGTAGTCGGCGATGATCAGGGTCTCGGCGAGCCGCCCGATTTGCTGGGGCCGGTCGCCGGCCAACGTACCCACGGTGCTGCCTTCGCGGGGGCCGAAGGTGAAGTTGGGAAGTAGTCCGACAGGATTCAGGCTCAGACCGCCGTCGCTGCCGCTGTCGATGAGGGCAATGAATGTGCGGTCGGCGAGCCGGATGGAGATCAGCGGAGTTTTATTGGCATTGCTGAACGGCACGGAGAACCCCGGGACCAATGCTTCGTTGCGATTGGGGGTGAGGACGACGCGGTTGCGCGGGTAATCGAGGGTGAGCCGGGTCTCGCGAAACAACGGGAAGCCGAGGACTCCGTCGATCTTGACGCCCAGGTGGGCGGAAAGCGCAGCGCAGTCGTAGATCCGCGCCGCAATGCTTTCGAATCGGGCGCCGCCGAGCTCCAGCTCGCGAATCGTGACCGGTTGAAGCGAAACCGGAATGCCGTCGGCGCTAAAAACGGTGACGGGAGCCGCCGGGGCCGTGAGGTCGGCTTTGACGCCGTAGCGCTTGGCAAATTCCGGCGTCACCAACGTGGTGTTGGCTCCGGTATCGACGAGGAAACGCCAAGGGCCGCCGCGATCCCATTTGCCCTCGACGACGAGATATGTGCCCAGGCGCTGGGCGGGCAAAATCACCAAGGGGGAATCAAGGGTCGTGCGCCCGGGCCGCGGCGCTTCGCGCCGAAACGTCGAGCAACCGGCGAGCAGCGCGCTGCCAAGACCGGCGAGGGCGAGGGCGATGAGGCGGCGTCGGTTCATTTCGCGGGCTTGGGCAAGGCGAGGCTCAGGCTGAACGCTCCGATGGCGAACACGGCGGCCGCGAGAAAAACGCTGCGCGAGCCGTAAAGCCAGAATGCCGCGCCGGCCACGACGGGCGTGATCGCGCGGGCCAGTGAGCCGAGCGAGCGGAAGATCCCGAGCACGCGGCCTTGCTCATGCGGACCGCAGTAAAGCGAGATGAGTCCGGTGCTGGCGGGATTGACGAGACCGGAGCCGGCGGCGAGGAGCGCGAGACCGGAGTAGAGCAACCAAGGCTGCATCGCAAAACCGACCGCGAGCAGACCCACGGCCGAGCAGACGAGCCCGGCGCTCAGAACGCGGGTTTCTTCGACGCGAGCGAGCAGTTTGCGGACGATAAAACCCTGCGTGACGATGGAGCAGACGCCGAGGAAACCGAGCAGGTAGCCGTTTTCCCTCGCGGTGTAGCCGAAGCGTTCGGCGGCGAGAAACGTGAGCGAGGCCTCCATCGCGACGAAGGCGAGGGCGTACACGAAGGCCACGAGGTTGACGCGGCGGATGCCGGGATCGGCGAGGCCGAAGATGGCGGTGACGGGGTTGCGGATACGCGGATCGCGGGCCTCGGCGCGCACTGCGGGGGTGAGGGTTTCGTTGAAGCGGCGATGAATCCAGACGAGGTTCACCAAGCACAGAACGAAGGCAAAAAGGGCGGGAACCGAAAACGGATTAATGCCGAAACGCGCGAGCTCAGGGTTGGCGGTGAGCAGGTTGAGCTGGGAGGTCAGGGCGCCGAGCATGGGGCCCGTTACGAGACCGAGGCCGAACGCCGCCCCGACGATGCCCATGGCTTTGGCGCGTTCTTGCCGGGTGGTCACGTCGGCCACGGCGGCGGTGGCAACGGACAGGTTGCCGCTGAACGCGCCGCTGACGATGCGTGAGATCAGAAACACCCAGAACGAACCGCTGATGAACCACAGCAAATAGCCGAGCGCGGTGCCGGCGACGGTGAGCAGGAGCACAGGCCGGCGACCCCGTTTGTCCGAGATGGCGCCCCAAAACGGGGCGAAGATGAATTGGAGAATCGAGAAAAACGAGCTGAGCACGCCGCCGAAAAGGACGGCGGCGAAGGCATTGTCGCGACCGAGGCTCGCGGCCAAGGCATCGGTCTGCGCGAGGAGCCAGCCGAGAGCGCCCGTGCGGCCGTCGGTCGATAAATAATGGCCGAGCAGATCGGGGCCGAGGGGGAAGATGATCGAGAAGCCGATCAGATCGATGTAGAGCGTGAGGAAAATGACGCCGAGGGAGAGCGCGCGCTTGGGGGCGGCGGGCGGGGCAGATTGACTGGCAGGCGCTTGAGACACGTGAGAGCGAGGTAAACGAAGCCGAAAGAATTACGGGCCAAAGGCGGGGCGCAAGGGGAAGTTCCCGGAGCTCTCACCCGCGCTGGACTTTGGTGAGCCTAAACCGGAAACGCGAGAGCAAGTAGGGTCTTTTTTGGCAGGCCGGCGACGACCAAGTCGTAGCTGCGGCGGATGTGGCGTTCGAGTTCGGGGGCGCGAAGGGCGGCGAGATCGCCGACTTTTACCCACATCCGTTTCGCGCAGTAGGGGGCTTGGGTAACACCGTCGATTTCTGTGAGCGCGTCGAAGTCGGTGGAATCGCATTTGAAGACGACAGAGTCGGCGAGGTCGGCGTCGAGGGCGATGATGAGAAACATTTTTCCGGCGACTTTGAAGACGAGGCACTCGCCCCACTGCTTGACGAAAGTGGTGTGGGGCAGACTGAGGGCAAAGGTGCGAAGAGCGGCGAGGGGCATGGGCGTGGGATTCTGAGAGATCAAGGGAAGTGAGCCGCGTTGGTCGAGACCCGCGGCGTCGGGATCTTCTTCGCGGACGTAGGGCCTTCCGTCGCGCCAACCAAAGGGCAGGCTCAGGCGGGCGTTGAACGCGCTGTCGTCGATGAACGCCAAGTCGAGCGCGGGATCGGCGGCGGCGGCTTGGGCGGAGCGCACTTCGCCCAACAAGATTTCGATGCGAAAGATCGCGTGGACGAAACCGATCAAGCCGTCGGGTAGGGCGTGGGTTGAGGCCGGGCGGAATACCGGTTCGATAACGATAACTCCGTCGCCCCGGGGCCTCGTGGTGTCGTGGAAGTGAGGGACTTGAGGGTTGAGTTGGAAGGCGTGAAGCCTGCGGGCGGCGTCGAGCATCGGCCGGGTGACGACGCTGGCCGCAAGATCGTAGCCCAAGGCGGTCGCGTGGCCGTCCGTGGGCTTGCGGCGAGGGAAGCGCAGTATGAGTCAAACTCGGCCACGTGGACTGCCCGCGAGTTTTCGAGGTAGGCCCGGACGCCGCGAACGAGTTCGGCGTGGAGCCGGATTTGATCGCGGGCCACGTCCGCGAGCACTTCGGCCCGTCGATTGAATTCGGCGGCGATGCGGGTGGACTCGGTCGACTTGATGTAGGCCCAGACCGCAACGGACACCGCTGGGCCCAGGAGCAAGATCAGTCCGACGTGCAGCCGGTGCTTCGCCGTGCGTGGGGTGAGACTCGGCGTTGGGGCGGTCGAGGCGCGGGCGGCGGCGCAATCCTAGAGTACGTAGGGCAAAGGGAAGCGGCTCATCAGCGCCGCGACGCGAAGCTTGGCCGCGGCAAGGGCGTCGGCTTCGCCGGGCGTGCCGATCGCGGGGAGCACGAGGTGGATCGCGGCGGCGATTTCTTCCATGTCTGCTTCGAGCAGGCCACGCGTGGTGACGGCGGGGGTGCCGAGGCGGATGCCGGAGGCTTGGAACGGGGAGCGCGTCTCGTAGGGAACGGTATTTTTGTTGAGCGTGATGTGCGCGAGATCGAGGGTCTCTTGGGCTTTTTTGGCGGTGAGATCCGGGAGGTTGCCGCGAAGATCGACGAGGAAGAGGTGATTGTCGGTGCCGCCGGTCAGGATTTTATAGCCGCGCTGGGTCATGGCGGCGGCGAGGGCGCGGGAGTTTTTGATGACCTGCTCGGAGTAGGCCTTCCACTCGGGTTTGAGGCACTCGCCGAAGCACACGGCTTTGGCCGCGATCACATGCATCAACGGGCCGCCTTGAGTCCCGGGGAACACGGCGGAGTCGATGGCCTTGGCGTGGGCGGCGCGGCAGAGGATGAGGCCGCCGCGGGGACCGCGCAGGGTTTTGTGCGTGGTGGTCGTGACGAAATCGGCGTGCGGCACGGGCGAGGGATGGACGCCGGCGGCGACGAGACCGGAGATGTGCGCGATGTCGGCAAAAAGGTAGGCCCCCACGCTGCGGGCGATCTCGCCCATTTTGGCGAAGTCGATGACGCGCGAGTAGGCGCTGGCGCCGACGGTGATCATCTTGGGCTTCTCTCGGAGGGCGACGGTGGCGAGTTCCTCGTAGTCGATCAGACCGGTATCCTCGCGGACGCCGTATTGGCAGAAGTTGTAGAGTTTGCCGGAGAAGTTGGCAGGGTTGCCGTGAGTGAGGTGGCCGCCGTGGCTGAGGTTCATGCCGAGCAGTTTGTCGCCGGGTTGGAGGACAGCGGCGTAGACGGCGGTGTTTTCTTCAGGTTCATCAGGAACTTCAGGTAGTTCAGGTTCCTCAGGAACTTCAGGTACAAGCGGTTCAAGCGGAACTAGCGGTTCTTCAGGAACTTCAGGTAGCTCAGGTTCAAGTGGAACAAGCGGTTCTTCAGGGTCTTCAGGTAAATCTGGTTCAAGCGGAACTTCAGGTTCAAGTGGAACAAGTGGTTCTTCAGGAACTAGCGGTTCATCAGGTTCTTCAGGAACTTCAGGTAGTTCAGGTTCTTCAGGAACATCAGGTAGTTCA
>SXGQ01501188.1_pt1 | contig 29645 bp, 43 predicted proteins | sample 3178371 | NCBI WGS metagenome assembly SXGQ01 (sample SAMN11356859, study PRJNA531348) | freshwater metagenome | isolation source: freshwater sample F1-20 | place: China: Fuxian Lake, Yuxi | collected 2017-12-25
ATCTATCTGCTGGCCAAGCAGTTTTTCAGTTTCTAAACAACAGTTTTGATTTCCAAATCATAAATATTTACAAGCGGTAACACGCTAAACATTTAGGAGAAATAAAATGCCAGCAATTGGAGCAACAAGAGTCCACGGTGGTGTGGGCGCAGAAGGTGTAAACAACGGTGTAGCAGGTGCACAGGTAGGTAGCAGTCTTGCTTTCTATCATATCATGGTGCGTAGCGCAGCATCAACAAACGTGGATCTGCGTCCAGAAGTGGCCTCAGGAGTAAACGGTGGTTTGGGACTAGGCGTAGAAGCAATTCTACGTGCATGCCCACAGGGTATTCTAGCATATCACGTGGGAGATGTTGCAACTGGTAACATTCATCTGATCACTGATGGTGTGAATGCCCCAACAGCAGCTGAACTGCAAGCCACAATTCGTGCGCTTGGAACCAGCGTGGGTTCAACACCAATCAACGTATCTTCAACCTATGTGGTTAAGGACACACTGTTCAGTGTAGCATCATCTTAATTTGATCCAGTATCAAATTCAAAGGCGGATTCTTTCCGCCTTTTTTATTGGCCATAAGTATTAGCATGCAACCATACACATATTTTTCAGGCTATACTCTAGTGGATATCACTGAAACAGGTGTGACTAGAGATCGAGGCACACAGGAGCTGGAACGCAATCAACAGCGCAACTGGGAAACAGTGCTTCAATGCATAGGACTTAGATCGCAGCCCATGCACATGGTTACAAAAATAGACACAGCAGATGTTGAATATTATGAATTTGGCGAAATGTACACAGGCGTGCATCGGGTATGGAGTTTTGCTTTCACAGTTGAACATGCGAATGTGTTCATGCACAATCAGGATCCACTGTACTTTTTAGAAGAAAGTTTTGATCGTGTGCCTATTATCACTGGTCTAAATGAAACAGCAAGATTCTTGCTTCCAATATTTTACACAGCAGGCGCTATTAAAAATATATACTTTAAATTAGAAAGAATTAGTGTAAATAACTAACGTGATGCGCAGGCATTCTTAGGCAACCATTATGGCTCATATCAAGGCAACAATTTTGCATCCTCTAACAGACTAGGAGAGAGTGGTAGTGGCAACATCTATAGAAAAAGAAAACCTGGAGGCACACGTAGAGCTGTGCGCAGAAAGGTATGCAAAATTGGAAACCAAGCTAGAAGCAGTGGAAAAAAAGGTTGAAGCCCTTGAAGATCATATTATTGGTATCAAGGAAACCTTGGCTGGTGCCGGGGAAAAACAAAGCAAACAGATCATTGCTATTGGCACAGCAATTATCACGGTGCTTATAACAGGTATTATCACTCTAACCATTAACTTTATCAATAAATGAAAATTGTTGAATTGGTTAATGATCTACGAATTACCATCAGCAACGAGGAACATGATCTCATGCTGATGTTTAAAAATCAAGCAGAATTAAATCGCAAGGATCTCAACGAAAGACAAGTACAGATTGCTAATAACCTAGTGATCAAAGATGTACTGTATCGCAAAAATCAAGATGGCAAAATCACCTACTTCAAAAAAACAAATTAAACGCTTGGCCTATAGGATGGCCGAAGCTCAGGTAGTTGAAAATCTTTTTAATTATTATCTTACCTGGTGGACCAAACAGGAAATACACAATCTAGTCAAACAAGGCTCTTTAGTAATAATTCCTTTAGAAAATCACAGCCTACAAGTATCGCATTTTCGTATTAGCCCATATAAAAAAATCTGGCAAGTGTCCAGTAGCAGAAGCAGTGTCACACTGGATTTCAATGAAAAACTCAGTGCGCTGTTCTACTGTTTGTACGAACATAAAAAAATGTACCGCAGCAGTGCAGAGTTATTATTACAAGACAATCTACTGGGCAAACTAGAAAACGATGAGCAATTCTACAAGCATAAGTATACAATAGCTCAAAAAAAGCAAGACGGTTTCAAGCAGGAGCTGTGGGAAGCAAGATTGAGTTCTACTACTCCACATGTGAATCTAGCAAGAGAACAATTGCAGAAAATGATCAAAAGAGCTAAATACATTAAAATTTGGGACTAACACCATGCGATTACAAGAACTAGGCAGTAAAATTTCAGCCAAACGTATTAACAAGATCAATGAAAGCCGCTTTGGATTCAACATTGATTTTGACAAACTTACTGTGCCAAAAGCCAAGGTGCTGGCTCGTGCTCTAAGCGAAAATCTTGACCGTTTGCGTCGCAGCTATGGTCTACACACAGCAGAGAAAAATCCAAAGTACATGGAAATGCTCATGGTACGTGAGGGTCTAGTACGTTGGGTGCAAGAGCGTCGTGAGCTTACAGAAAGTGAAATGGGCAAAAGCGAAGCTATTCTAGCTGCCAAGGACATGGTAGACAGCATTCAGGACATGATTGAAGATGTGAGTCGCATGCAGAACGAGCAGATGCCTGCACTGATTGATACCATTCGTGATCAGATTGGCAGTGAACAAGCAGACATGTTCAAGCAGCAGGTAGGCGGTGTGCTGGGTACTATTCTACAACAGCTCACAGATGCACGTGAACAGACAGACAATGCAGCACGTGGACTTGCAGGCGAAGGATCACCTGACATGGGCATGGGCGGTGCAGACATGGGCGGTATGCCTGGCGCAGCTCCAGCCATGGGACCAGACAGTGACCTTGACAGTGAAATTCCAGGCGACGAGTTTGGTGCCACTGATGCAGCAGCAGGTGGTGACCTAGGGCTTGGTAGAGACAAGCGGTAACATGCTGATCCGCGAGTTGAATGAAAGCACAGATGGTGATGCTAATTTAATCACCATCTTGCAATTTCTACGCAATCGCAGTCATAACAAAAAAATCACTCCAACCATTAGTACTCAGAGCCTGATCAACATGGTAAAGAATCAAGGTGGCTCAGAGTGGTTTACATATGACAACCTGGTGTCAGCACAAACGGCCAACCCAGCAGTGGCAGGGCTTATCAAGAGTCTTGATAATGAAAAGATCACACTCAACGGGTTTGGTGATGAAATTGATGCCAGCGAAGTTGACAAGGCACAGGCCAGCAAGAATCAAGCCAAAATGCCAGATCCAGAAAAAACAGTGAAAGCCATGGCCAAACGAGCCGCATCCAATCGTTCATAATCCTTGCATAGTTCAAATAAATACAGTATAATTTTACTGAGGGAAAATTATGGCGTATTCAGGTCAAGTTTTAGATCACTATGAAAATCCAAGAAACGTAGGCAAGCTGGATAAAAACGATCCTGATGTGGGCACCGGCTTGGTTGGTGCTCCTGCTTGCGGGGATGTTTTGCAATTACAAATCAAGGTAGAGAATGAAATTATCACCGATGCAAAATTCAAGACCTATGGCTGCGGCTCGGCGATTGCAAGTTCGTCGTTGGTCACTACGTGGCTTAAAGGCAAAAGTGTTAATGAGGCGGCAGAGATTCAGAACACGCACATTGCGGAAGAACTCGCACTACCTCCTGTTAAAATACACTGTTCAATTCTTGCAGAAGACGCTATAAAGGCAGCACTAGCTGATTACAAACAAAAACAACAACAAGGAGCAACAGCATGAAAGAAATGAAAGATCCGGTAACAGGCAAGGTACTCACAAGAAGCGAAGCCGAAGCCAAAATCAAAGACAAAGCAGGTTGGGTGATCACGGTGATTGCGCTGCTGCTGGCAGTAAACACCTATCTTGCCAACGGATTCAGCAGCAAAGTACTCAACAACACCATTGCTGCTAACAATGTGTGGGCATTCTATCAAGCCAAGAGTATCAAGCAGGCCTTGGCGGAACAAAACCTTGAAGATGCTGTGGCTCGTGGAGACAAGGCCAAAGCAGAAAAAATGAAAGCCAAGATTGATCGTTATGAAAGCGATCCTGAAAAAGGCGAAGGCAAAAAAGAACTCATGGCCAAAGCACAAAAGTTGGAAGCTGATAGAGACACTGCCAAGCGTCACGGTCCATGGATGACTTTTGCAGGCACCAGTTATCAGTTGGCAATTGTACTTTTGTCTGCTAGCATTCTTGCTGTGAGCATGAGCATGTTTTATGCCAGCATTGGTGTGGCAGTGTTAGGTGCACTGTTGATGAGTCAGGGCATCTGGCTTTGGTTGTAAAGAGTGCGTGTAAAAACATTTGCATCTTGGACCGAAACAACGTGTGCGTGGGCTGTAACCGCACTATTGAAGAAATAACCACATGGTCAAAGTTCAGTAGTGCGGAAAAACAACGTGTGATAAATCAATCAAATGATAAACTTAACCGAACGAGCTGCAAAAAGAATCTCAAGAAATATTGAATCACGAGGTCAAGGTGTGGGCATACGCATTGGTGTGAAAACCACTGGTTGCTCAGGACTTGCCTATGTGCTAGAATACATGGATCATGTGCCAGTCACACGTGATTGGTTTAGGTATGAAAGTCATGGAGCCACGGTTTGGGTCAACGGCAAAGACCATGTGTATGTGGATGGACTAGAAGTAGATTATGTGCGTCAAGGACTCAATGAAGGATTTGAGTTCCGAAATCCAAAAGAACGAGATCGCTGCGGCTGCGGGCAAAGTTTTAGAATATAAAATGATAACTAAAAAATTCAATTATGCTCCTCTAGATAGAACCACACTAGAGGGCAAGAGACACTATTGTCTTCCAGATGGCACCAAGGTGCCCAGTGTAACAACCATACTGGATCGCACCAAACCTGAAGAAGCCAAGAAAGCTCTACAAGAATGGAAAAACCGTGTGGGTGTGGAACGTGCGCAGCAGATCACCACAGAAGCTGCCAACCGTGGCACCCGCATGCATGCCTATCTTGAAAGCTACATCCTACAAGATGACATGAAGCCACTGCCCACAAATCCCTATGCACACCCCAGCTGGTTCATGGCAGCAGAAGTTATTCTCAAAGGCTTGGTACATGTGGATGAATTTTGGGGCACAGAAGTACCCGTATACTACAGCGGCTTGTATGCAGGCACCACTGACTGTGTGGGCGTATGGAAAGGCAGGCCAGCTATCATGGATTTCAAACAGACCAATAAACCCAAAAAACGTGAATGGATAGGAGACTACTTTTTACAGTTGGCAGCATACGCAGAAGCACACAATGAAACACATGGCACCAACATACAGGATGGTGTAATTTTGATGTGCGCACAGCCTAAACAGGCAGAAAACGGCGACTATTTGACGCCAGAATACCAGGAATTTGAAGTCACAGCAGGCGAATTTGCACACTGGAGAGATGAGTGGCTCAAACGAGTTGAGCTCTACTACCTGATGAGCTAAATACCTAATACTAAAGGTTTTAGGCAAAATGGCTATTGTTCAGATATCAAGAATTCAGCACCGCAAAGGACTACAACAGGATCTACCACAGTTGGCTAGTGCAGAACTAGGCTGGAGCGTGGACACACGCCAATTGTACATTGGCAACGGCACAATCACAGAAGGTGCTCCCACAGAAGGCGTTACAGAAATACTCACGCAATACAGTGACATTCTAAACATCGCTGACCAGTACATTTTCAAAGGCACACAAAGCGGGTATACATCACAGACCGGTTCCACTGCACTGTCCCCTACCACAAGAAGTCTACAACAGAAGCTGGACGATAATGTCAATGTGAGAGACTTTGGTGCACTGGGGGATGGCACCACTGATGATACTGCGGCCATACAACGAGCCATAGATGAAATTGTGTTTGGTAGCTTTTCGCTCACACAACCACGACTGCGTAGAAGAATACATTTTCCTCCGGGAGTTTATCTTATCAGTACCAGCTTGAAGTTCACATCCTACGTGACCTTTGTTGGTGCAGGCATGGAAAAGACCACCATACAACAGTCTTCGGCAGTGGCACCTTTGCTACAACTTAGAGATGGCAGTTTACAAATAGATGGTGCCTATGGCACTCTTGGCGCCACCACAGTGAAGTATATTGCTGTGCAGGACATGACTTTGGAACATACCACATCCAAAAACATAGTGCAACTGGACACCGTGGACAATGTGAATTTCACCAGGGTTCTGTTCAAAGGCAGTCAAAGCAATCCTACCAGCACCAGCACCAGTTTGCAAAATGCTGTGTATGCAGTGCCAGGAGATCCCAGCAGAGATATAAACAATTTGGTTTTCATTGATTGTGTGTTTACCAAATGCACACAGGGGTTGGTATTGTGCGCTAACAATGTGAAAATCATAGGCTGCGACATCAGTCAGGTCAGCAGAGGCGTATGGGTTGATACTTCGCTGAGTGTGGGTGCAGAATGTAAAAATGTCAAGATAAGCAACTGCACATTTGAAAGTATTGCCAGAGCCGCCATATATGTCAATGCTGCCAGTGCCACTGTGCGAACCAACGTGATCAGCATGGCAAATTATTTTGGCGAAGTCGGAACCAGCTATGTTGGGACAGGCAGTACCTCCAGTCCCGTGATCTATTTCATGGGCAGCGGCAACTACAGTATTGGTGATGCTTTTGAGCGCACTGATGCAGATGCCAATGTGCAGCCTAGAGTGTTCCATGCAGACAACAGTTTGAACTCCAGCCTTGATGCCAATGTTGGTGTAGTAACGGGCATGATCACACGAGGCACAGGCAAGGTGCTTACCATTGCATCAGCACAGACCAATGCCAACACTGGAATCATTCTTTCTGGCGCAAGCAGCGGATCTGCCAGCATACATTACATTCTGGAAAGACCCAATGCCAGTGCATATCGTCATGGCAAGATAGATGTGGTGTACACAGGTACAGATGTTCAATACATGGATGAATATGTGGAATATCCAAACAACACTGTGTTCACCTATCCTGGTCCTACTGGAGTGACCTTTGCAGTGACCAGCGTGGCCAGCGGCGTGATGCGTGTGGAGTATACCAGTGATGCCAGTGGTGTAGGCACTTTGACCTATAGTGTAACTAAATTTCAAATTTAAATATTCATGTGGAAGTTGACTCCTGATGGTCGTCTTGGCCATTGGAAAACATTTAGATCCAAGATTGGTGAGATGTCCTTGGATCAGGCTGTGCAATCAGTGAATGAATTTTGGCAAACTGCTCCGTTCACACCATTCTATCTTGATCATAGAGAACTGGACTCTTGGCCTGATCCTTGGCAATTGATTTACGAAAACTGCTATTGTGATCTTGCGAAAGCTCTGGGAATAGTGTATACTCTGCAACTAAGTGCGCACAGACACAATGTTGATCTAGCCATTCATGTTTGTCAAGATACCACAACCAGAGCACAGTATAATTTAGTCTGGATCAATCAGGGAAAATATGTACTTAATTATCTTGACGATGCAGTTGTAAATAGAACACAAGTCGCAGACAACATAAAAACATTAATCAAACTTTCCAGTAAAGATTTGAAATTAGAGAACTATTAGTCAATCAGGAAGATTCATGAGTCAAATATTAGTCACCAAAAGAGATGGCAATCGAGAACAATTAGATTTAGAAAAACTACACAAAGTGGTATTTTGGGCCACAGAAGGCATTACCGGAGTAAGTGCTAGTGAAGTAGAAATCAAAAGCCACATACAGTTTTACAACGGAATAAAAACAGCTGACATTCAAGAAACCTTGATCAAGAGTGCAGCAGATCTAATCACAGAAGAAACACCAAACTATCAATATGTAGCCGGCAGGCTGATATGTTACCATTTGCGCAAACAAGTGTATGGACGCTATGAGCCATGGCCCCTGCTGGATCTGGTACGTAAAAACGTGGAGGCTGGATTTTATGATGCAGCCCTTCTCGCCGCTTACAGTGAAGAAGAATGGAAGCGTCTTGACAGTTTTGTGCATCATGATAGAGACGAGCAGTTTACCTATGTGGCCATGGAACAATGGCGTGGCAAGTACCTGGTACAAAATCGTGTGACCAATGAGATTTTTGAAACTCCACAGGTGGCGTACATTTTGATTGCAGCCACACTGTTTCAGCACTACCCTAGCGAAACACGACTACAGTGGATCAAAGATTACTATGATGCTATTAGCCTTCACGACATTTCTCTGCCTACTCCTGTTATGGCTGGTGTACGCACTCCGCAAAAACAATTCTCCAGCTGTGTACTCATTGAGACCGACGATAGCCTGGATAGCATTAATGCTACTACCAGCAGTATTGTTAAGTACGTTAGCCAAAAAGCCGGTATTGGAATTGGTGGTGGAAGAATACGTGCCCTTGGAAGCCCCATACGCAACGGTGATGCTTACCACACCGGAGTTATACCCTTTTACAAGCTGTTTCAGAGTGCTACCAGAAGTTGCAGCCAAGGAGGGGTCCGTAACGGAGCAGCTACACTGTATTACCCAATATGGCACTACGAAATTGAGGATCTGATAGTTCTCAAGAATAACAAAGGCACCGACGACAATCGTGTGCGCCAGATGGACTATGGCGTGCAATTCAACAAGTTGATGTATGAAAGACTGATCACAGGTGGTGATATCACCTGTTTCAGTCCACATGATGTACCTGAGCTGTACTCTGCTTTTTTCAATGATCAGGAAAGATTCAAGGAGTTGTACGAGCGAGCAGAGAGTAATACCAAGCTGAGAAAGAAGACCTTCAAGGCTGCTGATTTGTTTAGTAGATTCGTAACAGAACGCAAGGATACTGGTCGTATCTATCTGCAGAATGCGGATCATGCCAACACGCATAGTCCGTTTGACGAGATGGTAGCTCCAATCAAGATGAGTAATCTTTGCGCAGAAATAGATTTGCCAACTGTACCGTTGAACGATGTCAACGACGAGGATGGTAGGATCGCTCTGTGTACTCTATCAGCGATCAATTGGGGCAATGTAAAAAGCCCACATGACTTCGAGAAGATGTGTAGATTGGCAGTGCGAGGACTGGATGCACTATTAAGCTACCAGAACTATCCCATACGTGCCGCAGAACTAGCCACAAAAGAATTTAGGCCATTGGGTATTGGTATTATTAATTTTGCTTACTTCCTGGCAAAACATGATGTTAACTATAGTGATCCACGAGCCCTGTCCTTGGTTGATGAATATGCCGAAGCATGGTCATACTATTTGATCAAGGCCAGCGCGGATCTTGCAGAAGAACAAGGCGCCTGCGAGCGTTGGCAAGATCTCAAGAGTGCTCGTGGAGTTTTACCCATTGACACTCGCAAACGAGACGTGGACGAACTGGTGCCCTACCAAGAGCGCATGCCTTGGCAATCACTGCGCGAACAGATTCAACGCACAGGTCAACGCAATGCCACACTCATGGCCTTGATGCCAGCAGAGACCAGTGCGCAGATCAGCAATGCTACCAATGGCATTGAGCCACCACGCAGCTATGTGAGTATCAAGGGCAGCAAGCACGGACAACTCAAACAGGTGGTTCCAGAATATCGTAGACTGAAAAACAAATATGAACTGCTGTGGGATCAGCGCAGTCCAGTTGGTTATCTCAAACTGTGTGCTGTGTTACAAAAATACATTGATCAAGGCATCAGTGTGAACACCTCCTACAATCCACAGTTCTACGAAGATGAAAAAATTCCCATGAGTGAGATGTTACAACACATTCTCATGTGCTACAAATACGGAATCAAACAGTTGTACTACTTTAACACTTTTGATGGACAGGGTGAAATCAACGTGGACAAGCTGATGGAAAGTCGTTCTCCAGAAGTTGAGCAAATGGCCGAACAAGATGACTGCGACAGTTGTGTAATTTAAGAGAACAGTATGAATCTACGAAAATATATCAATCTAATAGAGCAAACTGAATCAGGGATCACTGATCAGTGGTTTAAGACAGGTGCATTTAAAACTTACAAACAGCCAAATCCTGAGCGATATGAAATTGCAGATCAAGATGGCACCATTGAAACTCTAGAAGGCCCTGTAAAGTACAAAGCAGGATATTACATTCTTACAGGACCCAAGGGAGAGCAGTATCCAATGCCCCCAGAAAAATTTCATGAACTCAAAGATGATGCAGGCGATGGTGTATGTTATCCTAAAAAGATTATAAAATTGGCCAAACTGGCCGACCATGATGGATCTGTTGCAACCAGTTGGGGCGAAACATTAAATTATTCAGCAGGCGAAGATTACATTGTACGTCATGGCAACAACGATTACGGTGTAGTAAAACGAGATATATTTGCAAAAACCTATGTACAGGAAAAATAACATGAGCGTGTTTAACATTAATAACAAAAAAGATCATACCAAATCTCTAGCATTTTTTGACCAAAGCGGTAGTATACCAATACAGCGATATGATGTATTAAAGTATAGACAGTTTGACAAACTTACAGACAAGCAACTGGGGTTTTTTTGGCGCCCTGAAGAAGTTGATGTATTGCGTGACGCCAAAGATTTCAAAGACCTAACACCCTATGAGCAACACATTTTCACCTCAAACCTTAAACGACAAATACTTTTGGACAGCGTACAAGGTCGTAGCCCCAACCTGGCTTTTCTTCCTGTTGTATCATTACCTGAGTTGGAAACATGGGTTCAAACTTGGAGTTTTAATGAAACAATCCATAGCCGTAGCTATACTCATATCATTCGCAATGTTTACTCTGATCCTAGTGAAATATTTGATCAGTTACTGGACATTGGTGAAATCGTTGAATGCGCTACCGATATCAGTAGATACTATGATGATCTCATCCAAGCCAATCAATGGTATCTCTTGCTCGGACCCGGAACACATACCGTAAATGATACAACAGTTGTAGTGGATGAATACGAACTCAAGAAAAAATTATGGCTATGTCTTAACAGTGTGAACGCTCTGGAAGGCAGTCGCTTTTATGTTAGCTTTGCCTGTTCCTGGGCCTTTGCTGAACTGAAAAAGATGGAAGGCAATGCCAAAATTATCAAATTGATCGCACGAGACGAAAATGTACACTTAGGGTCCACGCAAACCCTGCTAAAATTGCTACCTCAAGATGATTCTGATTATGTTCGTATCAAAGAAGAAACTCGTGCAGAGTGCGAACAAATATTCTTGGCTGCTGCTGCGCAAGAAAAGGCCTGGGCCAAATACTTGTTCAAGGATGGCAGCATGATCGGTCTTAATGAACAATTGTTATGCGATTATGTGGACTGGTTGACCTGCAAACGCATGACAGCAGTAGGCCTCAAGTGCGGTATCAAGACTGGCAGTAATCCACTGCCATGGACAGCCAAGTGGATCGCCGGTGCAGAAGTTCAAGTAGCCCCACAGGAAACAGAGATAAGTAGTTACGTGATAGGTGGCACCAAGCAAGATGTCACCACCGAAACTTTCAAAGGATTTACATTATAAATGTTAACTGTGTATTCAAAGAACAACTGTCCTTTTTGCGTTCAGGCCAAGCGTCTGTTGGAAAGCAAAAACGTTCCTTACGAGGAAATCAACATAGAAGATCAACCAGAAGCAAGACAAATGCTGCTGGATCGTGGATTGAGAAGTGTGCCACAAATTTTCAATCAACAAGAACTTGTGCCCGGTGGGTTTCAAGGTCTGAGTAAACAACCTGTAGAATTTTTCAATCAATTTCAAGGATAAACATGTTAATTTCAAATAACAAATATGATCAAGGCGACGTGGTCAGTTTTAAACTGGTCAATGGTGATGAAATTGTGGCCAAAATAATCAGTCAAAACGATGGCATGTGGGAACTGAGCAAGCCATGCACTGTGTTGCCTAGCCCCAAGGGCATAGGTCTAGTGCAGAGTCTGTTCACCGCAGACCAAAACAAGAATATCACAATCAAGGATCAGCATGTGATCATGCATCAACTGTGCGTGAAAGAAGTGGGCAATCACTATTTTGAGGTTACCACAGGAATCAAGCCAGTCACCAGTGGAAGCATTGTGTTATAATGCCAGGAGCAGTACGCAAAAGTCAAGACAGTGCAGGCGGCGTGTTGGTAGCAGGCAGTCCAAATGTGATTACCAATGGCACACCGCAGGTGCGCATTGGCGATGCAGTGCAAGGACATGGACCTGGAGAACACGGTGGTCCGGTCATGGTCGAAGGATCATCTGACGTGATAGTAAATGGTATACCTGCATGTCATGCGGGTCACAAGGCCACATGTGGACATCCTGCTTCAGGTAGTAACAACGTGATCATAAACTAAATGTCATTTTCTGCCTCACAATTGATTGCCATAAGTGGCTTTGCTCAAAATCTTGGCTTGCAAGTGTCCCAGAACATGCAGGACAAGATCACTGCATGTTCTAGCACCAGTGTGTTGTCAGGCAAGATCAACCGTGCTCTTGCTCATGCAAATGCAGCATCCAGTGTAAAAAATCATGTGCGCAGCAACATTCCAGGATTGGGTTTGGTAGCTCCTGCTGGCTATGCAATGCCTTCGGGAATCAATGCTATCACAGTATTACCCAGTTTATTAACATTGGCCAATGGTTATTTTGCCAATGATGTGTCTGGTTACCTTTCCATACTTGGAGCAGCCAGCAATGCCTGCAGAATTTCTAGAGACGTACTAGGCAGTTTGTATGTGTTGGAAAATGAAGGTTTCAGCAGTGCTGGTCCAGACATCAGCAGTCATATTGATTTGGTCACTGGGGGTATTACCAGCAAGTTTGGGCCATTGGCCGCTGGCAGTCAGGATTATTTCCGAGCATCTGGCTTGTACAGTGGCAGTGGCGCTACCACAAGCACTCCTGCAGACATCAAGCGTAGCATAGTGGCAGTGGCAGATGCCATATCCGGGTTGGGTACATTGTATGATTTTCAACAGTTGGAAACCTTTGGCACAGCACAGCATCTTATAAGTCACTTGATAGCTCAAGGGTTAATCAAGGCAGAATTTATCAACAGTTTTGCCAGCGAAGGAGTAACCACTGCGAATCTTGCACTGGCCAGTGAAGCTACCTTGATTGGAATTCTTGAAAAAATCACAGGCAGTGAATTATTACGCATTATCAGTGGCACAGGACTACAGGTTCCTGGAAACAGCATATTGAATCATGCAGCGGATTTGCTCAAGACCGAAAAGGTCATACAAACATCTGCAATAAATGCCATACCTGGTGGTTCGCTTAAGGATCTTGCTGTGAGGCTGCGCAGTCTAAATGTGAACTTTGAAAGCAAAGACGACCTTGTGTTGGCATTTAAAAACATAGAAATCCTTGATACACCTGCTTTAAACAATCTAAATGATCCAATTCCTACTGCTGATGTGACCAACATGCGCACAGCATTTCCATCTGGATCTGGAGATTTTGGATCACCTTTCATACAAGAAATGATTGGCACTCCCGCTGGTTTTGTACACAGTGACTCTCTGGATACAATTTTTAGAGTGATAGCTTCTATCAGTGGTGATTCTACTGCTGTGGCCTTGGCTGCGGCAGCTGACACATTGTACGCAAAGTATGTGGCAGGTGGTAGTGCAGTGGCAGAAGAAACGGCATTCATCCTGGCTGTGGACAACCTAGTGGCAGTTGATGCCCTCACCTCACTGCTGGCAGAAGCAGATGATGCTATCTTGGACATGCTGGATCAGATGGCATTAGAAGAAGAAAATCAAAACCGTGCGGGCTTGGATTTGACCATTGGTATTCCTGGCAATGTGGTGATTGGACAATTATGCTCAGTGCTGTCCACTTTTGGTGCTGACGCTTTCAACAGCGGAGCCACACCCATGCTGCTGGACATGCTCACAGATGATATCTATGGTGAGGCCACACGAGCAGTGTTGCTACAAGGTAGTAATGAACAAATATTAAAAACCATTGGAAAAGAAACCATTGGCATTTCAGATATTGAAAAAGCGGCTCTTGGTGTGAGAGCCATTGCAGGCGAAGGACTGACCCCACAACAAAGAGAAAATGTTATCGAAGACGCCAGAGCCAGAAATCTTGACATTAACAATGCTTTGGCCAATGCTGTATTTTATGGATACAACAATCAATATTATGTGAGTAGAGGATATCCCCCAGCATAATCTGGGCATATATTTCTCATAAAAACCCACTAGATCCACCGTAATATACCCACTTAATGGTGTTCAACGATATTTAAGTTGACACAGTCAAACTTATATTGTATTATTACCTGGATCCTGTGTTCTTAAATATCACTACGTCTAAAACTAAGGAGGGAACAATTATGACTCTGACCAATAGATCTTGGCAACGATGGATTCCAGGTCTTCTCAAACTGGTAATCGGCATCGCAGGATTCACATTTTGTGCTGTCATGGCAACCAAGGTTACCGTGGCCAAAATGGATCAATTGAAAGAAGCAAATGCCAAGGCACAAACTGTGTTTGTGACCGCGGCCACTAGAGAAAGACAGTTGACCTGTCTGGCTAGAAATATCTATCACGAAGCCGGCTACGAGCCCTTTGAAGGCAAGGTAGCGGTGGCTCAGGTCACTCTAAACCGTGCTGCCAGTGGACAGTTTCCAAACGACATCTGTGAAGTAGTTTATCAAAAAGGTGTTATCTACAACAAGGTGATCTGTCAGTTTTCTTGGTACTGTGAACAGCCTGGCAAAATTCGTCCAATCAATGGTGCTGCCTACGCAGAAAGCTATGCAGTTGCTAAAAAGGTGCTGCTGGAAAATTTTCGTCTTGACGGCCTACGGCAAGCCATGTACTATCACGCTGACTACGTTAACCCAGGCTGGGGCAAAGAAAAGATTGCCAAGATTGGGCGCCATATATTTTACTCAGATCGCAAGGCCAAAGGCATATGAAAAAATTCAGTGTGGAACAATTTCGTGAAGGCACTCTAGCATGGTTTAGAGCTCATCTAACACATGTGAGTGCCGAGACCCTGGGATGGATGGCAGCACTGTTCATTCATTTCAGTATCATACCCAGTTTGCTTGCAGCCATGGCAGGACTCACTGACAAAATGCCTCCTGTGGACATGGTGTTGTTCTGCTGGGGTGCGCTGAGCCTGTTGTTTGTAAAAGCGGTAATGCTGCGTGATCGTTTAAACATTTTAACCATTGGAGTTGGATTCATTGTGCAGTGTGTGCTCATGGGCCTGATGTTATTCAAATAAATAACTTTGCAGTTTAGGAGGCTGCAATCATGAGCAAAATCTCCCAAGAAACACAAGAAGAGCAAGAATTAAGTCTAGAAGAAGAGTTGGGCATTGATGGCGAAAACGATTATGGTTTTGTCATTGGCGCAGATGGAGAACTCAAACACTTGTTTACTCCGGATCAGTTCTATTTGGATCCGCCCCCGGTGGTACGCAAGATACTCAAACTGCTAGGTATCAAGGATATTAATCTTGTGGCCACAGACAGCGCACCCAGCGACAGCATACACTAGGCCTGCAACTTGCAGGCTTTTTGTTGTCCGTACATGTACTAAATACAGCACGAGGGTAGGATTTTATGAAAATAAGCGATATTATTAGAACTGTGCTAGATCTTGTGGATGCCACTGATGGGCCAGTACAAGCACGAATCTCTGCTGTTGACACAGATCAACATGCAGTGAATGACAACTCTGAACTATTACGCATGAAGCAGATAGCTGGACTATTGGACCCTGATCCTGATGCAGCATATGAAAACCAACCACATGAAAAATATGCAGGTGTTGATGCAGTGATTGCCGCAGGTGACGATGTGCACCGGAGCAAGCATCCTAGCGATATTCGCAGCGACAGTGTGAGCATGTATCCCATGTTTCAAGGTAGACCGTAATGTATCTCCTAGTGCAGAGTTATCTTCAAAGTGCAAGAACAGTGAATCTCACAGTAAACAGTTCTGACACGATCAGCAGTGTGAAAGTGCAAATGTTCACAGAGGAAGGATTTAGTCCTGCATACATGGAAATGTACTACAATGGCACAGTATTGGCCAATGCCAACACTCTCAGCAGTTACGGTATTACCAGCAATGATCTGTACATTAAAACCAGCAACAACATAGCCACCTTGACCACCAGAGAAGCGCGGCAAAAAGCCAAGTTGGACCTGGCTGCGCTGCAAAGAACAGCCTGGGGTCGCCCAGACACCTATGATATCACAGAGCTGCCCACACAGTACAGCGGCAACACAGTGGTAGACAACGCAAATGCAGGCGGGTTAATAGTTGGACGTCCCTGGAGTTGATGCATGAGCAATTCTCGTGCCAATACCACCAACTACGAACATCCACAAGAAACCAATCTGCTGAATGTTCACAAGGCCATGCAGTACAACGTGCTGGGCGAGCCCATACTGCGTACCACGCTGGGACCTACTGCCAGCGATGCCTTTGGTAGATTTCGTACCAGTGAACCATTCACGCTGTTTGACAGTTTCCATCGCTATCAAGACAATGGCAAGGTGGGCACACGCACTGCCACGGGTGGTACCAGCACACATGATGCCAATGCCAGCGCCATATCCTGCACAGTGACCACAGCCAGCGGCAGCAGTGTCACTAGAGAAAGTCTACGGGTTATGGCCTATCAGCCAGGCAAGAGTCTGCTGATACTGCAAACCTTTGTGATGGCACCTGCACAAGCCAATCTCACACAGCGCATTGGCTACTTTGATGCAGACAATGGCATGTATCTTGAACAGGAAGGCACTAGCATTTATTTTGTACGACGCAGTCGCAGCACCAGTGGCAATGGCAGCATGACCACCACTCGTGTGGCCAAGACTGATTGGAATGTGACTCCTTTGGACGGTACAGGCGCAGACAAGATCACATTGAATCTGGCCGCTGCACAGATCATGTTCACAGAAATAGAGTGGCTGGGGGTAGGCAGTGTACGCCAGGGCTTTGTGATCAATGGGCAGTTCATTCCCTGTCACCAATGGAATCATGCCAATGAAACTGGCAGCACCAGCACCTACATGACCACTGCCTGCTTGCCCGTGCGAGCAGAAATATTCAACACTGGCACTACTGCTGCCAACAGCACCATGAAGGTTATCTGTACTTCGGTTATATCCGAAGGCGGTTACGAACTGCGTGGTCGCACTCGCTCCATCGGTCATGAGATCGCGTCTCCTCGTGGCACAGTGCAGGCGCAGGTCAATACCTTGATTCCCATGATCAGCATCAGGCTCAAGGACACACGCACAGGTGCAGTGGTGATACCAACCAACTTCAGTTTTGCACCAATCACCAGCGCCGGCTATCAATACTATATCATTGGTGGTGCCATAACCTCCGGTGGCAGTTGGGTCAGCGCAGGAGATGACAGCTCTGTGGAATACAATCTCACACCCACTGCCTTCACTGCCAATGGCACTGTTTTGGATCAAGGCTATGTGCTGGCCACTAACCAAAGTTCAGTCACTCCAGACCTACAGCAGTACCCATTCAAGTTTCAATTGGAACGCAACACACTCACATCACCAGTGATCTGTTATGAGTTTGTCATCGCAACCAGAACCACAACCAATCAAACATCACAGTGCGTTGCACTTGGGTGGGAAGAGATTACCTAAAATCTTGCATCCTGCTCAACAAGACTGTACACTAGTCTTGTAAAAACCTAGGTAAATACACTCTATGCTATTTGGATACTTTATTCTTTTGATTGCAATATTGATATCTGCAATCGCCGCCTACTATTCGGTTGTGGGACTCACAGCCATCTTTGCCGCGGCAGTGATCCCTGTGATGATCATGGGCGGTGCACTGGAAGCTGGCAAGATTGTGGCCACTGTATGGTTGCACAACAACTGGCAGCGAGTGAGCTGGGCATTCAAAACCTATCTAGTTCCGGCCATTGTGTTTCTCATGCTGCTTACCTCCATGGGTATCTTTGGATTCTTATCCAAAGCACACTCAGATCAGAGTTTAGTCAGTGGTGACAGTCAAGCCAAACTGGCCATATACGATGAAAAAATCAAAACCTCTCGTGATAACATTGAAACCAATCGCAAGGCTCTAAAACAAATGGATGAGGCTGTGGACCAAATCATGGGTCGCAGCACAGACGAAAAGGGAGCCGATAAGGCAGTGGCAGTACGCCGTAATCAACAAAAGGAACGTACTAGGCTCCTTGCTGAAATTGACACCGAGCAAAAAAAGATTGCTCGTATTAACGAAGAAGCAGCGCCTATACGAGCAGAGAATAGAAAGATTGAGGCCGAGGTAGGACCAATCAAGTATATTGCTGCACTAATCTATGGCGACAATCCAGATGCCAACTTACTAGAAGCAGCAGTGCGCTGGGTTATAATTCTCATTGTGATTGTGTTTGATCCGTTGGCACTTACCTTGATACTAGCAGGCAACAAACAGTTGGAGTGGGCCAGACAGGATCGCAAGCGTGAGGAGCAGGAATTTGCTGAAAAATTTGTGGAATTGAAAACCGAAGAACCCAAAGAATTCAGTTTGTTCCAATGGACCAAACCACAAGAAATTCCTCCCGAGGACGATTCTCCCGCATCTGCGGATTCAGTCTCCAATGAATCCAATAGGATTAATTCAGAAGATGGGCGCCTGACACCTCCAGAGGATCTTGGTAATTGTCCAAAATGCGATACGCCTGTACAAATGGCCACAGGCATTGGTCCGTTCTGTCCAAACAAAGAATGCGATGTGGTTGATGGCCTTGAACAGGCTCGTCAAGAGCAAGAGATTCAAGACTTTTTCAATCGCAGTCGTTTGGTAGCACGTGGTATTGATGCCGACGAACATGAACGTGTGGTCACAGAAGCCAATGCCGCACTGGAGAACGTGGATCGTGAATCATTTGATGTTGACACAGTGATTGAGCAAGCTGAAAAAATCACTGCTTATGAAAACGAGATTAGTACACTAGCAGAAGAAAAGCAAACCCTTGCAGAAGAAAAAGCCAAACTTCAAGAAGCTCTAGATGCTCTAGCATTAGAATTTGACAGAGTGAACAATCACTTGCCTGATGTTGAAATCTATCGTAATCAATTGGAACAACAGGTGGCTCAACTGTCTGCTGAAAAGTACATCATGGAAACACAGTTGGTAAACACAAGAAATGAATTAGAATCCAGTGTGCAAAGACAACAGGAATTGGAACAGTTTTTGGAAAGTTTGCCACCACAGTTGCAGCAACTAGAACAAAACAAAGAAAAACTGCAACAGGAAATTGAACACATGCTGGTTGAAAATCAGCAGCTGAAACAGTGGGTTGATCAACTGGAAAAAGATCTTCGCGAAGCAATTGAACTGGCTCAGCAGAAGTCTCAAGAACTAGCAATATTGCAACAGCCTATCGCAGTAGATCTGGCCGCCGAAGCAGACAATGACTCGTTGTCTGCCACAGACACCAAGGCCACGTTTGGAACAGAGTTTCCAAAAAATCAAAAGAAAGGTGACTTGTTTTTAAGAGTAGACTATTTGCCCAGCAGACTGTTCAAATGGAATGGAACCAAGTGGATAGAGATTGATCGCTCACAAACTGATAGATATGCCTACGATAGTGCATATATACAAATGCTGGTAACCAAACTGCAAACCGGTGAATATGACATTGATGATCTAAATGAATTGGAAAGAACCCAGGTCAGTGGGTATCTCAACAGCGCCAACAAGGATGCATAGCAACTTTATCACTCCGCCAGATTTCGTTCAAAACAATTTGCCCACAGTACTAGTGATTGATGCTCCATGGGATGATATAGAAACTCTGGCTTTGTATTGTCAAACTTCCAGGTACATTTACAATGTGTATCTGTATCAAGACATCATGTTTGACACAGCATGGTTGGCACAAGCAGTTAAGCAGGCACATGCGATCATACTCAACAGTGAAAGCAGTGCATGCACACAAGAAAAAAATCAATTGCTAAAAGATCCACGTACCTGGTACTATGGACCAAACAAGTATCTTGGTAATAGCAATCAATTGAACACACTTATAGATTTTTTTATTCAGCACAATGAACAAAGATAATATCAATCATGTGTTATGCAATTTCTGCGGAAAAAGTCGCAGCGACGTAGACAAACTCATAGTGGCCAACGATGCTGGTATCTGTAACGAATGCATTGAGTTTTGTGCAGACCTATTGAATCGCGAGCGCATTAAAAATTTACAATCAGATAAAAAAATCTCAAGAGCTCTAGATCCAGTCAAGATTAAAAATTATCTTGATGAGTATATCATTGGGCAAACCAAGGCCAAAATGGCCATGGCCGTGGCAGTGGTAAATCATTACAAGCGCATACTCTATCAGCCGTCTATTGAAATTGAGAAAAGCAATCTCCTGATCTATGGGCCCACTGGAGTTGGAAAAACACTCGTAGCCAGAACCGTGGCACAATATCTAAATGTGCCATTTGTGATAGCAGATGCTACCACACTAACACAAGCTGGTTATGTTGGCGATGATGTGGAAAGTGTCATAGCCAGACTGTTCAGTGCAGCCGACTACGACATAGAACGCTGTCAACAGGGCATTGTGTTCATTGATGAGATAGACAAGATTGGCAGAAAAAACGAAAGCAGCAATCTGCACAGAGATGTAGGAGGCGAAGGAGTGCAGCAGGCCTTACTCAAATTGGTTGAAGGTACCACTTGCACTGTGAATATAAACTCAGGCAAAAAACATATAAATGTGGACACAGTAGAAATTGATACCCGGAACATCTTGTTTGTTGCCGGCGGAGCCTTTGACGGTCTGGAGAAAATCATGACTTCTCGAGTGAAAGGTAACAACATTGGCTTTACCTCCCCTAGTCATTCGGCAGTGGCCAATCAAATTCTTGCAGAAGATTTTATCAGTTTTGGCATGATTCCTGAGTTCATAGGCAGATTTCCTGTGACCGTGGCTGTGCAAAAACTAGAACTGGAAGATCTCACCAGAATACTGCTTGAACCAAAAAACAGCCTCATACAGCAAATGCAGTGGTACTTTGAAGTAGACGATATCATTTTGCAATTTGAAGATGCGGCTATTCTTGCCATAGCACAGCAGGCGCATGCAAGAGGACTAGGAGCTCGTGGGCTCAAAACCATCATGGAAGGTTGCTTGATGAGCAGCATGTATTCTTTGAACGATCTCAAAGCTCAAGGTATAAGTAAAGTGAAGATTACAGAAAAAGTTGTATTAGAACACACCGAACCGGAATTGATTAAACATGAAAGATAAACCACCCTATTTAAATGGCAGCATTGTGATTGTTATGAATGACAATGTGGAAAAAGCTCTGCGCAAGCTCAAGAAAAAAGTGCAAGAAAGCGGTATCTTGCAAGAGCTCAGAGATCGTGAGCAATATGAAAAACCAACCACTGCAAGAAAAAGAGCCAGAAATGCAGCACGCCGTCGTTGGCAGAAAAAACTAGAAAGCGAACAACTGCCTAAAAAACTCTACTGATGCATATTGAATTTTCTTTGCCATCTGGTGCAGGAGGTGCAGCAGCGCCTACTGCGTTGAGAATTATTCAAAAACAATTGGATCGTTGGCAGGATTTGTATGGAATCGCATACATAGGTCAGGTCAAAGAATACACATACCTTGTAACCCTGCCCAATCAACAGGACTATTCATTTTTCCTGTTGAGTTTTGATCCAGGAGGATTTCGTTCTCCGGGTTGGAAAAATATCAAAATAGTTGACGATTGTTCTTAGTCAGTGTATAAATACACATGTAAGATGCCTGCGGGGTCTTACCAGTCATATTTTGCTTAAAGGAGAAAATAAAATGGCTACTATCTTAACTCTTGACCTACCCACACTGCATCGTCGCTTTATTGGCTTTGACCAATTCTTTGACGAACTTGAACGCACATTCAATGTGCAGAACAAACAAGACAACTACCCACCTCATAATATTATCAAAACTTCAGATAACCAATTTCAAATTGAATTGGCAGTGGCCGGTTTTGATGAAAGTGAGTTGGATGTGAGTTTGTCCAGCCGCGTGTTAACAATCAAAGGCGAACGCAAACGCGACACAGATGTAGATTGGCAATATTTGCACCGCGGTATAGCCAGTCGCGACTTTGAACGTACATTTCCTCTTAATCCAAATGTAGAAGTTCGTGCTGTCATAGTACGAAATGGTATCATGACCGTGAGTCTTGAACTGATCGTTCCGGAAGAGGAAAAAGCCAAAAAGATCGCTATTACCTTCGCCAAGTAATATAATAGTGGGTGCTACATGCACCCACTATATAAGAGGAACATATGGGAACCACTGATACATTGACCAAGTCACAAAACAATCTAAAAATAGATCCAAAACTTAATGTTCCGGAACCAAGACTTTGGAAGGTAATTTTTATCAATGATGAAATTACCACCATGGAATTCATAGTTGAAGTACTCAAAAACATCTTTGACTACGAAGAAGATCAAGCTCAAGACATGACCATGCGTATACATGCAGAAGGAGCAGGTATCATTGCTGTGTTTCCGCATGAAATTGCAGAGCAAAAAGGTATAGAAACAACCATACTGGCTCGTAATAACGGCTTCCCATTGCAGGTCAAACTAGAACCAGAGGCTTGACATGGATGTGATGTTGGATTTGGAAACACTGAGCACACGCCCAGAAAGTGTGATCCTTACTATTGGTGCTGTGAAATTTGACCCTTGGAGTGATGATGTGGATGCCGAGCACGGACTGTACTATCGTGTGAACGTGGACGAACAATTAGCACTGGGTCGGCATGTGCAGGAAGAAACTGTACAATGGTGGGGCCGGCAGCCCGCAGAAGTTTTTGAAGAGGCCATGGGCGAACATGACCGTGTGAGCGTAGAAACCATGTGCGCAGACCTAAACAGATTTCTTGTAGGAGTCAACAGCATATGGTGTCAAGGCCCTGCTTTTGATATCGTTATTCTTGAAAATCTTTATCGTCAATTGGTCAAGCCCACTCCTTGGCAGTTCTGGCAAATTCGCGACAGTCGTACTCTGTTTGGTGTGCATGGCGACCCACGAGACAAAGAGCGCAAGGCTGCACACAATGCACTCATGGACTGTTATTATCAGGCCATTGGTGTTCAAGAGGTATATAAACATGCAAAGATACCCAATCCAAAGGAAAGATCATATGCCAATGTATGAAGATCCAATTCTAGAAAAACTAGATGAACTGTCTAGTTTGGTACGAGTACTAGATACCAAGATTAATTTTCTTCAGCAGGATCTTGAAGATCTCAAACAAAACGAAATTACCATGATGATCAAGTGTTTAGAACAGTTGGCGCAACAGCAATTGCAAAACATTGAAAAAGAATCAGCTAAAAATTGGGTAGTGGAGAGAATGTGATGCAGATAGTATTCGGCAAACAAACAGCAGAGCAACTGAAAGAAAAACACACAGTGCTAGAACTAGAACCTGTGGTCACACCACAAGGCACATTGGAACCGTACTGTGTGATACCAGTTGAGCGCATAGCACTGTGCATGGGTACAATTCATCAAGACATCACTCTGCATGAGAAATTCGTACAGGCCATCAAGGACAACAATGTCAAGTTGTGCATGGATCTACATGAACATTTGATTGGCAAGTTTGGTGGCGAGCTGGATTCATTTTATGACATTGTAGCGCAGCGATGCAAGGACACTGGCAGCACAGCGTTACAACTGCCTGAACAATCATAAACATATTACATTTTAATTACAGGGTCTTTTATATATACAGTATGTGCAGATTTGCCTGCTCATGCATATATCATGAAAACACTATCAGCTGCCATCTTACTGGCCACCCTGGCTTCGGTAAGCATGGCAGAGCCTAGATCTAGATAGATTCAGACCATGTGTGGTAGCCTTGAAGATGTAGAAGCCACCATGGAAAAGTATGGTGAAAAAATGATCATGGCCACTCAGGCTCCCAATGAAAGAACTGTGAACTTGGTTTATGCCAACTTTGAAACTCAAACCACCAGCTGGTTCGTGCATGATCTTGAACGCGATGAATACTGCATGATTGGAGTAGGCAAGGCCATATACATTCCGGACGATAGTGTTTTACGCAAAGGAACCGGAGTAGGATTAAGAGTAACATACAAATAAACCTGGACTTTCCAGGTTTTTTTGTGACCAAACAAAGGAACTATCAATGAGTTGGTTTTCACACAGACCCAAACGCAATCCTCCAAACCCTGCCCCTCAACCCACTACTCCCCCGCATAGAATGTAATAAATACTGTTGTTTTCAACGATTCTTGAGTTTCAAAAAAAAATAAAAATGGAATCAAGAAGCCATGGATCCGATTACACTGTTTGCACTGGCAAACGGCGCAGTCAAACTTGTAAAGGAAGGATGTAAACTTTACAAGGACATCAAAGGAGCTGCTGGGGACATCAAGGATGTACTCAAGGATCTTGATGACCAATTCCACAACAAATTCAAAGATCGCACTCCTACTACAGCTGAAAAAAATCAGTATATAGAAGAAAAAAATCGCATCATCGCCTTGAACAAAAAAGACGGCGAAACCACCAGCATTTATACTGAAATTGGCAATCAACTAGGCGCTTATTTTGACAACTACTACAAGTGTCTAGCTGTATTCAAAGAAGAAGAATCTCGCAGCATAAACGAAGTCTATCACGGTGATGCCAGCATAGGCAAGCGAGCACTGCAACGAGTTCTCATGAAAAAACAGTTGCAGGCCATGAGCGACGAACTGCGAGAAATCATGGTTTATCAATCACCTCCGGAACTGGGTGCGCTGTGGTCAGAAGTTGAAGATGCCATGAAGGTGATGGGTAAAGAGCAGGAAGTGGCCATTGCAAACGAAATGCGCAATAATGCTCTCAAGGCCAAACGTGCAGCTCGTCGTAGAAAAAAAATACAGTACAAGATATTATGCTGGAGTTCTTGCAGTGTGGCTGGTCTTTACTTGATTTGGTTGATTTGGGCAGTGGTACAAATACGCATGGAACACAGTCCTGAATTGGGCAAATGCTTGATTCCCAAAGGCACTTGGCCTTATGAACACTACAACAATTTAAAATGGATTGACTGTGAGATTGGTGCTAAGTAAACAAACAAAGGTTTGCCATGCGAGTGCTGATAAATTTTCTTGTTTTTTGGTTATTAATGACGTGGTGTTTGCGCACAGGGGATGCAGTGGGCATGCTACTGTGCTTGGCAGGTTTTCTTTTCATGCATGTGATTTGTGAAGAAAACTAGATAGACATCACTGATAATCTATCATATACTAATTGTGTTTTACCGTGATAAACATGCGTAATATAATTCTTTTATTCTTGTTTTTTTCTCATACTGTTTGTGCAGCTACACTCACCGCAAAAAGTTGGTTGGTCACAGACGGTGAAGGCAATCTCATAGCAGGCGAAAACATGTTCGATGTTCGCAGCATAGCCAGTGTTACCAAGCTCATGACTGTGATCACAGTACTAGACAGCAAGGCAGATCTTGACACTCCACTGGATATCAAGTACAGCATAAACAACAAGAAAAATCGCAAGCCAAAAAGCAGCCCATATGACAATACCACCAGACGACAACTGATTGATCTGGCCATGGTTCGCAGTGACAATCACGCCGCAAAACTGTTATGTACCACTTATCCTTTTGGGTACAAGCAGTGTATTGATGACATGAATGCCAAGGCCAAAAGTCTAGGCATGCTGCAAACTGTGTTTTATGATCCCACAGGACTGGATGATAGAAACAACAGCTCGGCTAGGGATCTTGTGCTGCTGGTTCGAGCAGGTGCATTGTATTCTGAAGTGGTAAATGCCAGTCACAAGTCCAAGATACAGATCAAGATAAAGAAACGTTGGTTTTTAGGAAAAAACACCAATCCACTCATTGGCACACGTCACGAGATTCAAGTGAGCAAGACTGGCTGGACCACACGGGCCGGTGGCTGCATTGTGATGCTGTTGGACACAGACCGCGGCCAGCGAATTGTGGTCGTACTGGGCAGCCGCAGCATAAGAACTCGTATTCCCGAAGCTGAGTTTATTTCCAGCATAGATGCCAGTCCTGAAGAAAAACAACAACAACAGGAACCTTCAAATCTCTGGCGTCGTTGGTTCTAACGGCCCTGTCCGCGGTAGCGTTTGAAACTGCGTTTTTCTATTTTGTTCATGCTGCTGGTCTTGATTTTTCCGCCTTGTTTGGTCTGCTTCATAACAGAAGTGTGAGATTTTCCTGAGGTGGCTTGTTTGGCTTTTGACATGCTGACTCCTTGAACGCTTTCAAAAATATTTATGTGTGTTCACAGTCTTTTGGATGTGCAAATAAATATTACTAACAAGGAGCATCATGGGCTTTTTAGAATATTCAGACATCAGCTTTAGAGCATTTGTATCAAGTTCCAAAAAACAAGACATCATAAACAGAAAAAGCAGTATTCTAGATGAAGTGTTCAAGCATCATAAAATGAATCCACAGAACATATTGTTTGTGGGATTCAATCCTGCACTGCTTGGCTGTACAATACCAAACATTTGTATAACAGAAGTTGACGAGGAAGCTCTGGCCTTTGTGCAATCACAAAATGCCAATGTGCAGTATGATAGCATAGACAATCTATTCAATTATGAGAAACATTTTGATGTGATAGTGGCACTGGAAGAATTTTTCACCTTTAGCAACAGCGAACACAATCAGCGAGTGCAGTTTGAAATGATTTGTCGCGCAGCCAAGAAACTGGTCATAACTACACTTAGAGACTACAAGAATCAAGAGTACAAGGACCGTGAATTCAGTATTCCAGCAGTGATCAAAAATGAACGGTCTACCAACGTGTATTTGGAATATCATGACTATGATGCCACCGATCGCAATGCATGGTGCAGAGTGGTGTATGAAGTAGCAGACAAAACCCTGGTATACAATGGACCTTTTGAGTGTAGAAACATGTACTTCAAGCAGTGTGCAAAATTTGGCTATGACATAGGAGCCAAAGAATTCTTGATACACAAGAACATCATGTACAAGAGTTTGATCAAGAAAAACTATGAACATGTGATTTCAATTTTATTCTAATATGGATGTAACAGCACAAGTAGACAGCATTGTAGAAAATCTTGTACGTGGGATCGAAACCAGACTAGAAGCACGACTGGAACAGACAGTCACTGCCTTTTTACAAAGCAAACTGGACACAGTTGATGTGGACAAAAAACTCAATTGGTTGGCCAGTGTAAAACTGGACGCCTTGATTGGTGACCTCAGCATTGACAGTGCCATGGTGCAACAGAGAGTGGATGCAGTGACAGATACCGTGGTAAACGGTATTGAAGCAGAGTGCCGCCGAAGCAGTCTGGAACGCATACGTCATAGAATCAACAGCGAGCTGGACATAAACAAACTGGTCAAAGAAATATTATCCAGTGAACTGGATGCAAGAATCACCCACTTGAATTTTCCTGAACACAGCATACCTGGTAGCAGTATAGATGTACATAGCCTACACATGTCTGGAGACAGCATACAAGGTGGTATAATAAAAAACTTTGGCAGCACAGGCATTCAAGATCTCAGCGACAATGTGCAGTTGACTCTGTTGAATGAAGCAGTGGTTATTGAAAACAACGTGGTGACTCTGGGTCTACAGGTAAAAGGTACCACGGTCTTAGAAGGTGACCTAGTGATACATGGCAATGTGCCACCCGAAAGTCAATTCTATTCCAGTCTGATTTCCAACACAGTGCATGGTGTAAAACAAAGCATGGATCAAGAGTTTTTTGGTGATTATGCCAGTGTGATATTTGAACGCATACGCGAACAGGGTCTTGATCTCAATCGCATAACCTTGAATGGCACTGAGGTAATCACAGGCAACAAGCTGAACTATGGAATCACAGATACCAATATCACTCGTGTGGGCATGATCAAGGATCTACAAACACAAGGAGAAAGTTATCTCAGTGAAGTGCTGTATGCAGGCAAAAACAAAATTGGTATCAACACTCTAGAACCTGCCTACAGTCTCACGGTTTGGGATCAAGAAGTTGAAGTAGGCATAGGCAAACGCAGCAGAGATACTGGATGGATTGGAACCAGCAGACGCCAAGATCTCATAATCAGTGCCAACAATCAGGACAATTTGATTCTTCAACAGGATGGATCAGTTGGCGTACAAAGACTGCACGTGAACAAAGTGAGTTTGATCAGCAGTGCCAGCACTCCCTCAACAGCTGAACCCAAAGGCACAGTGGCATTCAACGAAAATCCTGCTCCCGGCCAACCCATTGGTTGGGTGAGTCTGGGTAATGGTGCATGGGCCAAATTTGGCATCGTTGGTTGACAATCTTAGACAAACCACTTACAATCCATAGATGTTATGTTTATTTGATGTAGACGGCACACTGACTCCCAGTCGTGGCAAGATTGATCCAGAATTCAAACACTGGCTCTGGTACGAATTCAAACATCCGTTTAGATTGATCACCGGCAGTGATCCTGTCAAAACACAAGAACAAATAGGCATGGATTTTTGGAATGATTGCTATGTGTACAACTGTGCAGGCAATCATGTGTTTGATCACGGCGCCGAGGTGTATTGCAGTGCCTGGCGATTGCCTGAGGATTTGGAATGGATCCTGAACGCCAGATTGTTTGCCAGTGCCTGGATGATTCGCACAGGCAATCATATTGAACATAGAACCGGCCTGTGCAATTTCAGCATTGTTGGACGAGGTGCAACACCAGAACAACGCAAGATGTATTACACATGGGACTGTGTGACCCAAGAAAGAGAAATTCTCGCCAAGCAGATCAACATGATTTGGGGAAGCACAGTTGAAGCCACTGTGGCAGGCGAAACCGGAATCGATATCTATGCTCGAGGCACTGGCAAAGATCAAGTGCTCCCACAGTTGGCGGCACAAGCACCCATACATTTTTTTGGAGATCGTCAGGATTCAGCTGGCAACGATTATCAATTGGCTCAGGCTATCTTGACAAATAATCTAGGAAAATGCTATCATGTTAAAGACTGGCAACATACCTGGACTCTTTTGAAAGCTCTTAATGACAATTAAACGCATAGGTTTTGCATGCAAGTGGCTCACTGATCCTGCAGAAGTGGCAGGCGCGAAACCTGCTGCTACAGATCATAATACCAGATCCACTACTGTGGCCTGGCTGAATCGTCAAACTCGTGATGAGGCTGTGCAAAGACTTTGGGATATTGTACGACACAACATTGCTGCAACACAACGACTAGTGGAAAGGGTAGGCACATATGATCTCTCACGGCGCATGGTTCGTATTGGCAGCGATATTCTGCCTATGTACACTCAGCCTGATTGGTGCTGGTTTTATCAGCAATCAGATGTTAGAGCGTATGCCGAGAAGCATTTTGCTGAAGTGGGACGGGTGGCTCGCGCCCTTGATGTGCGCCTGTCTTTTCATCCTGGCCAGTACTGTGTTCTTGCAAGTGATTCTGATGGCATCGTTGAACGTAGTATTGAAGAGTTTGAGTATCATGTAGACATGGCTCGTTGGATGGGCTATGGTGCTGTGTGGCATGAGCATGGTTTCAAAATCAACGTGCATCTAAGCGGGCGAGGTGGTCCCGAACGATTTCTTACAACTTTGGGCAGACTCACGCCAGAGGCTAGAAATCTTATCACCATTGAAAATGATGAGATGAAATATGGACTTGATTATACTCTTGCTGTCGGTAAACATGTGGCTCTTGTTCTCGATATTCATCATCACTGGGTCAACTCGGGGGAGTATATTGTGGCGACAGACCATCGTGTTCAG
>SXGQ01552161.1_pt1 | contig 29630 bp, 28 predicted proteins | sample 3178371 | NCBI WGS metagenome assembly SXGQ01 (sample SAMN11356859, study PRJNA531348) | freshwater metagenome | isolation source: freshwater sample F1-20 | place: China: Fuxian Lake, Yuxi | collected 2017-12-25
ATCACGGCGCCAACCGCCTCGGTGCTTCGGCGCTCATGCAGGGTCTGGCCGATGGTTACTTCGTGTTGCCGTACACGATCGGCAACTACCTCGCCCCGATGCTCAACAAGCCGATTCCTGGCACCGATCATCCGGCGTTCAAGGAGGCCGAGATGGCGGCCACCGCACGGTTCGAGGGCTACCTGAACATCAAGGGCACGCGCTCACCCGATTGGTTCCACCGTGAACTCGGCAAGATCATCTGGGACTACTGCGGTATGGAGCGCACACAGCAGGGTCTCGAGAAGGCTTTGTCGGAGTTGCCGGCGTTGTACGAGGAGTTCCAGAAGGATCTTCGCGTCACCGGCGATGGCGCGAGCCTCAACCAGACGCTGGAGAAGGCCGGCCGCGTGGACGACTTCTTCCAGCTCGGCATGCTCATGTGCCGCGATGCTCTCGAGCGCAACGAGAGTTGCGGCGGACACTTCCGCGCCGAGTACCAGACCGATGAAGGTGAGGCGCTGCGCGACGACGAGCGCTTCGCCCACGTCGCCGCCTGGGAATGGACCGGCGATCCGACCAAGTCGGTGCGCCACACCGAAGACCTCGAGTTCAACACCGTCCACCTCGCGACCCGGAGCTACAAGTGAGCAACCACCTCTCCAATCTCACCCTCAAGGTCTGGCGTCAGTCGGGCCGCGACGACTCGGGTCACTTCGAGTCGTACAAGATCGACTCGATCTCCGACGAAGCATCGTTCCTCGAGATGCTCGACGTGCTGAACGAGAAGCTCATCGGCGACAACAAGGAGCCCGTCACCTTCGACCACGACTGTCGTGAGGGAATCTGCGGAACCTGTTCGCTCATGATCAACGGTCAGGCCCACGGTCCCGAGCGCGCTACGGCCACTTGTCAGTTGCACATGCGCAAGTTCAAGAGTGGCGATGAGATCGTGATCGAGCCCTGGCGAGCCTCGGCTTTCCCGATCATCAAGGACCTCATGGTTGATCGTTCGGCCTTCGACCGCATCGTGGAGTCGGGCGGTTTCATCACCGCCCCCACCGGTGGTGCACCCGACGCCAACCTCATCCCGATCCCCAAGCCCGTGGCCGACGCCGCCATGGACTCGGCGCAGTGCATCGGTTGCGGAGCATGCGTGGCGGCATGCCCGAACGGTGCGGCCAATCTCTTCACGGCGGCCAAGATCTCGCATCTCAACCTGCTGCCGCAGGGCCAGGCCGAGCGTTACAAGCGCGTGGAGGCCATGGTGGAGACGATGGACGAGTACTTTGGCTCGTGCACCAACCACGGTGAGTGCGAGGCCGCGTGTCCCAAGGAGATCTCGATCGACGTGATCGCCCTCATGAACAAGGACTACCGCGCCGCCAAGTTCAAGAACCGCAAGGAACTCAGCCGCAACTGATCACGCACCGGTGACGTGGGTGGTGTACCGATTGGTTGCCACCACGTCACCGCACTGCAGCGTCAGATCGAGGGTGATCGGACCGGGCGCGTAGGGGGCCACGATCTCGACCTCGCCCACCCGGGTGCATTCATCGGGAAGGATGTCGCCTTCCCACTTCCACTCGCGTCGTTCGCCACCGGCCTCGACCACGGCTGACACCTCGGTGTCGGCGAGCGAGTCGTGGCGATCGCTCACCGCGTGAACGGCCACTCGTAGTCGTGAGCCACCTTCGATCGTGGTGGGGAGTCGGTCGGCCACGATGATCACGGGACGACAGGCCTCGGCGAGTGCCGTGTAGCCGAGTTTGGGTACGCGTTCGGAGTCGAGGACGCTCCACGACACCATGGGCATCGCATCGTTGAGTGCGAACATGCAAAAGCCCCCGGTGGGTCGGTACTTGAGCCGGCGCAACGTTTCGATGTGATGCTTCAGGAGTTCGGCCTGATACTGCTGCGTCGCGTCGCGCCATTCCTCGAAGGTGTCGAAGGCCGCTGGTGGCACGTGCAGATCGAAGATCTCCTTCTGCAGTCCGTGTTCGCGGCGCAGGTGGTCCCAGTCGAGGTCGGGCCATGTTGTGGTGTCGATGAAGTCGGCCGAGTTCGGTACCGCTTGGGCGCCGAACTCGCTCACGAAGCGCACCAGACGAGGAATGCGCGCCGCGAATCCGGGCAGATCCCTCTCGTTCCCGTGGTACCAACCGAAGTAGAGATGACTGTCGGTTCCCTCGAGCATGGGCAGGTGGGGGAGCACGCCGCTGTGGGCGATCACCGGTCGTGTTTCGTCAGTGCGTTCGAAGGCCCGCTTGACCCAACGATCGAGGATGCTCTTGTTCCAACTCGGAAGTTGGTGCCCGGCCAAGAAGGGAAGAACGAGCTTCTTGACGTCGAACGTGTCGCCATCGCTGATGCTGAGCGAAAACGGCTCGTTGTGCGCGCACCACATGACGATCGAGGGGTGATGACCGATCACCGACACCGCCTCTTCGGCCTGGCGCACCGCTTCGCGACGGATCTGGCGGGCGTAGCCCCACTGCAAGGGGAAGTCCTGCCACACGAGAACACCCATCTCATCGGCCGCGTCGTACAACTCGGGGCGGGAGATGTGGCCGTGGACGCGAACCAGGTCGAGTCCGGCCTCCTTGGCGAGTTCGATGTCGCGTCGCAGTTCATCGGGTGATGCATCGCCGAGTGCGGCGCGGGTGGGGGCGAGGTTCGCGCCCTTCACGAAGAGACGTTCGCCGTTCACCGAGAAGATCCAGTCCTGCACCGCGACCTCGCGCAGGCCGGTACGCCGCGATGTCTCGTGACTCAGCACGTTGTCGGTGAACACCTGCAATGTGATGGTGGTGAGGGGCTGTGCACCAAGCGACCACGGCCACCACAGTTGCGGGTCGTCGATGTCGATGTTCCAGTCGATCGAGTTGAGTCCGACCGCGAGAGTCCGCTCTTGTTCATCGGCCACGAGCCCGTCGACGAGGGTCACGAGTTTGACCGGCCGCTCGGTGGCGCTGTCGAGGCGCGCACGGAGTCGTACATGGGCGCGGACTTCGTTGACGTCGCGACACAACACACTCCACGCGTCGATGCGCACCGGTCCGGTCCGCTCGAGGCGCAGGCCGCGCCACAATCCGCCCGGGTTGAACGACGGCGAGATGCAATCCCAATGCTGGAAGACGCCGGTGATGTTGCGCTTGGCGCGCTTGTCGCGTTGTGGAGAGCAGGTGGCCGCCACGGCCAGCACGTGTTCTTCATCGAGACGCGACAGAGCAGTGATGTCGTAGGCGTGCGGAACGAAGTAACCCTCGGGGTCACCCAGATACGCGCCGTCGAGCCACACATCGCCTTGGTAGAAGATTCCGTCGAGCACGATGAAGCGCCGCTCGGCTTCGGCTGGTGGCCCGGCATTGAACGAGGTCCGATAGAGCAGTGGCCGTTCGTTGTCGGCGAACAGCGGATCGGACTGCCAATGTCCGGGCACGTTGATCGTGGGCCACTCGTCGTCGTCCACGTCGAGACCGACGCCGGTACGCAAGATGTCGTCGGTGGCCGGCGTGACCCGCCACGGACCCGAGAAGTCGTGCAACGTCCAAGGGTCGGTCATGTGCGCTCGTGAAGCCGACCGTGTCCGACTTTCGGCCATGTGTCCACCGTAGTGGAGACCCTCACGTTGCGGCCGCCGTTCCCGCTGACGGAGGCGTGCGGTGGGAGGGTTACTGTCGTGCCATGAGCAGCACCGCGCAACCTTCGACCATTCGTGAACTGCGGGCTTCGGGCTGGGTGTCGCGGCCGGTCAAAGAGGAGATGCGGCTCAACGCGGTGGCCCGGATCTCGGCCGGCGAACCATTGTTCGAAGGCGTGCTCGGCTACGAGGACACCGTCATGCCACTTCTCGAGAATGCGATCCTCGCCGGTCACGACGTGATCTTCCTCGGCGAGCGCGGCCAGGCCAAGACCCGCATGATTCGCAGCCTCACCAATCTCCTCGACGAATGGATGCCCATCGTCGCCGGCAGCGAGATCAACGACGACCCGTACTCGCCGGTGTCCAAGCACGCACGCGATCTCGTGGCCGAGCACGGTGACGACACGCCGATCGAGTGGGTGCATCGCGACACCCGATTCGGCGAGAAGCTGGCCACGCCCGACACATCGATCGCCGACCTCATTGGTGAAGTCGATCCCATCAAAGTCGCCGAAGGTCGTTATCTGAGCGACGAACTCACCCTCCACTACGGCTTGGTCCCGCGCACTAATCGCGGCATCTTCGCCATCAACGAACTGCCCGACCTGTCCGAGCGCATCCAGGTCGGTCTGCTCAACGTGCTAGAGGAGCGCGACGTTCAGGTCCGCGGCTACAAGATCCGTCTGCCACTCGACGTTCTGCTCGTGGCCTCGGCCAACCCCGAGGACTACACCAACCGCGGTCGGATCATCACCCCGCTGAAGGACCGTTTCGGCAGCCAGATTCGTACTCACTATCCGCTCGACACCGATACCGAAGTGCAGATCATCCGCCAAGAGGCTCGTCCGCCTTCGGTCGGCGACGTGAAGGTCGCGGTTCCGTCGTACATGGAGCGTGTCGTGGCGACCTTCAGCCAGTTGGCTCGTAGTAGCAGTCAGGTCAACCAGCGCAGCGGTGTGAGTGTGCGTCTGAGCGTGAGCAACTACGAAGTCATGGCGGCCAACGCGTTGCGGCGCGGCCTACGTCTCGGAGAACGGTACGTCGTTCCGCGCGTGTGCGACCTCGATGCCTTCGCATCGGCCTCGGGAGGGAAGATCGAGATCGAAGCACTCGAAGACGGACGCGAGGGTCAGGTGTTGCGCGACCTCGTGAAGTCGGCCGTGCTCACGGTGTACCGCGAAGTCGTCCGGCCCGAACTCGCCGGCGCGGTGCTGACGGCTTTCGAAGAGGGCGCCACGGTGAGCACCGGTGAAGACGTTCCCTCAGCCACTCAGGCCGCACTCGCCGAACAGATTCCGGCCTTCAAGCCGGTACTCGATCAACTTCTCGAGGGTGATACCAGTGCGGCCGCGGTGGCCGCCGGCGTCGAATTCGTACTCGAGGGTCTGCACCTGTCGAAGCGCCTGAACAAGGACGCGAGTTCGGCTTCGGGTGGCACGTACCGCGCGCGCTGACTCTCAGCGACCGAGTTTTTCTTCGACTTCCTTGAGCGCCGCCACGACTCGGTCGGTTTCGCTGCGGTGTTCGTGCACGAGGCGCACGAGCCAGAAACGCATGAAGCGTGCCACCGAGTACCGAATGAACAACGCGGTGCCGAGCACCACCAGTGCGAGACCGATGAACGTGCCGGTGGCCAGGAACGCCACCTGATCACCGAGGTCGGTGGTGCCACTGGCTTGGAAGCCACCCAACACCGCGAGCACCACGCCCGCCACGAGGGCGATCACGCCGATGACGAGCAGGATGCGCTCGCGGTCACCGCGCCCACCGCGCAACTTGAGTTCGCCGATCTCCTGGGTGAAGGCCTGGATGCGGTCGTCGTTCACTTCTGACTCCATTCACTTCGGGATCCGCGAGGATCGTCGATCGGGAGAATCGTCACGTCGGCGACGATCCTAGATAAGCGCCGGCCAGGACATCCTCGCCGATCTCGGAGGCCGGGCCAGCGGCTTGCACGGTGCCGTGGGCGAGAACCACGGCCCAATCGGCCACGCCGAGCACCGTTCGGGCGAACTGTTCCACCACGAGGACCGACACACCATCATCGGCGATCGAGGCGACCTGCTCGTAGAGCTCGGCGACGATCTTGGGCGCCAGCCCCATCGAGAGCTCGTCGAGCAGCAGGATGGCGGGCTCGGTGGCCAGCGCACGGGCCAGCGACAGCATCTGTTGTTCGCCACCCGACATCGTGCCCGCCAGTTGGTTGCGCCGCTCGGAGAGTCGGGGGAAACGCGAGTACGCGCGCTCTTCGACGTCGGCGAGTTTGAATCCGGTGAACGTCGCCATGACGAGGTTTTCGCGCACCGTGAGATTCGGGAAGATGCCGCGTCCTTCGGGGATGGTGCAGAGTCCGGCCCGGGCGAGCGCATCGGGGCGCGCTCCGGTGACATCGCGTCCGGCAACGATCAACTGCCCGGAGTTCGGTCGTAGGAGACCGCTGACGACCTTGATGGCCGTGCTCTTGCCCGCCCCGTTGGGTCCGAGCAACACGACCACCTGACCGCGGCCCACCGCGAACGAGAGGTCGTGAAGAACTTCGATCGCGCCGTAGCCGGCACGGATGTTGCGGAGTTCGAGAATGGGTTCGGTCACGATGCCCCCAAGTAGGCCTCGAGCACTTTGGGATCGTGCTGGATCTCGTTCGGGGTTCCGTGGGCGATGATCTGTCCGAGATCGAGGACGTAGATCACGTCGCAGACCTTCATGACGAGTCCCATGTCGTGTTCCACGAGAAGTACACCGAGCCCGGTGGCCGCCAACGTGCGCAAGAGTTCGCCGAGTCGGTCGCTCTCGGCTTCGTCGAGGCCGGAGGCCGGCTCGTCGAGCAGCAGAAGTTTGGGACGAGTGGCCAGCGCGCGGGCGATCTCCACGAGACGGGCCGAGCCCGTGGGCAGATCGCCGGCCGGACGATCGGCGATGTCGGCGATGCCGACTCGCTCGATCATCTCGTCGACGATCGAGTTCACATTGGTGAGCGCGGCGAGTTCGGCCGCCACCTTGATGTTGTCGCGCACGCTGAGCGATCCGAAGAGTTCGAGACGCTGGAAGGTGCGGGCCATGCCGCGCTGCGCCCTCTTGTGGGCCGGAAGGTCGGTGATGTCGACCGAATCGAGGCTCACCGAACCGCCAGTGGGTTCCTGCATTCCACTGATCACGTTGAACAACGTGGTCTTGCCAGCGCCGTTCGGGCCGATCAAGCCGGTCACTTCACCGGCGCGAGCGAGGAGATTCACGCCATCGACTGCGGTGACGCCACCGAAGCGCACGATCACGCGATCCACGTACAGGAGGCTCACCGGATCACCACCCGCAGTTCGCGTTCGGCGCGCTCGATCTCCTCACCGCTGAAGTCACGGTCGAGACCGATCACGTCGGGGGAGTCGGCGCGTACACGCGGACCCGATTCCATGATGCGCTGGGCACCGAGTCCGATCACCGCAACCAGGATCACGATGGCGATGAGGCGTTGACCGGTCACGTCCAACGCAGTCGACCAGTCGATGGCGGCGGTGATCACGAGACCGGCGGCCAGATACACGACCGCAGTCGCCCGCCGTGCCGATGAGGAAGCGACCACGAGCGGCAGGTTGGGCGCGACGGCGAGGAACCACACGACTCCCGTGACCACGAAGGTCCAGTGCGACAACACGTCGGCCGCGGTGAGGGCCCAGATCACGAAAGCGCCGGCGCCGATGAAGACGAGGAGATTCCAGCGGCCCTTCAGGACGCGGAACGCTTCCGCGGTCTGAGTGGCGGCACCACTCGGGTTGCGTCCGAGCGTGATACCGATCGTTCCGGGCAGGATCTTGGAGAGGTTCTTCAGCGAAGGCACCACGCTGGCCAGCACCGAGTTGCCACCGAGCAGCAGGCCGCCGAACAGTGCGCCACCCACCGTGCCCACACCACCGACCACAGCGAGCAGGACCACCGGCAGGCTCTGGGTGAAGTCGTACTGCTGCGGGCTCACCTTGTCGCCGGCCAACGCGCCAGCACACGCACCGATACCGGCCGACAACGCGAAGGCCGCGACCTTGGTGCGGGTGAGGTTCATGCCGAGGGTCGCCGCTGCCGCCGGCGAATCCTTGAGTGCGATGAGCCGGCGGCCGAGGCGACTACGGCGCACGGCCACGACGAGGAGACCGAGTAGCGAGAACGCGGTCGCGGTCAGGATCAGACGACCGCGTGGTGAGTCGATCTCGACGAACGGGATCTTCAGAATCGGGACGGCGATGTTGCCGGATTGGAACGTCTGCTTCTGATTGAAGACGAGTTTGGTCACGAGGACGGCGAAGGCGGCCGTCGACAGAGCGAGATAGATGCCCGACAGGCGGAGAGCCGGCAGGGCCACGATTCCTCCGACCACCGCCACGATCACCACGGCGAGAACGAAGGTGGCGATGTTGCCGTCGCCGGGGAGTTTGGCCATGGCGATGGCTCCGAGGCCGGCGAAGGTGAGCGGCGCGAGCGACATCTGACCGGCGTAACCCGTGAGGGGTACGAGCGACAGAGCGACGATGGCCATGGTGAAGCCGTTGAGCAACAGCAGGGTGTTCGAGCGGGTGAGCATGCCCGAGATCGCGACGACCACCGCCACGAGGGAGACCGCACCGAGGATCGACGTACTCCACTCGGGCACCCGTGTCTCCTCGCGGAAACGAACGATGCCGGCGCGAAGTCGACTCTGCGGGCGGGTGAGCAACGCGATGAAGAGCACGATGGTCGGAATGGCGGCGCGGATGCCGGCGAGCGAGAAGCCGAAGGCCGACTGCGGGAACCACGACTCGTCGGAGTAGGCGAGGTAGTACGAGTCGAGGAGGCCGAGCACGGCCGCGCCGAGGAAGGTGAGCGGAAGGTTCTTGAGGCGGCCGATGATCGCCGCCGCGTAGGCGTTGATCACCAGGAGCACGAGCGGTTCGATGTTCAACTGCTGTTCGCCGGCCAGGAGAATGCCGGCGAGACCGGCGAGGGTGGCCGACAGCGCCCAGGCGAACATCGACACCCGGTCGGGTCGGCCTCCGTTCAGTTCGGTCAGATTGCGGTCGTCGACCACGGCGCGCATCGCCACACCCATCCGCGTGCGGAACAGGACGAGTCGCAGGACGATGGCGACGAGAATCGCGCAACCGAAGGTGATGATGCGATGCCAACTGACGTTGATGCCGGCGATCGACACACTGTTGCCCTCGAAGAACTTGAGGAAAGCCTCACGACTCGAGTCACTCGGCCAGACCCAGTTGGCGAGTCCGATCATGAAGGCGAAGAGCGCGACCGTGACCGAGAGTCGAACGACTTCGGTGGTACCTTGCAATCCGCGCATCACCACCCGCTCGGTCAGTGCACCGAACAGCGGGCACAGCACGAAGAGCGTCAGGAAGAGCGCGATCGGCGCCGGAACGTCCCAGTCGAAGCGGAGTTGCCAATACGTGAACGCGGCGAGCATGCCCGTCGCACCGTGGGCGAGGTTGAAGATGCCCGACGTCGTGTACGTGACGACGAGTCCGCTGGCCACCACCGCGTAGATCGCACCGGTCGACAGACCGATGATGGTGAAGGTCAGCAGTTGCTGCATCGTCGAGAATCAGTTCTCGCGGGTCGGATCGACTCCGGAAGTCGCGTCGCCGAAGTCGCCTTCGATGGCCACCGTGCCCGGGCTGTCACAGTGCCAGCCGCCACCGTTGTCGTCGGCCGAACCGAGCTCGGGATAGATACGAGTCCACTTGCCGTTCTCGACACCCATGATCAATCCGCACTCGGGTGGCAAGCCCGCGGCCGGGTTGGTCTCGGTGTGGAGGCCACCGCCGGTCCACGAGGTGATCTTGCGACCCTCGGCGAGCACGCACTCGCGCTCGAGCACGTTGTCGTTCGCGTCGAGGCAGTTGTTCGCGGCCACCGCGAAGAGCAGATACGCCGACGTGGCCTGGAGTCCGAGGCCGGCGATGCGACCGCTTGGGTTGTACTCAGCCATGTTGTCGAGGTACTGCTGCAACGCCGGATAGCGATCGGCTTCCTCGAACGGCGCGTATGCGGTGCGGGCACGGAATCCCTGATTCGATTCGGCGTTGCCCTCGGCCACCATCGCTTCGCTGTAGAAGTTGGCGTCGTTCAACACGAGTTCGGGGACGTAACCGACTTCGCGCATGGCCTTGTAGAGAAGGATGAGGTTGCCCGGTTCACCCACGAACGACATGGCCGAGACGTTGTTGTCCTTCAACTGTTGGGCGAAGGGCACCCAGTTGGCCTCACCAGCGGGTGCGTACGGAATCATCTGGGTGACTTCGTAGCCACCGAGGGCTTCCATCGAGGCCTTCAGACTGTCGGCGACCATCTTGGTGGTGAGGAAGTCGCCGTAGAGGATGGCGGTGTTCTTGATCGCGTCGGGATACGTGTTCTTGGCCCAGATCAACCAACTCGCCGGCTTGACGTCGATCGGATTGGGAATCGGCTGCACCTTGCCGTTGGCCATGGCCGCGGTGGCCGACACCGTGTAACCGGCGAAGCTGATCATTCCGCATTCGTGGAATCGTGGGAACATCTGGTCGTCGAACACCCAGCCGCCGCCGACCATGGCGAAGACTTCCGAACACGCCTGCTCCATGGCCGGCGGAACGTTGAACAACTTGCCGTCGAGATCGACGACCTCGATCGGAAGACCGCGAATGCCGCCCTGTGCATTGCACCAGCCGGCGAAGGCCTTGGCGGCGTCGAGCATTTCCACGGTGAGACCGGGTGCACCTTCGTAACCATGATCATTGGCAGCGCCGAGTTTCAGGGTGTCGCCACCGTTCTGACCATCCGCGATGGTGGGCACTCCGGCATCGGTGGCCGGGCCACACGGGCTCGGCAGATCGCCGAACATCGCTCCGGTGGGAGCTTCGGTGCTCGGAGCCTCCGATGCCGATGGTGCTTCCGTGGTTGCGGCCTCCGAGGACGCCGGGGCGGAGTCGCCCTCTTCGCGATTCGAGCATCCGACCGCTGCGGTCACGATGGCGACCAGCGCGATGACGGTCCGAACGGACTGACGGCGACGATTCATGTTTCCCCCTTGCGGACGGGATCCCCGGGTCCCGTTACAGGGGCGACACTAGCAATCGCCGGTGTGCCCTCGGCCAAGGACCCGTGCTAAGAACCAAGCGTGTCTGCACAATCGATCGGCGCTCTGAGCGGGGATTCCTTCGTCGCCCCATTGGAAGTCGCCTACCCCTACAAGCGAACGGTCGGGACGACTCTCTCGCGGTTCTTCAACTCGATGATCGAAGGTCGTCTCGAGGGAACCCGTGGTTCGGACGGCAAGGTCTATTGCCCGCCGGCCGAGTTCGACCCGATCACCGGCGCTGCGCTCACCGAATGGGTGACCGTCGGTGATGAAGGCACCGTGTCCACGTGGGCCTGGCAGTCCGAGCCCCAGCCCGACCAGCCGCTCGACCGTCCCTTTGCCTGGGCCCTCATCACCCTCGACGGCGCCGACGTGCCGATGCTCCACGCCGTCGACGCGGGTTCGATCGACCGCATCGGTACCGGCACACGGGTGAAGGTCCGTTGGGCCGCCGATCGCACGGGCGGTATCACCGACATCGCGTGTTTCGATCTTCTGGAAGGAGCGCGCGCATGAGTGAGGCCGACGGAATCCTTCGCGTTCGCCAGCCGATCGGTGTGCAATACCGCTGGTCGGCCGGTCCGAACGCGACCAGCCATCTGCAGGGATTGATCGAAGGTCGACTCATCGGCAAGCGGTGCCCTGGTTGTGAGCTCGTGTACTTCCCCCCGCGCAACGGCGTGTGCCCGAAGTGCGCGCGCATCCTCGGGGCCGACGTCGAGGTCGGCCCGCGCGGAACCGTGACGACGTTCTGCATCGTGAACGTCCCGTTCCTCGGGCAGAAGGTCAAGATCCCGTACGTGGCCGCCCAGATACTTCTCGACGGTGCCGACATCTCGATGCAGCACCTGATCCAGGAGTGCGAAGCCGACGAGGTCCGTATCGGTATGCGCGTCGAACCGGTCTGGAAGGACCGTTCGGAATGGGGGCCGACGCTCGAGAGCATCGCTCATTTCCGACCCACCGGAGAACCCGATGTGAAGTTGGGTTCCGAAGCGGGAGCGAGCTGATGCGCGACGTCGCCATCGTGGGCACGGCCCAACGTCCGAGTCAGGTCGAGACCAATCTCACCTCGGTCGAACTCATCTTGCCGGTGATCGACGAAGTCATCACCAAGGTCGGCATCGATCGATCCGAGATCGGCTTCTGGTGTCACGGAAGTTGCGACTACATGAGCGGTCAACCGTTCAGTTTCGTGGCTGCGGTCGACGCCATCGGTGCGTGGCCGCCGATCGTCGAGAGTCATGTGGAAGCCGACGGTGCACTTGCGCTCTACGAGGCGTGGGTCAAGATCCAGACCGGCGAATGCGACATCGCGGTGGTGTTCTCGAACGGCAAGACCACGTCGGGCCCGATCGACCGCATCCTCACGTTGCAGGCCGACCCGTACACCGTCGCTCCACTGTGGCCCGGCTTCGACGCGATGTCGGCGCTGCAGGCGCAAGCGTGCCTCGACTCCGGAGTCGTGACCGAACGGGCCATGGCCGAGGTTGCGTCCCGCAGTCTCGCCGACGCCAAGACCAACGCGATCGCCTACGCCAAGGGTGACCACTCGGTGGATGAGCTCCTCGCGCGTCCCTACACGGTCGCCCCGCTACGTGCACACGACTGCGGTCTTCCCGTGGACGGCGCAAATGCAGTGGTGTTGGCCGCCGGTGATGCGGCGCGTCGGCTCGCCAAACGACCCGCTTGGATCCGCGGCATCGATCATCGCATCGACACCCAACGACTCGGCGCACGCGATCTGACCGAGAGCAACTCGGCGCGCGTCGCGGCCCAGCACGCCGGTGTGGGTCGCGACAAGGTCGACGTCGCCGAACTACACGCGCCGTACACGCATCAGGAGTTGTTGTTGCGTTCGGCCGTCGGACTCGATGCGAACAAGACGCGCATCAATCCGAGTGGCGGTGCGCTGGTGGCCAATCCGGCCATGGCCGCCGGTCTCGCGCGTTTCGCCGAGGCGGCCGAGGCGATCTTCGCCGGTGGAGCCGATCGGGCGGTGGCGCACTGCACGAGCGGACCCTGTCTGCAGCAGAACCTGGTGTGCGTGATGGAGGGAGAGTGACATGGCTGACCGTTGTGCAGTAGTGGGAGTGGGCCAGACCAATCACACGTCGTGTAGAGCCGATGTCTCCATCGCCGGACTCGTACGCGAAGCAGTCGACCGTGCGCTGGCCGACGCGCGGATCTCCATCGACGACGTGGACGCCATCGTGATCGGCAAGGCACCCGACATGCTCGAAGGTGTTGCCATGCCCGAACTCTGGTTGGCCGAGGCCCTCGCCGCACATGGCAAACCCGTGTTCCGTGTGCACACCGCGGGTTCGGTGGGTGGCTCGACCGCGATCGTGGCCGCGCAACACGTCATGGCCGGAATTCACGGCACCGTTCTGACGATCGGCTTCGAGAAGCAGAGCGATGGCAACGCCATGTGGGCGCTCAGCGTGCCCATTCCGTTCGGTATGCCCGTGCACGCCGGCGCGGGTGGTTACTTCTCGCCGATCGTGCGTGGCTACATCAACCGCTCCGGTGCGCCGAGCCACATCGGCGTGATGGTGGCGGTGAAGGACCGCACCAATGCCTGCAAGAACCCGTACGCGCATCTGCACGAACCCGACTGGACGCTCGAGAAGGCGATGGCGACACCCATGTTGTGGGATCCCATTCGTTTCATCGAGACGTGTCCGTCGAGTGACGGCGCGATGGCCCTCGTTCTCATGAACGAGGAGCGGGCCGATCGTCACTCGGGTCCGAAGGCCTGGATCCACGGAACGTCGATGCGCAGTGAGCCCACCGCGTTCGCCGGTCGCGAGCAAGTGAGCCCGCGCGCCGGTGAACTCTGCGCCGAGGACCTCTGGCGCAAGGCCGGGATCACCAATCCGGCCAAGGAGATCGACGTCGTCGAGATGTACGTGCCGTTCGCCTGGTTCGAGCCCATGTGGCTCGAGAACCTCGGCTTCGCCGAGCGCAACCAGGGTTGGCGCATGGTGGAGGACGGTCTCACCGAGATGACGGGCTCGCTCCCCGTGAATCCATCGGGTGGAGTTCTGTCGACCAATCCCATCGGCGCATCGGGCATGATCCGCTTCGGTGAAGCGTGCATGCAGGTGATGGGCAAGGCTGGTGAGCACCAGATCGACGGCGCTCGCAAAGCCGTGGGCCACGCGTACGGAGGCGGTTCTCAGTTCTTCGCGATGTGGCTCGTCTCGTCCGACAAGCCCTGACCGATCAGGTGCGGGTCCAGTTGGGCGCGCGCTTCTCGGCGAACGCCCGCGGTCCCTCTTTGGAATCGTTGGTCGAAAAGATCGGCCAACCGATCTCGAATTCGAGTTTCAACGCCTCGGCCTCGGGAAGAGTTGCGGTTTCCTGAACCGACTTGAGGATCGCCTCCACGGCGAGCGGACCGTTGGCGCAGATCAGTTCGGCGAGTTCGAGGGCCTTGGTGAGCGCCTGACCATCGGGCACCACGTGTCCGATGAGGCCGATCTCCTTGGCTTCGGCGGCGGTGTAGCCGCGCGCGGTGAGGAGCATCTCGAGTGCATTCGTGTAACCGATCTGGCGTTGCAGACGAACCGTGCTGCCGCCGACCGGGAAGAGTCCGCGGCGGGCTTCGAACACGCCGAACGTGGCCGACTCGCCGGCGACCCGGAGATGCGTGGCCTGCAGGATCTCGGTCCCACCCGCTACTGCGAATCCCTCGACGGCGGCGATCAGGGGCTTGCGCAACCGGTAGTGCCGTAGAAGAGCCTTCCAATGCAGATCGGGATCCTGGGCCCAGCGTTCCTGATAGGGGTTGGGTCCGGCGTCGTCGTTAGCGCGCGCCTTCAGATCCATGCCCGTGCAGAACGAGCCGCCGGCACCGGTGAGGATCGCGCAACGAAGATCGTCGTCTTCGTTGAGTCGCACCCAGGCATCGGCGAGGCCCACGATCATGGCCGGACTCAGCGCGTTCTTGGCCTCGGGGCGGTTCATGGTGACGACGAGAGTGTGACCGCGTTGCTCGGTGACGAGATGTTCGGTGGACATGGGGCTCCTTTCCGGGACTCCACTTGTACTACGGCTCGGTGGGTGGGGCGACACCGGCGAGCGTGCGCGAGAATCGACCCATGGGGGCGACCACTTTCAACCTTGCCGACCTGTTCGAGGCCGCGGTCGACGAATGGCCCGATCGGGAGTACATCGTCGATGAACGCGAGCGGCGCACCTACGCCGAACTGGATCGGCGGGCCAACCGCTTGGCGCACCATCTGCGGGCGCAAGGAATCGGACCCGGTGACCACGTGGGTATCTATGCGCTGAACCGCGTCGAGTGGGTCGAGGCGCTGTGGGCGATCTTCAAGATTCGCGCCGTCTGGATCAACATCAACTACCGCTACGTCGAGGACGAACTCGCGTACCTCTTCGACAACGCCGACCTCAAGTATCTGGTGGTCGAGCCCGAGTACGTGGAGCGGGCCCGGAGTGTGGCCCCCGACCTGCCGATGCTCGTGATCGGTGCCGACTACGAAGCGGCACTGGCCGCGAACAGCGAAGCCCGGGACTTCGAGCCCCGCTCCGACGACGACTTGTACATCCTCTTCACGGGCGGGACCACCGGCATGCCCAAGGGAGTGGTGTGGCGTCACGCCGATGTCGTCATGGCACTGGGCGGCGGTATCGACGTCTTCACCGGGAACAAGATGGACAGCCCGACCGGCTTCGTCGAGAAGGGTCGCAACGGATTTCCTCTCGTGAGTTATCCGCTCCCGCCGCTCATGCATGGTGCGTCGCAGTGGAGCGTGATGGGTCAGAGTTTCCTCGGTAACAAGGTGGTGCTGCGCGCCAAGTTCGATCCGGCCGATGTGTGGCGCACGATCGGTGCCGAGAAGGCCAACCTGATCATGATCACCGGCGACGCGATGGCCCGACCACTACTCGAGGAATACGAGAAGGCGAAGGATTCCTACGACATCTCGTCGTTGTTCGCGGTGTCGTCGAGCGCCGTTCTCTTCTCGCAGACCTGCAAGGACCAATTCATCGACCATTTCCCGAATCTGGTGGTCACCGACGCCGTCGGCTCGAGTGAAGGTGGCGCCAATGGCATCACCCAGGTGTCCAAGGGCGGTTCGGTCGAGGCCGGTCTGCGTGTGAAAGGCGCGCGCGATTCCACGGTGCTCGACGACGATCTGCGTCCGACACCACCTGGTGTCATGGGTCGACTCGCGCGCACGGGCAACATCCCGTTGCGCTATCACAAGGATCCCGAGAAGACGGCGGCCACGTTCGTCACCGGACCCGACGGCACTCGTTACGTGATCCCGGGCGACTTCGCGGTCATGAACGACGACGGCACGATCACTCTCATCGGTCGCGGGTCGGTGTGCATCAACTCGGGTGGTGAGAAGATCTTCCCCGAAGAGGTCGAGAACGCGCTGAAGGGTCACCCTGAGGTCTTCGATGCCGTGGTGGTCGGTGTTCCTGACGAGCGTTGGGGAGAACGCGTGGCCGCGGTCGTACAGCCGCGCGTGGGCACGACGCCGACTCTCGAGAGCATCCAGGAACATTGTCGGTTGCACGTGGCGGGCTACAAGGTCCCGCGACAGCTCACCCTCGTCGACACGATGGTCCGCTCCCCAGCCGGCAAGAGCGACTACCGATGGGCCAAGCAGATCGCCGTGGACGACGCCCGCTCATGAGCAACGGTCGCGGCCCGCTGGCGGGTGTACGCGTGGTCGAACTCGTCGGCCAGGGCCCGGGCCCGTACGGCGCGATGATCCTGGCCGATCTCGGCGCCGACGTCGTGGCGGTCGATCGACCCGAGGTGGCGGCCCGGGTCAATCCGGACCGAATTGCGACCAACCCGTTGATGCGCGGGAAGCGAAGTGTCGCCCTCGATCTCAAGTCGGCCGACGACTTCGTGTCCTTGATGATCTTGATCGAACGGGCCGATGTGTTCATCGATCCGTTCCGGCCGGGTGTGTGCGAACGATTGGGTCTCGGCCCCGACGATCTTGCAGCCAAGAACGAACGACTGCTCTACACGCGTATGACCGGTTGGGGACAGGACGGCCCGCTCGCCACCGCAGCCGGCCACGATCTCAACTACATCGCGCTCTCGGGCGCGTTGCACACCATCGGTTACGAGGGTCAGCCACCCACGATGCCCATCAATCTGCTCGGTGATTTCGCCGGCGGTGGTCTGCTGCTCGCGATGGGTGTCGCGGCGGCTTTGGTGGAACGGCAATCGAGTGGGCGTGGACAAATGATCGATGTCGCCATGGTGGACGGCGCGGCGATGATCCTCGGCCCGTTCTTCTCGGCGGTGGCCAATGGTTTCTGGGGTCCGCGCGGCACCAATTACCTCGACGGGGGAGCGCACTTCTACAACGTGTACGGCACGAGCGATGGCAAGTGGGTGTCGGTTGGGGCGATCGAACCTCAGTTCTACGCCGAACTCGTCCGGGGTCTCGGACTCGAAGACGACGAACTCCTCGCGCCGTCGCGGCAGATGGACCGGTCGGTGTGGGCTGCGGCCAAGGCGAAGATGACGAACGTGTTCGCTTCACGCACCCGAGACGAATGGAGCGCTGTCTTCGAGGGTGGCGATGCATGTTTTGCCCCGGTTCTCTCACCCGATGAGGTTCCTCGACACGCGCACACTGCGGCGCGGGGTGTTACTACCGAGATCAATGGTGTGCTGCAGGCGAATCCGGCGCCACGGTTCTCTCGTACCGCGGCGACGGCCGGTGTGCCGTGCCACCCGGGTGCGCACCCGATCGACGATGTCGTGTCGTCGTGGAGTCGATGATCAGCGATTGACGGTCGAGCCGTCGACCGACAACGATGCGCCGCTGACGAAACTCGCCCGGTCGCTGCACAACCACACAGCAGCCTCGGCGATCTCGGAAGGTTCACCGAGATAGCCCCGACCGATACCGCGGCTCACCATCTTTTCGATGTTCGGGTCGCCGTTGATGAAGCCCTCGATCATCGGTGTACGGGTGGTGCCGGGCAGGATCGCGTTCACCCGCACACCCTTGGCCGCGAATTCCTGGGCCGCGCACTTGGTGATTCCGAGAACCCCATGCTTGGCCGCTGTGTAGTGGGGAAGTCCGGGCGCGGCCACCACACCGGCGCCCGACGACGCGTTGACGATGGCCCCGAAACCCTGGGCCGCCATGACCCCGAGTTCGTACTTCATGCACAGAAAGACGCTCGTGAGATTGACGTCGATCATCTGTTGCCATTCGGCGAGCGGGAGATCGATGAACGAACCGAAGCGACCGCTGATACCGGCGTTGTTGAAGGCGCAATCGAGGCGGCCGTAGTTGTCGATGGCCACGCGGATCATGGCCTCGACATCGTGTTCGTTGGTGAGGTCGGCGCCGTGGGCCATGGCCTCGCCACCCCGCGCCCGGATCTCCTTGATCACGGCCTCGGCGGCGGCGACGTCCTTGTCGACCGCGATGACCGCCGCGCCTTCGGCGGCGAAGAGTCGTGCCGCAGCTTCCCCGATACCGCGCGCGGCGCCGGTGATGAGCGCAACTTTGCCCTCGACGAGTCCGAGACGAAGCGGAAAGGCGGCGCGCACGAGTTCGGCGGTCTGATCGCCGAGTTGGAGTCCGGCCGGGGTCGGGTCGGGGATGTTCTGGGGGTTGTCAGCCACGACTGCCACCGTAGTTGGTCTACGGTGACCGCATGCTGACCTCCAGCGATGAGCGACAGATCGTGAACTTGCTCCATCGCTACGCAGAACTGGTGGACGAGGCCGACTTCGACGGTCTTTCCGAACTCTTCGCGAACGCGCAGGTGTTCATGGCCGGTCCGGAACAGCCGGCGGTCCCCGGATCGATGGTGGGTGCCGTGATGAAACGGTTCGTCAAGTTGCACGATGGTTCGCCTTCCACCCGACACGTGATCACCAACACGGTTCTCGAGGCCGACACCGATTCGCAGGCTCGCACGCGGTCGGTCTTCACGGTTCTGCAGGGTGTGGCCGGTGTGTTTCCGCTCCAAGTGGTGGCTTCGGGGCGTTATCACGACGTCTTCGAACGCGATGCCGACGGGCGATGGAGTTTCCGTCAGCGAACGATGCTCGTGGACCACCACGGTGACGTGTCGCAACACTTGTATCCGATCAGTGGGGCGCCATCGTGACCGTCGAGGTCGTGGGCCGTGGCGAACTCGCCGAATCACTACGAGGGCGCGTGTCGTCCGACGTGGATGCGACGGTCATCGTGGTGGCCGGGCGGGCCCGGGCAGTGAGGGTGAACGAGATCACCGATGACGAGATCGACGAGCAGTGGGAGCGTCCGATGCAGGACCTCATCGGTTGCCTGCAGGGCGCCCACGCGCGTGGAGCGCGACGCATCGTGGTCGTGGTGCCGACCACCGGCATGTCGGGTGGGGCGGAGTATTCGGCGGCCGCGGCACTCGCCGAGGCGGCCCGAGTTCTGGTGAAGTCGGCGGCCCGGCAATGGGGAGCGACCGGTGTGACTGTGAATGCGGTGGCCGTCGATCCGCAGGCTTTCGGAATCGACCCGACCCGATCGGGTCCGGTCTCCATCGCGCCACGCGCGCTCGAAGGAGCCGTCGATCCGACGGCGACTGTGCAGTGGTTGTGCAGTGCGGCGGCCGAGCACGTGACGGGGCAGACCGTCGTGTGCGACGGAGGGTTGTGGATGTGATGGTCGGGGCTTCTTTGATCGATCGGGTGGCCATCGTGACCGGAGCCGGCCAGGGTGTGGGCGAGGGGATCGCCCGCCGACTGGCCGAGGAAGGCGCACGGGTCGTTGTCGCCGCGCGCCGGGCCGAGACCGGTGAACCGGTGGCGGCATCGATTCGCGACGAGGGTGGCGAAGCGGTGTGCATCGAGACCGACGTCGCCGAAGCCGCCTCGGTGCGGCGATGTGTGGCCGAAACGGTGGAGCGCTTCGGCCGACTCGACGTCGTGGTGCACAACGCGTTCACCGGGGGTGTTCCGCATCGCCTCGAGGCGGCGCGCATCGACAAGCACTGGTCGGCGATGTCGCGCACTTCGGTGTGGGCGAGTCTCTTCTGCGCGCGCGAGTCGTATCCGCACTTGGTCGAATCGTCGCGCCGCCCGGCGGGTGACGGGGGCGGACGCCTGATCCTCATCACCTCTCCCTCGGGTGTGGAAGGCAGTGCGAACATCCCTTTGTATTCGCCGGCCAAAGCGGGCCAACGGGCCATCGCCAAGAGTTTGGCCCGCGAATGGGGACCCGACGGGATCACGGTCAATTGCATCGCACCGGTGGCGGCGAGCCCCTCGCTCCTCACGGCGTTCGAACGCAATCCAGCTCTGCAACAGGCCCTGGAGGCCCGTACTCCTCTCGGTCGGGTCGGTGACATCACACGCGACATCGGTTCGGTTGCGCTCTTTCTGGCCGGTGACGATTCGTCGTACGTGACCGGCCAGACCATCGTGTGCGATGGCGGATCATTTCTCGGTTTGTAGTAGCACTTGGTTCAACGTCTTCCTCGAAAGGACTTCGCATGATCCGTCTCGTGAGTGTCTTGAAGCGCAAGCCCGGCACGACCCACGATCAATTCCTCGATCATTGGTTCAACCTTCATGGCCCGCTCATTCGGTCGTGTTCGGCGGCCAAGTACGTGCGTCGCTACGAGCAGCATCCGGCGGCGTGGCCGGCTGCGGGCAGTCGTCAACCCGAGCCCGACTTCGATGGTGTGACGATTCAGGAGTTCGACTCGGTGGACGATTTCATGGCCCACATGGGTGAGCCCGATTTTCCCGAGGTCATGGCCGACACCGAGCGCTTCCTCGACACGTCGAACATCCTGTGGCTCCTCACTGAGGAGCCGCGCGTCGTCATCGGCGACTGAGGTGTTGCGGTATCCGGTGCTCGAGGGGCGTCACGTGGCGCTCGAAGCACTCGGATCCGATCACATCGACGAGTTGCTCGAGGCGGCTGCCGACCGGACAACCTTCGCCTTCACGAACGTTCCCGCCGACCGGGATGCGATGGAGAACTACGTGACCACCCTCCTCGACGACCATCGGGCCGGTCGGGCCCTGCCGTTCGTGCAGCGCGCGGTGAGTCTCGCTGGAAGACCGATCGTCGGTTGCACCCGCTTCATGGACCTGCGCTATTCGTTCGCCCGTCGGATCGGCGATGAGATCGTGCCGGACGAAGTGGAGATCGGCGGCACGTGGTTGTCGAGCCGTGTCCAGCGAACGGGAGTCAACACCGAAGCCAAAATGTTGTTGCTGAGGCACGCCTTCGAGACGTGGCGAGTCCAGCGCGTCGCGATCTGCACCGACGAGCGCAACGAACGGAGTCGGCAGGCGATCGAACGGATCGGCGCCCATTTCGAAGGTGTGCTGCGTCGCCACCGGCCGAGCACGGCCGCCGGTGAGGCGGGACTCCTGCGCAACACCGCCGCGTACTCGGTGACCATCGACGATTGGCCGGCGGTCGAGAGTCGGCTGGTCGGACTCCTGCGCTGAGGTCGCCTTTCCGGCCCGGTCGGTCAACATCTACAGTCGGTCGAGTCGAGTCGGTGATGGGGGAAACATGAAGAAGTATCCGATCCAACTGGGGACGCTCCTCTTCACGATGGTGGAGCCCCACAAGGGGCACGAGGTCGAGTACAACCGCTGGTACGAGCGCGACCACTTCTATGGCGGCGTCTTGGTGGGCGAGTACTCGTTCGCCGGAGATCGCTTCGTGGCTACCCGCGATCTGAAGAAGCTGCGGTATCCGGCCGACAGTCCGATGACCCCCGATCCGGCGACCGGTTCGTATCTCGCCATCTACTGGGTGCTCAAGGATCACCACGACGACTGGAACCGTTGGAGCGTCGACACGGTGAAGGAACTCCATCGCACCGGCCGGATGTTCCCCGAGCGCACGCACATCCACACGCAGTTGTACGACAACCAGTGGTCACTCACCCGGACCGAAACGGGAACGAACATCGAACTCGCTCTCGACCGTGGTTACACCGGCATCGTGGTGAACGTGGGTGAACTGAACGAGGGTGTGACCCACCAGCAGATGTGGGACTGGATGGAGAACCATTGGGCACCACGCGCGTTCACCAAGAAGTGGGGACCCGACGTCTTCAATTATTCGACGCTCCTCCCGCTGCTGGACGATGCGCCGCCGGATGTCCCGCGAGTGCCGCGAGCCGATCGTCGGTTCCTGCAGATCCACTTCGTCGATCACGATCCGGCCAAGAAATGGGACAAGGGTTACGGCAAGTTCGGGGCCGATCTCGAAGCGAGTGGTCTGGCCACTCATCTGTGGACGGCACCGTTCAAGAACACGGTGTTCGGAACCGACACGTACACCGACGAGCTGTGGTGAGGTAGTGATGGAACCGATCAAGGGTAAAAAGATCCTCGTCACCGGTGTGACGGGCTGGGTGGCCGGTCCGCTCGCGACATCGCTCGCCGCGCAGGGCAACACGGTGTTCGGCGCGGCGCGATTCCGCGATCCGGCCCAGCGCGAACCCTGGCACGCCCAAGGTGTGCAGACCGTGAGCATCGATCTCGAGAAGGATCGGCTCGACGAAGTGCCGGCCGACCTCGACATCGTTCTCCACTTCGCGGTGGCCAAGAGCAACAACTTCGAGGAAGCCTTCGCGAGCAACGCGCACGGCAGCGCGAATCTCATGGAGAAAGCCGCCGCGCGAAGCGACAAAGTGAGTTTCTTCCACTGCTCGTCCACGGCCGTGTACGCCCCGCACGATCACGATCCGCGTAAGGAAGACGACCTCCTGGGTGACAGCCACCGACCGATGCCGGGTATGCCCACGTACAGCATCTCCAAGATCGCCGGTGAGGTGCTCGTGCAGCACACCGCCAAGCGACTCGGTGTGCCGACGGTGATCGCCCGTCTGAACGTGCCCTACGGCGACAACTACGGCTGGATGATGTTCCACCTGATGATGATGGAGCGGGGGATCCCGGTCCCGGTGCACGTGGATCAGCCCACGAGTTACACGCCGATCCACGCCGACGACATCGCGCGAAGCATCCCGTATCTCATGTCGTATGCCTCCACGCCAGCCGAGATCGTCAACTGGGGTGGGGACCAAATCGTGTCGATCGAGGACTGGTGCCACGAGATGTCACGACTCACCGGAATCGAAGCGAAGTTCAACCCGACGACGGCGACCATCGCGGCCATCATCCCTGATCTGGCGAAGTTGCACGATCGTGGATTCGTGACGTCCGTCGACTGGCGGGACGGAATTCGGCGACAGATCGCCGCGTCGCGGCCCGAACTCCTGAAGGCCTGATCAGTCGATCTGCTCGTAGAGCATCGACTTGTGCATGATGAGGTCTTCGGGATCGTCGGGCATTTCGCGGTTGCCGTACGAGACTTCGCGCAATGATGTGCGGATGGCGATGGCGGCGAAACGCAGGCTTCCGTAGACCACGTACCAGTCGAAATCGTCGATCGGCCGACCACCGGCGGCGACGTAGGCATCGTGGATGTCGTCGGCCCGGCAGAACTCGGGGAATCCGGGCATCTGGAACACGTCGGCGAGCGACTGGAAGAAACGGTGCATGAACACCAGCCAGCCCACGTCGATGCCGGCCGGCCCGTGGTTGACCATCTCCCAGTCGAGGACGGCGGTCGGAGTGGAACCGTCGAACAGAACGTTGCCCGGTCGGGCATCGCCCCAATTGAGCACGGTCGGCCCGGGCTGACGGGGGGCATGGGCGGCGAGCCAAGCGAGGGCGCGTTCGATCACCGGCAGTCGCAGATCACCGCGTGCCCAGTCGTAATACGTGCGTTGTTCAGCGAGCAGGCGACCGATGTCGTCACCCGAGGCAGGTGGCAGGAACGAGAGGTCGAAGCCGTCACGGCGGGCCCGTTCGAGATCGACCGTATGAATGCGCGCCTGCAGACCGGCGACCGTTCGCCCGAGCTGTCGTTGCTCGTCGACCGAGAACGAGTCGAGGAAGCTGCCGCCGAACACGTACGGCGGCATGTCGGGTAGCGCGCGCCCGGACACACGATCCATTACGAGGAACGGTGAGCCCAGAAGTGCTTCGTCGGTCTCGACGAAGCGCACGTTCGGAACCGGAACGTCGGTGTAGGTCGCCACGAGTTTCATGGCCCCGGCCTGCGCCGAGAGGTCGTACACCGGGAACACCGGCCAGTCGCTCATGTCGGGGCGGAGACGCGCGACCACGGGTTCGGCCACCGATCCGTGGTGCACGGTGAAGAGGAGAGTCTCGCTGCTCATGCCGGTCCCCTCGGGAATGCCGACATCGGTGATGCGACAAGGTGCACCGAGGCGATCGGCGAACCAAGGTTCGAGAACTCGCGCCAGCTCCTGGGGATCGCGCTTGGACGGAAGCGGCATGTCAGGCCGGCTTGGCGTAGACGAGTTGCTCGAAGCGACTCTTGATGCGCCAACCTTCTGCCGTGCGCACGATCGTGTCGTCGTACCAGCCGCTGGCTTGCATGTAGTTCGGCTGGGCTCCGTCGGCACCGGGGATGCGCAGCGTCATGATGTAGATCGACCGCACGTTGGCGGTGTCGGCATCGGTGAATTCGATGGCCACGTTGCCACCGGCCGAGATCGACACGTCGAACATCGCCATCATGCCCTTGAAGGTTTCGGCGGCGTCCTTGGGCGAGCCGACCGGCCCACCGGCGGTCGAGTAGTCGACCTTCGCATCATCGGTGAAGATCTGGACCCAACGATCCCAGTCACGATCGGTCAGTGCCCACGAGTAGCGGGCGAGCAGATCGTTGATGTGCGCGCGATCGAGTGCTTCGTTCGACATGGCATCCCCCTTGAAATCCACTCCGATCCTAAACCTTGGTGGTCACTGTTCTTCCACTGGCAGAATGGGTCCATGACCTCGCCCACCCGCATCGTGCTCGGTACGTGCCACCACGACTGTCCCGACTCGTGTGGTTGGGAGGTCGAGGTCGTCGACGGAGTGGCCGTCAAGATGCGGGGCAATTCGGCGCATCCTTATTCGCAGGGCGAATTGTGTCCGAAGGTCAATCGCTTCCTCGATCGCGTGTACAGCCCCGATCGCGTCCTCACACCGCTGATCCGGGTGGGAGCCAAGGGCGCCGCCGATTTCCGCATCGCGTCGTGGGACGAAGCCCTCGCGCTCGTCGCGTCACGCGTCGGATCCGTCGTCGACGAATGGGGTGGTCAGGCCGTGATGCCGTGGGGAGACGCCGGCACCCAGGGAACGTTGCAGATGAACTCGCTCGATCGGCGCTTCTTCGCCCGGATCGGATCGTCGATCCAGACCGATTCGTTGTGCGGAGGTGCCGCCCGGATCGCATCGGCCTCGACCCTCGGCGCACCTCTGGCCAGCGATCCACTCGATGTCCGGCACTCGAAGTTGATCTTGCTCTGGGGAACCAATACGCGTCTCACGAACCGCCACCTGTGGCCCTACATCGAAGAAGCGCGAGCCAAGGGCGCGCGGGTCATCGTGATCGATCCGGTGCGCACCATGACTGCCGAGGCTGCCGATCAGTTCGTGCAACCCCGTCCCGGTACCGATGTTGCGTTGATGCTCGCCATCATGCACGTCCTCGTGCGCGACGATCTGATCGATCACGACTACGTGGCCCGGCACACGTCGGGCTTCGACCGGCTCGCATCCCATGTGGCCGACTGGACTCCGGCGCGGGCGGCGTCGATCACCGGACTCGAAGCGGACGAGATCGAGAACCTCGCGCGTGACTACGGCACCACGCATCCGGTCATGATCCGGACCCTGATCGGGGCCGAACACCGGGAGGGCGGCGCGATGTTCTTCCGAACCTTGGCCATCCTCCCGTCACTGGTGGGCGCTTGGCGCCATCGCGGCGGAGGCTTCGCGCGGAGCGTCGGTTCGTATGCCGACGGATTCGTCGACACTTCACACTTCGACGTTCCCCATCTGTCGGCTGGCCGGCCACGTCGCGCGCTGAGCATGAATCGTCTGGGCGAGCACCTCACCGACGAATCGCTCGATCCACCGGTCAAGGCGTTGTTCGTCTACAACGGCAATCCGCTGGCCACCGTTCCCGATGCCGGACGAATCCGCCGTGGCCTCGAACGTGACGATCTCTTCACGGTCGTATCGGAGCAGTTCCTGACCGATACCGCGCGATACGCCGATGTCGTGTTTCCGGCCTGCACCCAGATCGAACAGGACGACCTCGTCACTGCGTGGGGTCATCTGTATCTCGGCTGGAACCACAAGGCCATCGAGCCCCTTGGTGAAAGTGTGCGCAACACCGAGTTGTGGCGACGGCTCGCCCGGGCCATGGGTTTCACCGAACCCGAACTCTTCGAGTCCGACGAATCGCTTCTCGACAAGAGTCTCATCGGTCTCGACGTCGAGACCCTGAAGCGCGACGCGGTGATCCGTCTGCCGCTGCCTGAAGATCTTCGTCCGTACGCCGATGGCGGATTCGCCACGGCATCGGGTCGGATCGAACTCGTGGACGAGGCCCTCGGCGCGGCCGGCCACGGACACCTGCCCGAATTCCGCCCGGCCCTCGAAGGTCCTCTCGGCGATGCGTCACTCCGGGCGAAGTACCCGCTGTCGATGATGTCGTCGAAGATCCACACCCGGTTCCTCAACTCGTCGTATTCGCATCTCGACAAGCACGTCGGACCCGAAGGTGAGATGTACTGCGAATTGCATCCCGAGGATGCGGCGGCACGGAAGGTCACCGATGGTGATCGGGTGCGCGTGTTCAACGATCGTGGTTCGATCGCCGTCGTCGCTCGCGTGTCGGACACGCCTCGGGTCCGACCGGGTCTGGTGATCGTGCCCTTCGGCTGGACGGGTACCCGAACCCGCGACGGCAAGACCGTCAACGAGCTGACGAGCACCACACCCACCGAATGGGGTGGGGGTGTGGCGTTCTACGACACCATGGTCGAGGTTGCACCCGACCGCTGAGTTCGGTCAGGCCGGCTTCTTGCCGATGTTCTCATCGCCGTAATCGCCGTCGAGCGACACGAGGGTGCTCGGGTCGCAGGCCCAGCCTTCGTCGGTGATCTCGGTCGACGAGATGAGCGCACGGTCGGCATCGGTGGGTTCGATCGGTGGATACAGGCGAGTGAACTTGCCATCCTTGATCTCGATCATCAGATAACACGGACTCGGAGTGTTCGTGCCCGGGCTCGAGGGTCCGTGCAGCCCACCGCCCGTCCATTCGGTGACCTTGGCGACTTCGGACATCACGCAATCGCGCGAGAGTTCACCATTGGCGACGATGCACTGCTTGGACACGGTCGCAAAGAGCATGAGCGCCGACATCGACTGCATCCCGAGACCGGCGACCTTTCCTTCCGGTCGGTACGTCGACATCATGTCGAGGTAGTCGCGTACGGCCTTCACGCGGTCGGCTTCCTCGAAGAGCGCATAACCGGTTCGGATCACCACGCCGTCCACGCTGGTGCCGCCGCGATTGAGGAGCACGTCGGCGTAGAAACCGGCATCGACCATGATGAGTTCAGGCTCGTAATTGATCTCCTCCATCGCCTTGGTGAGCGGTGGGAGCACTTCGGGGACGCCGATGAAGCTGATGGCGCGCACGCCGCTCGACTTGAGCTGCTGGGCGATCGGGACCCACGAGACCTCACCGAGCGAGTTGTAGGCGATGCGTTGGACCACGTTCACTCCACCGAGCTTCTCGGCGATCTCCACGTACTGCTGTTCGACGATCTGAGCGGTCAGGAGATCGGAGTACACCGTGGCGAAATGTTGCATGGCCTCGGGTTTGGTGGCCACCGCCCACTTGAACCATCCGCCATCCTTCCGATTCGACGGGTTGGGCATGGGCGAGACCATGTTGTCGGAAAGGGACTTGCCGGTGGTCACCACGAATCCGGCGAAGTCGATCATGTTGCATTCGTGGAATCGCGGGAATTCCTGGTCGTCGAAAGCGAAGCCGCCACCCACCATGGCGAAGGCGTTGGCGCAGATGTTCTCCATCTGGGCCGGAACTTCGAACAACTTCGAGTCGGCGTCGATGATCTCCACCGGCAGTCCGGCGATCCCACCTTGCTCGTTGCACCAGTCGGCGAAGGCGATCGCGGCGTCGTACATCTCGGCGTTGAGTCCGGGAACGGCGACGTTGCCCTTGTCGCTCGCCGTGGCGAGGCGGAGCACATCGGTGGAGCCACCACCTTCGGCGGCCGCCACCGATGGCGTGACTCCTTCGGGGGCCGGGCCGCATGGCGAGGCGAGATCGCCGAAGGTGACCGCGGTCGGGGCCTCGGTCACCGGGGACACAGTCGATTCGGACGATGCCGGCGGGGTGGAGGCCGGTGTGGTGTCTTCACCGCGGTTGGCACACGCCGACGCGACGAGCGCGACGACACCGATGAGAACGGAGAGGCGTTGCTTGGGGGGCATCTGAACAGTTTGCCCCAACGCGATGAAGGCGTGTCGGACCGGGCGACGGCCCCCGATGCCGTCTGCCCACTAGGTTCTCGGTCGGAGGGCAACTAGGTATGCGTATCGACATTCTCGACCGTGACTGGTATCAGCGAGGGCCGTTCGCCGAACTCGCGTGGATTCGGGTCAACGAACCCGTCTACTGCGATGTCAACGGCATGTGGGCGCTCACCAAACTCGAAGACGTTCGCAACGCCGAGCGTCAGCCCCAGATCTTCAGCAACGCGATCAACGGTTCGCGACCCAACGGGGCGGCCCAGCCGTCGATGATCGACTCCGACGACCCGAGTCATGCCGACCAACGACGTATCGTCGCCCGCGGTTTCACGCCGCGTCAGATGAAGGCGTACGAAGATCACGTGCGCGAGGTGTCGCGCCGACTCGTCGATGCGGTGATCGAGCGTGGGTCGTGCGACGTCGTGGCCGACATCGCACGCCCGCTGCCCATGACCCTCATCGGGGAGATGCTGGGCGCGCCGGAGTCCGACTACGACCGGCTGCAGCACTGGAGCGATCGCATGATCGCCGGATCCGACAAAGCCGAGTACGTGACCGAAGACGTCGTGAACGCCGCTCTCGAGTACTACGCCTACATCACCGAGGTGATGGAAGACCGTCGCCGGTCGCCGGGCGACGATCTCGTCAGCAAGTTCATGCAGGGCGGACCGGACGGCGAGGGTGCACTCGATGACGCACACGTCGTGGGAAATGCGCTCTTGCTCCTCGTCGGTGGCAACGAAACGACGCGCAACGTGATCGTGGGTGGTCTCGAGGCACTCATTCGCCGACCCGAGCAGTTCGAATGGGCGCGTCGTTCGCCGGCGAATCTCGAGACGGCCATCGAAGAGATGTTGCGCTGGGTCACCCCCATCGTGAACATGGTCCGCACGACCACGCGTGACGTGGAGGTTCGCGGGGTCACGATCCCTAAGGGCTCACAGGTCCTCATGCACTACATGGCGGCCAACCGCGACGAAGACATCTTCCACGAAGCCCACGACTTCGACGCCACCCGCGACCCCAACCCGCACATCGCCTTCGGCTGGGGGCCGCACCTGTGTCTGGGGGCCACGCTCGCCCGGCTGGAGTTGAAGTCGATCTACACCGAGATGTTCACTCGGCTCACCGACTTCCGGTTCGCCTCTCCGGACTTCGAACCCGAGTACAGCCACGCGTCGTTCGTGCGCGGCATCCAGAGTCTGCCGATCGAGTTCCGGGCCGCCTGACGGTCAGGAACGCTCGTCGCGCAGAGCCGAACGCCGAACCTTGCCGGCGTCGTCGCGCACGGCGTGATCGACGAACTCGAACGTGCGCGGGATCTTGTAGCGAACGAGTCGTTCGGCGAGGAAGTTCCGCATCTCGTCGTCGCTGACCGGACCCGACACCTGCACCATGGCGTGCACGCGGTTTCCGAGATCTTCGTCGGGGAGTCCGATCACGGCCGAGGAGACGACGAGCGGGTGTTCCGACAAAGCGTTCTCGACTTCGGCCGGATAGAT
>SXGQ01070091.1_pt1 | contig 29623 bp, 14 predicted proteins | sample 3178371 | NCBI WGS metagenome assembly SXGQ01 (sample SAMN11356859, study PRJNA531348) | freshwater metagenome | isolation source: freshwater sample F1-20 | place: China: Fuxian Lake, Yuxi | collected 2017-12-25
GGCGATGGAGATGACGAGGCGCAGGTTGTGCTCGACCATCTCGGTCTTGGCCCGCTGGGCCTCGTCGAGGTGCTTGCGCACCTGGCGGCAGACGTCGACCAGCTCCTGCGGCGAGAGGCGCCAGCGCAGCTCGATCTCGCGGGCGCGGGTCAGGGAGATCTCGGCCTTGACGGCCTTCTTGGCGCGGACCGGGCCGCGGTTGACGAAGGCCGGCTGCAGGAGGTTGCGCGCGTCCTCGAGGTCGTTCTTCACCTCGGGCGTCTCCAGCCATTCCTCGAAGAGCTTCATCTTGAAGCAGAACTTGCGGAGGATGGGCTTGGCGGGAGCCTCGGACTTCTTGTACTTGTCGCGGGCCTTGGCGCGTTCGGCGTCATCCTTGCACTCGAGGACCTTCTCCCACTTCTTGCCGAGGTCCTTCTCGAGGGTCTCGCAGTCCTTGATGACCTTCTCCAGATCCTTGTAGTAGCGGTCGCGGGACTCGACCTTCTTGTCGATGACGACCTTGTCGAAACGTTCCTCCTTGCGCTGGACCTTGCGGGCCAGGTCGAGCTGGTAGGGGAGGGTGAGCCAGATGGAGAAGAGGAAGTCCTGGGCGCGGAGCTCGGCGTCCTCGATGCGCTTGGAGATCTCGACCTCCTGCTCGCGGGTGAGCAGCGGCTTGTGGCCCATCTGCTTGAGGTAGACGTTGAAGGGGTCGTAGGGCGCGTCGGCCGGCACCGTGCGCGCGGCCTCCTCCTCGGAGTCCTCGACCTTCTTGATGAACGCCTCGACCTCGTCCTCGTCGAGGAGCTTGATGTCGAGGTTGTCCAGGATGTTCATGATGTTCTCGATCAGCTCCGGGTCGGTGGCGCTGTCGGGGATCACCTCGTTGATGTTCTGGACCGTCACGTAGCCGTTCTTCTTGGAGAGGCTGACGAGCTGCTGGACCTTCTCGTTGACGTCCTTGGGGACGACCGGCGTGGCGAGGGGCTTGGCGCCCGGGGCGGCCTTGACGATGGGCGCCGGCTTGGGCGCGACCTTGGCGGCGGGCACAGCCTTCTTCGGGCTCGGCTCCTGGACCTTGCCGGCGGACGCGACCGGCTTGCCGGCGGGCGCCTTGGCCGGGCTCTTGGCGCCGGGCGCGGGCTTGGCGGCGACCGGCGGCTTGGCCGGCGCTTTCGCCGCGGCCTTGACCGGCTTCGCCGCAGTCTTCGCGGGGACGGCCTTCACGGGCGGCTTGCCGGCGGGCGCCTTGGCGCCTTTGGCGGGGTTCTTCTTCGCGTTCTTGTCGGGCATGGGTGGGTCAGAGGGAAAGGGCGGGCGGGGTGCCGTGCTGCTTGCGGAGGCGGATCTTCTCGGTCTGCAGCGCGTTGAGGGCGGCCACGTCCGCCTTGTCGGCGGAGGCGATGCGGGCGTCCAGCGCGCGGACGAGGCCTTGCGTGTGGCGGGTGTGGAAGGACTTGAGGATGCCGTTGACGTGCGGCAGGACCTCGTCGGGCTGTTCGGCCGGGCTGAAGGAGCCGGCGGCCAGCCGGGCGGCCTCGGTGCGCAGGTCGTCGTCCAGCGCATTGAGCGCCTCGCGGACGCCGCTGAAATGACCGTGGACCGCTTCGTTCAGCAGGGCCATCAGGAGCAGGCCTCCGCGGCCGGCTTGGTCGATCCAATCGAGCGGGAGGGCCTGCGCGACTGGGACGAAGAAGGCATCATGCCGGAGGAGGAAGAGGACTAGGTCCTCCTCGGGGGTTGTCAAGCCCCCCCCCTTGACAACGGGCTCGGCCGGGGCTTCCGCCGTGCCCAGCTGGAGGGCGGGGCGTTGCGCGGCGACCGTCGCGACGTGGCGTTCGTAGGCCATGTGCATCTCGCGGATGCCGATGCCGGCGTGGCGGGCGGCCTCGTTGAGCGCCTCGCGGACGATCTCCTCGGCGCCGGCCTGCTGGACGATGGGGAAGAGCGTCTCGAGGAGGGAGAGGCGGCTGGCCAAGGGGAGGTTGGACGAGCCCTCGGGCACGAGGGACTGGACGCAGAACTGCATCGCGCTGCGCGCGGTCTTGGTCAGGGCGGTCCACTGCGAGGCGTCCTGGGTCGAGAAGAACTCGTCGGGATCCTTGCCGCCGGGCAGGGAGAGGAACCGGATGTCGAGACCCTCCTTGAGGCCGATCGGCAGCAGGCGCAGCGCGGCCTTCTGGCCGGCGGCGTCGGCGTCGAGGAAGACGAGCAGGCGCTGCGAGAAGCGGTGGAGCTGCTGCAGGTGGTCCTCGGTGACCGCGGTGCCTTGCGCGGCGATCACGCCCGGGATGCCGGCGCTGTGGCAGCGGATCGCATCGAGCTGCCCTTCGACGAGGATGAAGGGCTCGTCACCCTTGCGGTTGGAGCGGGCGCGGTCGAGGTTGAAGACCGTGCGCGACTTCTTGAACAACTCCGTCTCCGGCGAGTTGACGTACTTGGCCTCGCGCGACGGATCGTCGGGCGGGGTGATGTCGAGCTGGCGGGCGGTGAAGGCGATGACGCGCCCCTGCACGTCGCGGATCGGGATCGTGAGCCGGCCGCGGAAGCGGCAGCGCCAGCGGGCCGGGTCGGGGATGCGGTCGGTCCCGAAGAACAGGCCGGTGCCGGCGAGGGCCTCCTTCGCGAAGCCCTTCTTGAGGAGGCCGCCGATCAGCTTGGAGTCGTCCACCGGCGCGAGCCCGACGCCGAAGTCGTCGGCCACCGCCAGGTCGAACCGGCGCGTGCGTGTCCAGTAGTCGCGGATCCATTCACCGTGCACCGGATCCTCCAGGAAGCAGCGGCGCCAGTAGTCGGCCACCAGTCCGTGGATCTCGAGCAGCTGGCCGCGCAGCGAGCGTTCGTTGGCGTCGGCTCCGCCGTTCTCGTATTCGAGCTGGAAGCCGAAGCGGGTGGCGACGCGCTCGACGGATTCGGGGAAGTCCAGGCCTTCGCGGGCCATCACCAGCTTGAAGGCGTCGCCGCCCTGCTGGGTGCTGAAGCAGTACCACAGCCCGGTCTCGGGGTTTACCTTGAACGAGGGGCTCTTCTCGGACTTGAACGGACTGAGGCCCCACCAGTCGCGCCCGCGCTGCTTCATCTGGGTGTAGTCGCCCGCCAACGCGACGATGTCCGCGCGTTGGCGGAGGTCGTCGATGGATCTGCGGGAAATTCGGGCCACGGTTGTCAAGGGGTGCGTGTCAAGGGGGGCAGGGCAATGGAAATGAGTTCCCAATCGGCGGAGGTTTGTTCCTCAGGTGGTCTGCCCGGCAGTACCCCTACGTCAAGCAGGGGGCCTGCCAAGTCCCTCACCGGCAGTCGGTTGGCATGCGTGCGACCTTTTCAGCACTCGTCGCACAGCTTGCGACGGATTTCCTTGGCCTTTTGGCGAAGTTCCGCCGCCTCCGGTTTCCGGTCCTGCAAGGAGAGCGCCTCGGCCAGGTGGTCCATCACGGAAGCAGCCTCGCGGCGGTCGACCCCGCGGACCCGGACGATCGTGTCGAGTTGCCGGCGCAGCAGGCGTTCGGCTTCGACGGCGTGGCCGAGTTTGAGCTCCAGGCCGGCCCGGATGCTCAGCAAACCGAGGAGGTCGTCGTGGTCTGCGCCCAGCCGGGTCTCCTCGAGGGCGATCGCCTCCGCATAGCCGCCCGAGGCGCGGGCGAAGTCGTTCAGGCGGTAGTGGATGCCCGCGAGCTGGACCAGCGCGTTGGCGAAGGCCTCGGCGTCGGCGGCGGGGAGGGAGCGCCAGGCTTCGACGCTGTCGCGGTAGGCGGCCTCGGCATCGGCGAAATCACCCTGCTCGGCATGGATACGACCGAGTGTCTCGAGGTACTGCGCGCGCTTGCGGAGGTTCTCGGCCGTGCGGTGCAGGCGGCGCGAGAGCATGTGGCGCACGTCGCGCTCGACCTCGGCGAGGCGCGCGGGGGCGCCCTCGGTGGTCCGTTGGGCGATCTCCTGGGTGAGTCGCAGGGGCAGGTCTTCCGCGACGATGCGCAGTTCGGCCGGACCATCGAGGGTCGGCGTGCAGCCGACGAGCAAGGCGAGGAGGGCCGCGCAGGCGGGCAGGAGTCTACGGGGGGACATCGGTGTCGGTAGCCTGCCCCGGGAGGGGCGCGGTCGCAACGGGATTATGGGCAGGCGCTCAGTCGCCGAGGAAGGTGACGTCGTCGCACTGCGCCTTGAAGAAAGGCGCGGCGCCGTCGACCTCGACGGTCAGCGTGTGATTGCCCGCGGCGATCGTGGCCTTGGCCGCGCCGGCGGCGAGTTCCAGCGGCTTGCCGTCCAGCCACGCGGCCTTCGCGCCGATGAGCAGCAAGGGCTTCGTCGCGGCGGCGGAGGCCGTGAAGCGGGCGCTGGCGTACAGGCGGCCCGGGTTGAAGGCCTTGGGCAGCTGCCCGTTGATCAGGGTGTAGACCGGCGTGGGCGCGGCGGACTTGGCCAGTGCGCCGGGCGGCTGGTCGTCGAAGACCCAGAGACGGGCGACGTTGGCCTTGCTGGCGTCGAACGGCCCGGGCTTGCCGATCTCGCCGAGGAAGGCGAAGAGGCTGCGCTTCGGTACGTAGGCGAGACCGTCGACGAGGCCGGCCGGCATGAGGCTGCCGATGTTCTCGCGTTTCACGATATTGGCCTTGGTCACGGGCAGTTCGACGCCGGGGCCGGGGCGGATGATGACCTCGGTCGCGGTCTCGCGGGCGGGGATGCCGTTGAAGACGCTGCCGTCCTTCATCGTGAAGGCGAAGCCATGGTAGCCCTCCTTCACCTTGGAGGCGGGATTGAGGACGCTTTCGATGATGTAGTCGAGCGGGGCGCTGGCGCCGATGCTCGAGAGGTCGGGGCCGAGTTTGCCGCCGGCGCCGCCGATGGCATGGCAGAGCGCGCAGCCGTTCTGGCGGTAGACCATCTCGCCCTCGGTCGGGTCGGCGCCTTTCTTGACGGCCGCGACCATCGCATTGACTTCCGCGGCGTAATCGCGGACGCCGGCCTTGGCTCCCGTGAGGGGCGTGAGCGCTTCGACGAGCGGCTTGCCGCCGCGACCCATGCCGCGGGCGGCCTGGAGGGCGGCCGCGTAGGTGTCGGGGCTCAGGTCCGCCGGGAACTTCTTGGCGAGACGTCCCGCGAAAGCCGCGTTCGTGAAGAGTTCCTGCCAGGTACGCACGGCGTCATCCTTCTTGAGTTGCGCGAAGACGCCCGGCAGGAGCTGGAGCGCCTCGGCCGGGGCGTGCACGGACAGCCCGAGCAGGGCGCCGCGGCGCACGGGCAGAGGCTGGGTCTCCGCGGACAGCGTCTTGAGCGCGGTGACCGTGGCGGGTTGGCCGATATCACGCAGCGCCTTGAAAGCGAGATCGCGCAGGCCACCGTCGGCGTTCTGGCCGGCGAGGGTCGCGATCGGCGGCACGAAGGCCGCGAGTTTCCAGGCGCCGCTCAGCCGGACGGCGGCGACGCGGAGGTCGCGGTTGTCGGACTTGAACAAGGCGCCGAGCGCGGCGAGGTCGCCTTCGGGCCGGGCGTTGCGGCTCACGGCCGCGTCGACGAGCGCGGCGGCGGCGCGGACGCGGGCCGCGGGTTGCAGCGCACCGTCCTTGGTCACCGCGGCGAAGAGCATGGACAGTTCCGCGGGGCCGCCGGAGCGGCCGATCAGCTCGATCCAGGGACCGGTGCCGGCGGCGTCCAGCTGGCGGCCGGCGAACAGCTGCTTGATGTAGGGCGCGGCCACGACGGGGTCGGCGATCTTGACGACCCGCTCCAGCTTGGCCTCGCGGCCGGCCACCTTGTCGGGGTGCGCGGCGAGGTCGGCCAGCCAGAAACGGGCGGTGTCGTTCACGCTCGTCCAGGCGGCGAAATCGAGGAACGAGTCCTCGGGGTTGGCCGGCAGGTTCTCGAGGATCAGCTCGGCAGCGGCGGGCGAGGGAATGCGGGCCAGGGCGCGGAACGCCTCGAGCTGCACGCGCGGGTTGGCATGGCGCAGCTGGTCGCCGATCAGGGCGAGGTCGCCGGCGCGCAGTTGCGCGTGCGCCTTGCCGAGCTCGCGCAGGGCGACCTGCACGGTCGCGGGGTCCGGGCTCTTGAGCAGCCCGATGAGCTCTTCGGTTTGGTCGAGCCGGCCGCTCAGCAGCCAGGCGGCATGCCGGCGGCGCACGTCATCCTGGGCCCAGGCGAGCAGCGCGGTGTTGAGCCGTTGCGGCGAGAACTGCCGGAGCAGCTCGCGGCGCGCCTGTTCGAATTCCCAGCGGCTCGCGGAGGTCAGCCGGGGGAGCAGGTCCTCGATCGGCCGTCCGACCAGCGGTTGCCAGGCCAGCGGCTTGCTCCCGGTCGGGGCGATGCGCCAGATGCGGCCGCGCTGCTTGTCGCGGCGGGGGTCGCGGAAGTCGACCTCGCCGTGGTTGATGATCGGGTTGGTCCAGTCGGCCACGTAGAGCGCGCCGTCCGGCCCCATCGCCAGGCCGATCGGGCGGAAGGCCGCGTCGCTCGTGCGGACCACGTCCGGCTGCGTCTTCGTGATGTAGCCCGAGCGCGGCTTGGCGTCGGCGGTGAAGTCATTGAAGGCGAAACGGACGATACGGTGGGCGCGGAAGTCGTTCGTGATCGCGTTGCCCTGCCACTCGGCCGGGAAGAGCGGGCTCTGGACGAGCTCGAGGCCGCAGAACTTGGGGTAAGAACCGGGGCTGATGCTGGTGATCGTCCGGCGGGCGCCCTCGGAAGGCGGCAGGACCGCGCCGGGGAAGCCCCAGCTCACGCCGTTGCCGTCGGCGCCGGAGGTCAGGAAGGTCTGGCCGGCGAGGTCCTCCTGCTGGCCCCACGCATTGACGAGACCCTTGGAGTGGACCTCGAGGCGTTCGCGGGCCGGGTCATAGGCGAAGGCCACGCCGGAGTTGGCGCGGATGAGGCCCCACGGCGTCTCGATGTGGGAGTGGATGTAGATCGTCTGGTGGAAGTAGAGCCGGCCGTCGACACCCCAGTGGAGGCCATGGATGATGTGGTGGGTGTCCTCGGTCCCGAAGCCGCTGAAGACGATCCGACGTTCGGAGAGCAGGCCGTCCGCGCCCGGCTTGGTCAGATGGAGCAATTCGGTGCTGGCGCCGACGAAGCAGCCGCCGTCGCCGTCCGGCGCCACGCCCGCGGGGATCAGCAGCTTGTCGGCGACGATGCGCGAGGTCTCGGCCACGCCATCCTTGTTCGTGTCCTCGAGGAGGATGATCTTGTCGTTACCGGTGGAGGGGCCGAATTTAGCGGAGTTGCCTTCCATCTGCGCGCCGAGGTCGTCGGGGTTGACCTGCGGGTAGGTGTTGGAGGTCGCGACCCAGAGGCGACCCAGGCCGTCCCAGCTCATGTGGACGGGTTTCTCGAGGAAGGGGTTCTCGGCGAAGAGCGAGATGTCCAGGCCGGGCTCGAGCTTGAAGTCGGGCTTGGGCAGGGGCGGCAGCGCGGCGAGCTTGGGCTCGGACTTCGGTTCCGGCGGCAGGGTGCTCGGCCGGCCTGCGGAGAGCCCGATCACGTTGGCCTCGGCCTTGTCCACCAGCGGGTCGAACTTCGGGATCTCGACGGCGTTACGCCCCTGCTCGCCGCGGCGGAAGCCGAAGATGTAGGTGTAGTTCGCGGGGCGGCTGCGGTGGAAGAACAGGGAGTTCTTGCGAAGGATCTCGGCGCGCAGTTCCGCCTGAGCTTTCGTCTCGGCGTCCCAGCCCGCGACGTCGTCGCGCCAGCCGAGCTGACGGGCGAAGGAGGCGGCCAGCGCACGATAGCCCTTCTCGTTCAGGTGGATGCCGTTGTCCGTGCCGTGCGCGAGCTCCACGCCGGCGTCCTTCCAATCCCCGCGCACGAAGGGAGCCTTGCGCTCGGCCGCCAGCTCGCGCAGCACCTGCTCATACTGGGCTAGCAGGGCGTTGTGCTCGGCGGGGTCGGGCAGGCCGGGGCGCGTGGCGCGGAGGTCCTCGTGGCGGATCGGGCCGACGAACACGAAGCGGACCTGGCCCTGCGGGCTGGCCTTGACGATCAGCTCCATCAGCTCGGTCAGCTCGCGGCGGAACTTCGCGGGGCTGTGGTCGACGCCGTAGCGGGCGGGATCCGGGTTCAGGACCGGGTCGTTGCGGCGGTAGGTCAGGTCGTCGAGGCTCGCGGCCATGCCGTAGCCGAGGACCGCGACGGTGGGCTTCACGACGGCGAGCTGCTCGCGGAGGCTGTCGACGCCCTTGGTGACGGGGTCGAAACTGGCGCGCGAGGCGCCGAGCGGGCTGTCACCGCTGTAGCCGAGGTTGCGCACGGCGAAGTTCTTGCCGGGGAACCGCTGGCGCATGCGGGCCTCGAGGTGGCCGTAGTTGTTCTCGCGCTCGATGAGCACGTCGCCGATCAGCAGGACGCGGTCGCCGTCGTTCAGGACGAGCGCAGGTTCGGCGGCGAGGAGACCCGTGGCGAAGGCGCACAGGGCCGCGAGGAGGGGGAGGCGGGGCATGGTCGGATTGGAAGGGATTTGGCCGAGGTGGCGAGCCGACTTTAGACCCCCCGCCTGGGAAGTTGTTGCCAATCCCGTCCCGCCAAAAAACGCCGTATAACCCGCTTCAGTCGACGAACGTCGGCCAACGCTCGCGGAAGGCCAGCTGGGCTTCCTTATCGGGAATCACCGGCCGGGCGGGGTCGGTCAGGAATTTCAAGGGGAAGGCCGGTTTCAGGTGCCGCACGGTGACCAGGTCGCCCTCGACCTGGAAGACCGCGAACCAGGCTCCACAGCCGATATCGAACAAGTCGCCGGACCGGCTGCGGATCCGACGAGTCCGGTGCGGTGAGGGATCGCGCGCCAGCATCTCCGTCATGCGGTCGCGGAAGTCGATGCCCCAGGAGTCGCGTAGCCACGCGAGGTGTTCGTTCGCTGCTTCGGTGAAGACCACGCGGAAGGCGGGCGGGGCCGCCAGCGCGGCATCGACTTCGGCGATCCAGCCGGACTTCGCCTCGGGGAAGGAATCGTAGGCGGGGATGTAAGGCTTGATGTCGAAGACCGGGGTCCCGTCGACCAGGTCGCACGGCCCGAGCAGCAGGTAGCCCTTCTTCACCGCCAACAGTTGCACCGGGGTGATGCCGAGCGGGTTCGGACGGTGCGGGGAGCGGGTCGCGAAGACCCCGCGGCGCTGGGACGGACCGCGGGGCGGCAAGACTTCTGGTCGCCAGTCCTTGTTGCGGTGGAACCACCAGAGCAGCCAGATGCGGTCGAAGCCGGCCAGGTCCTTGAGCGCCTTCTGGTATTTGTCCCCGGGCAGCAGCTCTAGGCGGTTGGTCTCGGCCTGACGTTCATCCGGCTGGTGGCGGGCGTCGAATTTCAACGGCTTCTTCTCCGTGCGGATGAAGCCGATGGGGCGGAGGATGAGCTCGTCGTCGGGCACGGGTGCGAAGCGTTGGCCAAGAGGGCTAGGGCGGGGGAGGCGAAAGGCAAGAGCCGGGGCGGCCCGACGCGGGGTTGACCCCCTGCATCGAGTCCTCATAAAGGAGACATGCGGAGCCCCACCCTTATCTGCCTGCTTTTGGCCGGTTCGGCCTTGGGCCTCGACCTCAAGCCCTCGCTGGCTCCGTCCAAGCCCGCGACCCCCGCAACCCCTGCTCGGCCCGCCGCGCCGGCGCCGGCGGCCCCGGTACCGGTCCCCAAGAAGGAGACCGCCAAGGCGGAGCCGGCGAAAGCGGAGGCGGCCAAGGAGTCGGAGCCGGCGGTCGTCGCCTTGGCCAAATTCGCGAACGAAGCGTCGGTCCGGGCCGACTACCCAGGCATCCAAGTCCTGCTCGCCGGCTTTGTCGCACGCGGCCCCCGGGATTTCCTGGAAGTGAAATTGGCCGGCGTGGAAGGCAAGGCCGAGGCGCTCTGTCATGTCCGCCTCCTCAACGCCGAGGGCAAGGCGATCGGCTACCTCAAGGCCTACCTCCATGCCAAGGGTACCTCGTTCGACCTCGCGATGTTGGAGCGGGATCCTGCCAAGCGTCGCGCCTTGCTCGAGCGCACGCAGTCCATCCAGTTCCAAGGGGTCGACCAGAACGAGCAGGTCCTGCCGGCGGTCTGCCGGCGGGTGCCCTGAGCCCCGCTCCGGTCCCGCGGTGATGACGGAAGCCATCCTCAATCTTTCCTGCTACAAGTTCACGCCGCTCGACGACTTGGAGGCGCGTCGGGAGGTCCTGCGCGAGGCCTGCGCCCGGCACGGTCTGAAAGGGACGGTCCTGCTCGCCCCCGAGGGCATCAATTTCTTCCTCGCCGGTACGCGCACGCAGTTGGCCGCCGTGCTCGAGGTCTTGCGCGCCATGCCGGGGCTGGCCGACCTCGCCCCGAAGGAGAGCCCGTCATCGGACCGTCCTTTCAAGCGGATGCTCGTGAAGGTGAAGAAGGAAATCATCGCGTTCGGCGTGCCCGGGGTCGATCCCGCCCGCGCACCTTCCCCCAAGCTCAAGGCCACGGAGCTGAAGCGCTGGTTGGACGAAGGGCGCCCGGTGGTGCTGCTCGACACCCGTAATGTCTATGAGGTGCGCATGGGGACCTTCCGCGGGGCGCTGGCACCCCCGATCTGGAACTTCCGGGATTTTCCGCGGGCGGTCGCCGACCTTCCGGACGACCTCAAGGATCGGCCCGTCGTGATGTTCTGCACCGGTGGCATCCGTTGCGAGAAAGCCGGTCCTTATATGGAAAGCCTCGGCTACAAGGATATCCACCAGCTCGACGGCGGTATCCTGAAATACTTCGAGGAGGTCGGCGGGGCCCATTACGAAGGCGAGTGTTTCGTCTTTGACGAACGCGTCGGCGTGGACGCCGCCCTGCGGCCGACCCGCTCGGTGGTCTGTTTCAACTGCCAGATGCCCCTGACCCTCGCGGAGCAACGGGATGAGCGCTACGTCTACGAGAAGTCCTGCCCGCACTGTTTCGACGGCAAGCCGAGGGGCCGCGGCAACACCGCCACGGAGGCGGGTTGAGCCTTCACCAGCGCAGTTCCGGCAGCCAGGACCACTCGCCGAGCGGGAGGCGGGCCGTCAGTTGGGCCGGGTCTTTCCCGGCCAGGATGCCGGTGCCGAGGAGCGCGCCCGCGATACCTGCGCGGTCGGCGCCCGCCAGGTCGTGCTCGGGGCTGTCGCCGATCGCGAGCACCTGCGAGCGGTCGGGGTCGCCGGCGGCCGCCAGCGCGACCCGGTAGATGTCCGCGTGGGGTTTGCCGAACCAGATCAGACGAGCCCCGAGTTTCTCCAGTTCGCGCGCCACGGCGCCGGCCGAAGCGCGGACGCCCGCGGGGGTCAGCATCTCGAGGTCGGGGTTGGCGACCAGCACGGGGACGCTGCGGCGGGCGGCGGCCGCGAGTTCGGCGACCTGTTCCGTCCAGGGTCGGTCGGGTTCCACGCTCGCGGTCAGGATGATCGCTTCGCAGGCGTCGGGGCCGACCAACCTTAGGCCCAGGGCGCCGAAGCCGTAATCATCGCCGGGCTTGCCGGACAGGTGCACGCGGGCGCCCGTCTTGAACGCGCGGCCGAGCCGGCCTTCGCGGATGGCGGCCTGCGCCGCATCGCCGGACGTGACGACGGCATCGAGGTGCTTCGCGCCGAACCCGAACTTAGCGAGCCGCGCGCGGTTGTCCGCCCCGTTCTTGGCGGAGTTGGAAAGCACCACGACCTTGCCGCCTTCCTCGCGGAAGCGCCGCAACGCCTCGGCCGCGCCCGGATAGGCTTTCTGGCCGTCGTGCAGGGTGCCGAACTGGTCGACGAGCAGGACGTCGTAGGACTTGGCCAAGACGGCGAGGCCGGGATGCGCTCGGAGCGATCCGACGTGCCCGCCCACGGTCTGGCCGAGCGCCTGCCAAGCGAGGCGCGCGACGCCGGCGGCCGCTTCCTCGCTGGCCGCCTCGCTCAAGGGGAGGCCAAGCGCCTGGGTGCGCAGTTTCATCCACGCGGGGTTGCGCGCTCCGCCGCCCGCGTGCCGCACCGAGCGCAGGGCGGGCCCGCCGAGTTCCCGCAGTCTTTCATAGCCGAGGCGTTCGACCGCGGCGAAGCCTTCGAGGATGCCCTGCAGGAAGCGCGCGTCCTCCGGCGGGCGCGGGGTCAGCCGCGGGGCGAGCGTCGCATCGGCGATCGGGAAACGCTCGCCGGTCGCGGGCAACGGGTAGTAGTCCAGACCGGTCGGGGTTTCCGGATTCGTCTGCGCGGTGAGCGCGGCGAGTTCCTCGGGTGACCAGAAGCCAGCCAGCGTGCGGCCGCCGCAGTTGGAGGCCCCGCCCGCCAGCCAGCGATCGCCGAGCCGATGGCTGTAGATGCCGTATTCGGGGGCGAAGATCGGCCGGTCGCAGAGTAGCTTGATCACGAGCGTCGAGCCGAGGGCGGTGGCGCCTTCGCCGACTTCTTGGGCGCCGCTGGCGAGGAAGGTCGCGCACCCGTCGGTCGTGCCCGCCGCGAGCGGGATGCCGACCGGGAGCCCGAGCGCATTGGCCGGCGCGGAGGCCAAGGTGCCGATCGGCGTGCCGACGGGTACCACCGTGGGGAGCCAGACCGGGTCGAGGCCGAATTCCTTCAACCAAGCGGGCCATATGCGCGCCACCGGATCGTAGCCCGTCTTCAGGGCGTTGTTCTCGTCGGTGACGTAATCGGTCGCCCCGAGTTGCCGGTTCAACCAATCGGCCTGGTGGATGATGCGATGCAGCCCGGGCAGGCCGAGCCAATCGAGCGCGCGCGCCGCCGGCGAGGTCGCCCCATGCGCCGCGCTCTCCCGCGGGGCCAAGGCACGGATCCTCGCCGCACGCTCGCCTGTGTCGGCGTCGTCGTACAGGCGGGCGGCCGCCAGCGGTTGGTTGCTGGCGTCGACCGGGACGATCGTGCCCGACGTCCCGTCGACGGCGAGCGCGCGGGCCCGGGAGAGGTCGACCTGCTGGCCGAGCTCACGCAGCGCGACCTTCACGCCGACCCACCAGTCATCCGGGTGCTGTTCGCGCCGTGCGCCCAGCGCCAAGGTCGGCGGCAGCTTCGCCGTGCCCAGCCCGAGCACTTTCCCGTTCACGTCGACCGCCGCGGCGCGCACGCCGCTGGTCCCGAGGTCGATACCGATCACAAAGCCGCACATGCGGCTTTATTGAGGGGGGCAGGCGGCGGGGGCAAGGACTGAGGGAGGTGTCGGCGGTTAGCGGTTGGCGGTTGGAAAGGCAAGCAGGGCGACGGGAAGCCTCCCATGTCAGGGGCTTTCGCGGCTATGCTTTCTTCCTAACCGCCAACCGCTAACCGCTTACCGCTCGTCACCTGGGATTCACTTCCTCCCAACTCTGCAGCCCGCACGTCTTCAGGTAAGGTTCGGCGGTGGCTTTCCATGCGGGCGTGCCGGCGGCCTGGAGCGCGAACCAGATCGGGCGCTTCTGGTCGGGGTCGGCGATGCTGCCGGGCTGGTTGCTCCACAGCCCAAGCCGCAAGCCGCCTTCCTTGGCATGGTCGACGTGCCGATGGTAGAGAAAGGCGTCGATGGAACCCTCGAGTCGGCGGATTTTCTCCCAAGCGTAGGCATACGCGGCGGCTTGTTCTTGCGCGGAGTTCGGGCGATTGCCGAGGTCGAAGCCTTGTTCGGTCAGGCTTAGTCGGCGCGGTCGGCCCTCGAAGGTGAGTTCAGGGGTCGCTAGCTTGCGCGTCAGCACCTCGAGGTTCTTGAACGTCACCTTCGGCGTCGCGTCGTCGAAGGTCACCTTGTCCAGCCAGGTGCGGGAATCGCGCAGGTTGCTCGGGTAGGGGTGGAACGCCAGGTTCCAGTCGAAGTCGCCGCGGGCCCGGGCCTGCTTCGCGAAGGCTTCCAGCAGGGCGCGTCCTGCGCAGGCGAGACGGGGGTCTTTCCGGTAGGTCGCCGTCCAATGGTGCTCGAGGGAAAGGTAGACGCGCGCGAAAGCCGAGTGCTTGCGCAGCGACGTCCAGGCGATCCGGACCTGGTCCTCGTATTGCGCGGCGACCTGTTCGACGGTGGCCGGACCCATCTGGTGCCACTCCTGATGCGAATTGACCTCGTTGCTGATCACCCAGTTCCAGACCCGGCCGTGGGCGCGGTCGGCGGAGCTCCAGCGCGCCGCGATGAATTCGGTCACGGCCCGATAGCAGGCGCGGCCTTCGGGGGTCACGGTATTCGCGGCGATCGTCGTGCCTTTCATCGGGTCCGCCTGCGGGTGGAGCGCCATCGCGTTCACCCTGGGGTCGACCGAGCGGTAGTGGATCAGGATCAAGGTGACGACGATACCGCGGTCCGAGAGCCGCTTGATCGAGCGATCGAGGCTGCGGGCGTAGTTCTCATTGAAGCCGAACGTGAGGCCGTCGACCGTGGCGCTGGGCTGGCCGGCTTGCGGTTCCGGCCGCAGGAGCGCGGTGAGGTTGACGTTGAGTCCGGCGTGGTGGATGCCCAGTTCGATCGCGTCATCGACCATCTGGACCTGCAGGCCCTTGGGCGAAGGGGTGGTCGGGTAGGGGGTGCGGTCCGGTCCGGCCCGGAGGGAGGCGCCCCAGGCCAGGGCGAGGAGCAGGAGCGTCCGCATGGTCTCCCGACAGGTGGGCGGGGGCCGGGTTCCGTCCGTTCAGGCTGGTTTTCTGTTTACGAATCCCGGGTTTCGGGGATGAATGAGCCATGCCCCGTTTCCTCGCCTTGCTGACCTGGTGCGCCACGGCCTTCGCCGCCGAACCGACTCGCCCGAACATCGTCTTCATCTACTCCGATGACCATGCCTACCAGGCCATCAGCGCCTACGGCGACGAGCGGAAGCTCATCCGGACCCCGAACATCGACCGGATCGCCCGGGAAGGCATGCGCTTCGACCGGGCGCTGGTCACGAACTCCATCTGCGGCCCCTGCCGCGCGGTGATCCTGACCGGCAAGTATTCCCACCGGAACGGTTTCTACAACAACACCAACTCCGTCTTCAACGGAGCCCAGACGACGTTCCCGAAACTCCTGCAGGCGGCCGGTTACCAGACCGCGATGATCGGCAAGTGGCACCTCAACACCGACCCGACCGGCTTCGACTTCTGGCAGATCCTCCAGGGCCAGGGTATCTACTACAACCCGCCGATGAAGACGGCCGGCGGTATCGTGAAGACCTCGGGTTACGTGACGGATATCACCACCGACGTCTCCCTCGGTTGGTTGGCCAAGCGCGATAAGTCCAAGCCTTTCCTGCTGATGTGCCAGCAGAAGGCCCCGCACCGCGAATGGTCGCCCAATCTTCCCGACCTCGGCTGGGACAAAGGGCGCGTCTATCCCGAGCCGGAGACGCTGTTCGATGACTACGCCAATCGTGCCCACGCGGTCGGCGACCAGGACATGACCCTGGCCAAGACCATCAGCCCGCTCGACATGAAGCTCGTCCACCCGCCCGGCATCACGCCCGAGCAGGCCAAGGTCTGGGACGCCTACTATGGCCCGATCAACGAGGCCTACCAGCGAACGAAGCCCCAGGGACGCGACCTGGTCAAGTGGCGCTACCAGCGCTACATGCACGATTACCTCGGTTGCGTGAAGTCGGTCGATGACAACGTCGGCCGCGTCCTGAAGTACCTCGAGGAGGAGGGACTGCTCGCGAACACCATCGTCGTCTACTCGGCCGACCAGGGCTTCTACCTCGGCGAGCACGGCTGGTTCGACAAGCGCTGGATTTTCGAGGAGTCCGTCCGTACGCCGCTGCTCGTGCGCTGGCCCGGCGTGACCCCCGCGGGTTCGGTCAACAAGTCCCTCGTCGCGAACGTCGACCTCGCCCAGACCTTCCTCGACATGGCCGGCGTCCCGGCCCCGGCCGACATGCAGGGGCGCAGTCTCCGTCCGCTCCTCGCCGGTCAGGTCCCGCCGGACTGGCGCCAGGAGTTTTATTACCACTATTACGAGTACCCCGAGCCGCACCACGTCTCGCCCCATTACGGCATCATCACCGACAAGCATAAGCTGGTGCATTACTACGGCGTCGGCCATGACGCGGTCGACCTGTTCGACACCGCCAAGGATCCCCGGGAACTGCGGAGCTTCGCGGGCCAGCCCGAGTACGCCGCCATCCAGGCCGACCTCGAGGCCCGCCTGAAGCGCCTGCGGACCGAGTTGCTGGTGCCCGACGTCGACGACCCGGACGCCACCGGCGAGCGCACGCACCGCGAGCGGCAGGCGAAGGCCGCGAAGAACGCCGCCAAGAAGAAGGCCGAAGGCGCGAAGTAGGCCCGAGGTTTCGGGTTGGCGAGGCTCGGGGGCGGGGTAGAACGAACCCATGTCCCTGCGCGTCTTCCTGCTCGGCCTGCTGTCCTTGGCGCCGCTCCTCGCCTCCGTCCAGGAGACCGAGGCCTTGCGCCTGGCCGAAGGGCGGCGGATGGCCGTGGGCCGCGAGATGCGTACCTGGTCCTTCGCGGCGTTCCCGACGCCGATGGCGGACTGGCCGAAGGAAGTGAAGGGCGCGTTCGTCGAGCTTCGTTGCGAGGACCATGAGTTCTCTTCCGCCGCGCTGATCCTGCTGCGGGACGACTACCGCCTGCGCAGTTATCCGGCCAAGCTGCTTTCCCCGGCCGACCGGGCCCTCGCCGAACAGCTTGAGGTGAAGCGCCGCCAACAGCTATCCCCGAAGCCCCGCACCGAGTACCCGCTGGTGATGAAGGGCTACACGAAGGAGACGGCGGACGTCACGGTAAGTCCGCATTTCGCCTTCTACACGGGCCCCGACAAGGCCGGTTCGGGGAAGAAGGCCTTCGCCCCCGGCTTCCTGGAGCGCCAGAAGGTCTGGTTCGAGACGGTCTGGACCCACTTGGATGAGCTGGGCGCCCCGTTGCCGATGGCCGGCGACCGGTCTCCCCATAAGCTCAATGTTTTCGTGACGGGTACGGGCCTCGCCAAGCACAAGGATGGATTCGCCTTCGGCGGCGCCGACGTGATCATGCACCCGGGCGCGCTGGGCGACGGGAGCAGCGTGGTCATCCATGAGTTCACGCACTCGGTGCAGTATTACTCCAAAGGCTTCCGCGATTCGCCGTTGGTCGGCTGGTTCTGGGAATGCCACGCCAACTGGAGCACGCACCAGTTCATGCCGGCCTACCCGCCGGTGCTCGGTCATTACGCCGAGCGGGCGCATTACGAGCTGAACTCCAGCCGCCACAACTACGGCTCCTGGCCCTTCCTGCAGGTGCTGGCCGAGGACCCGCGCTTCGGTTGGTCCTTTCCCTATGACATCTGGCCGGCCTGCCGTCGGAATGAACGCGACGGCGCCCTGGAGGATCCGTTCCAGGCGATCATGCGCGTCGGCGTCGAGCGCAAGATCTGGAAGGACGGCGTCGAAGGTTTCGGCGACACGATCGGCGAACTCGCCGCCCGCATGGTCGGCTGGGATTTCCAGAACCAATACTTCCACCTCAAGGAGATCCGCCGGCTCGAGCGCGACACCGGACGGGTCTCCAGCCTGGGCACCGTCCTGGAGCAGGGGCGGGATCGGCGTTGGTACCCGCTCCATTCGCAGGCCCCCAAACAGTATGGCGTGAACATCGTCTGGCTTGAACCGGCCGCCGGGGCGAAGGCGATCGAGGTCGATTTCGCCGGTGAGGTCGACCCGACCGAGGCCGGGGATTGGCGCGCGACCTTGGTCGCGACGGATGCGCTCGGCCGTTGCCGTTACAGTCCGACGGTCCGGCGCGGCCGGGTGACCTTGGAGGTCCGGTCCGGGGAGCGGGTCGCCTTGGCGGTGGCGGCGACACCCACGAAGTACGTGCCGCAGGAGTTTCGTCCGGGCTTCGCGGTCAAGCGTCGCTACCCTTATTCCATCGCCGTCACCGGCGCGACACCGGCTGGACCGCCGCTCGCCGAGGCCCCGCCGAAGGTAGCCGGCGCCCCGCATCCCAACGGTGGTGGCTTCGTCGCCAAGTCCGCCAAGGTCGAGGCGACGGCCTACGTCGCCCCGGGCGCGCGGGTCCTCGATGGTGCCCGGGTCACCGGTCGGGCTCGCATCTGCGGTCAAGCCATCGTCCGCCAGTCGGCGCAGGTCGGCGACGACGCCGTCGTCAGCGGCCTGGCCCGGGTCGGCGACCGCGCCCGCGTCGAAGGTCAGGCGCATGTCGGCGGCTACGCCAAGCTCTCCGGTAAGGCGGTGCTTTCCGGTCGCGCCCAGCTGCTCGAGTATGCCACCGTCGACGGCGAAGGCGTCGTCTCCGGCGATGTCATGATCCGCGGCTTCGGGGAGGTCCACCTCTCGCCGACGACCGAGGTCACGGGCACGGCGATGTTCGCCGAGGACCTCGAAGTGCATTTCTCCGGTTGCAAGACCCCGCGCTTCGATCGCGGTCTGTTCTACGGCTACCTCAACGCGGACCTCCTGAAGAAGCCCAAGGAAGTCGCGGACAATCGCGGCCTCTACGCCCACTGGAAGTTCGACAGCGCGCAGGCGCCGTTCGTCCGCGACCTGGTGGGTGACGCGGACGCCGTGCTGCTGAAAAGGGCCCCGGGCGAGGCCGGTCCGGAGTTTGCGCGCGACGGGTCGGTGTCTTCCCTCCGGCCTCACAGCCCGGGGTTGCAGGTGGGCGGCCATGTGCTGGCGGCCGCCCGCCTCGGCTTCGAGGCCTTGGTGTTCGTTCCCGTGGATGCGACGGTCCTTAGTGGTAGCCTGCTCGAGGCCGACGCCGCCTCGGACGAGAGCTCCGGCACGGTCTTATCCTTCAAGGTGAACAAGGACGACGTCTGGCTCCAGTTGCAGAGCGTGGATCCGCGCGACAAGTCATCCGCCCGCGGTCTGGCTTTGTCAGGGAAGGCCCGCTTGCCCGCCGGTCGCTGGTTCCGGATGGGCTTCACGTTCAAGGACGGCGAGGCCGCGATCTTCGTCGATGGGCGTAAGATCGCGGCGGAGCGGACGGAACTTCCCCTCACTTGTCTCTTCGCGGAGTCGCGCGCCCGTAATCCCGCGGCGAGCCCGCAGGTCCTGCTCGGCGCCGGCTTCGCCGGCCGCATCGCCGAGATCAAGGTGACCCACACGGGCGAGCTGCCCGGGTTTGGCGAAGCTCCGAAGGGCGCGAAGTAAGGTTTACTTCGCGGCCTTCTTCTTGCCCTCACCGCCCTTGGCCTTGCCCGCGTTCGGGTCGAAGTCGGGGTTGGGCGTGGGCAGTTGCGCGTCGACCGACTTCAGCCAGGCGTCCAGCTGCTCGCGCATCGCCTTCGCGCGCGAGGCCTGGGTGCTCGCGAGGTCCTTGGTCTCGCCGATGTCCTGGGACAGGTCGTAGAGCTCGTCCCGGTTGTCCTCGTAGAAGTGGACCAGCCGGAAGTCGCCCTTGCGGATCGCGCTGTAAGGCGTGGCGCCGCCGGGGTGATAGTGCGGGTAGTGCCAGTAGAGCGCGTCACGGTCGAGTTTGCCGCCGCGCAGCACCGGGGCCAGGCTCCGGCCGTCGACCACGGAAGCGAGCGGCTTGACCCCGGTCATCTCCAGCACGGTCGGGTAGAGGTCGAGCGTGATGGCGGGGGTGGCCTCGACCACGCCCGGCTTGGTCACCCCGGGCCAGTAGGCGATGAACGGCACGCGGACCCCGCCCTCGTAGGCGGAACCCTTGCCGGCTCGGTAAGGGCTGTTCTCGGTGATCGGCAGCAGGCCGCCGTTGTCGCCCGTGAAGAAGATGACCGTGTTCTCCTCGAGTTTGAGGCGGCGGAGGTTCGCGCGGATCGTCCCCAGCGCATCGTCGACGCTGCTCACGAGCGCCGCGTAGGTCGCGTTGCGCTGCTTGAGCGTCGGGTCCGCCTGCACCTTCGCCTTGAACTTGTCCACGACCTCGGGCTTGCCCGCGATCGGGGTGTGCACCGCGTAGTGCGGCAGGTAGAGGAAGAACGGCTTGTCCTTGTTCGCCTCGATGAACTTCACCGCCTCGGCCGCTTCGCGGTCCGTGAGGAACTCGCCCTTCGGTCCTTCGGGCAGGGTAGGGATACTGTAGGGCGCTACGTAGGCGGGCGGTTGGCCGCGGTGGTAGCCTCCGACATTGAAATCGAAGCCGTGCTTCTCGGGGTAGTAGGCTTGGTCGCCTTCCTTGAGGGCCGGCGTGAGGTGCCACTTGCCGATGCTGGCCGTGGCGTAGCCGGCGGCCTTGAGCTGTTCGGCCAGGGTGATCTCCTCGAGCGGCAGGAACTTCTGCCAAGCCGGGATCTTGAGTTTTGCCTTGGGCTTCTCGTGGCCCGCGATCCAGTCGGTCAGGTGCAGCCGGGCCGGGTACTTGCCGGTCAGGAGGGCCGCGCGGGTGGGGGAGCAGACCGTGCAGGCGGAGTACCCGTCCGTGAAGCGGACGCCGTCCTTGGCCAGCTGGTCGATATGGGGAGTGGCGTAGAGGCGGCTACCATAGCAGGCCGCGTCCGTCTGACCCATGTCGTCCACCAGGATGACGATGACGTTCGGCGGGCGGGCGGGGGTGTTTTCCGCGGCAACCAGCAGGCCCCCTGAAAAACTCATAAATAGACTCAAGAAGAGGATTTTAGCCGTGGCGGGGCGCATACCCACGACCTAGGGGCGGACCGCCTTAGGCACAAGTGAAACCGCCAAAATGGGGTTGTCGGTCGTTCCGAAAGCCTTAATTTAAACCCCATGTACGCACGCTTGCTTTCGGCTTTCGTCGCCGCTGGTTTGGCCTTTTCGCTTTTGGACGCTCAGCCCGCCCCGGCCGGTGCCGCGACCTCGACGAACCCGAACGTCACCTCGACCAATAACGGCACGAACACTTCCCGTCGTCCCGCCGACAAGACGACGCGTGCCGAGCGCGATCGCGCCGCTGATGAGTCGGGAGTCGAGCGGGTTGGCTTTGACCGAGCCTGCGGTAACCACAAGCACCTTTACTTCGATCGCTCCAACCGCGCCCACTTCATCTGTCTCGGTGCCCAGGCGCAGGTCGGTCCGGATACCACGCCCTACACCGCGACCGCGAACCAGCCGCTGGCCAACACCTTCCTGCTCCACTCACGCCCGGGCGCGGCCAAGGTGATCTACCTGGACTTCGACGGCCACACGACGACCGGCACCTCTTGGAATAACGCCTATGCCGCGGGCGCTCCGATCGTGACCCCGGCCTTCGACACCGATGGCAACCCGGCGGCCTTCTCCGATGCCGAGCGCGCGGTCATCCAGGACGTCTGGCGTCGCGTCGCGGAGGACTACGCCGCGTGGGATGTGGACGTCACGACGGAAGACCCAGGCGTGGAGAAGCTCCGCCGCACCGCCTCCTCGGACGCCGCCCATGGGGTGCGTTGCGTCATCGGCGGTTCCAGCACGCAGTGGCTCGGCGCCTCCGCCGGCGGGGTCGCCTACGTGGGCTCTTTCGGTGGCGTCGTCGCCGCGACCACCACCGTCAACGATGTCCCCGCCTTTGTATTCCCGCAGCAGCTGAGCAACAGCGGCCGCTACATCGCCGAGGCCGCCTCGCACGAGGTCGGTCACACCCTCGGCCTCTACCACTCCGGACAGACCACCGGCGTCGAGTACTACGGCGGGCATGCCGACTGGGCCCCGATCATGGGGGTCGGCTACTACAAGAACGTGGTCCAGTGGACCCGCGGCGACTACCCCCTTTCTAACAACACCCAGGACCAGGTCGCCCTGATTTCCGGGCGCATCCCGCGCGTCCCCGATGAGCATGGCTCGACCGCGACCGCCGCTGCCGTGGTCTCCGGCGCCAGTTTCACCGCCGGCGGCATCATCGCCGATCGCGCCGACCAGGACTGGTTCCGGATCACCGCCGGCGCCGGTACCGTGAACATCTCGGGGCTCGTCGGTCAGCCCTCGCCCAATCTCAACCTGTCGCTTTCCCTGGTCGACGCCAACGGCCTCGTGCTTGCGCAGGGCACCGCCGCCGGGATGGGCGCCAATCTCTCGGTGCCCGTCTCGGGCGGTACCTATTACATCGTGGTCGATGGCAAGGGCAGCACCAACGACCCCTTGACCGGCTACACCGATTACTCGTCGCTCGGTCGTTTCAGCCTTTCCGGCAACTGGCCGGCCGCCGTCGTCGTGAATCAGCCTCCGGTGGCCTCCACCGCCGGCACCAGCCCCGCGGTTTCCGCCAACGGCACGATTTCCGGCACCGCGCCTTTCACGGTCAGCTTCGTCGGCAATAATTCCCGCGACCCGGATGGGCTCATCGCCAGCTACCTCTGGGACTTCGGCGACGGCACCACCTCGATCCTGTCCAATGTCACCAAGACTTATCAGGCCGCCGGCAACTACACCGCCAAGCTGACCGTCACCGATAACGCCGGCGCCACCGCCACCGCGACCCTGCTGATCGCCGTGGGCGCCACGCCTCCGCCTACGACCTTGAAGTCCGTCAATGTGGCGGCGATCACGATGGCCTGGGTGAAGAGCACCAGCACCTCGGGTTACATCACCGGAACCGTCACGATCCTCGACCACGCGGGCAAGCCGGCGCCGAACGCCAATGTGACCATCGCCGCCAGCGGCCTTTTCTCCGGCACCGTCACGGCCCGGACCAACTCTCGCGGCCAGGTCACGCTCAACACGCCGCGGCTCTCCTCCGCTGTGAAAGGCACCCAGACCTATACGGTCACCAACGTCGTCCTGACCGGTTACATCTACGACCCCGCCAAGAACAAGGTTTCCAGCGCAATGCTGACGAGGTAAGGGGCCCGGGGTGGTTGACCGGTTGAACGGTTGGCCAGTTGACCAGAGGGGCAGATGTAGCCTCCGGTGGAGTCTCTTTCCTTTCCCTGACCTTGCCGCAGGGGGCTTAGTTGACCTGTTGATCGGTTGAACCGTTGGCCAGAGCCGCGCCTGATGCCTCGGCTCTCTCCGGCAATCCCTTCCCCTGACCCTGCTCCTGTCCCTGACCCTTAAAGTAGCCCCAGCCCCAGCCCTAGCCCTATCCTAGCTCAACACTCCCTTGATCACGTGCGCTTCCTCGACGCCGGTGAGCTTCACGTTCAGTCCGCGGAACTTGTAGGTGAAGCGTTCGTGGTCGATACCCAGGCAGTGCAGGATGGTCGCGTGGAGGTCGCGGAGGTGCGCGGGGTCTTTGGCGATGTTGTAGCCGAACTCATCCGTGGCGCCGTGCTCGTAGCCGGCCTTCACGCCGCCGCCGGCGAGCCAGACGGTGAAGGAGCGGCCGTGATGGTCGCGCCCCGCGCCTGGGTTGCCGAAGCCGCCCTGGCTGAAGGCCGTGCGGCCGAACTCGGTCGCGAAGACCACCAGCGTGTCCTCGAGCATGCCGCGCGCCTTCAGGTCCTTGATCAGGGCGGCCGTCGGCTGGTCGATGTCGCGGCACTGGTTGGGCAGCTGGCGGGAGAGGGCGATGTGCTGGTCCCAACCGCGGTGGAAGAGCTGGACGAAGCGGACGTCGCGTTCGAGCAGGCGGCGCGCCAGCAGGCAGTTGGCCGCGTACGAGCCCGGGCGGGTGACCTCGGGGCCGTAGGCCGCCAGGGTCTCGCGGGATTCCTGGGAGATGTCGGTCAGCTCCGGCACCGAGGTCTGCATGCGGAAGGCCATCTCGTAGGCCTTCACGCGGGTGACGGTCTCGGGGTCGCCGATCTCCTTGGCCCGCTCCTCGTTGAGGGCGGCCAGGTCGTCCAGCAAGGCACGGCGCTGCTCGCCGTCGACGGTGGGCGGGTTCTGCAGGTAGAGCACGGGGTTGGCGCCCGGACGCAGGCCGACGCCCTGGTGGCTGGAGGGCAGGAAGCCGCTGCCCCAGAGGCGCGAGAAGACCGGCTGGCCCGGGTTCTTGCCGGTGCCTTGCGAGACCATCGCGACGAAGGCGGGGAGGTTGGCGTTCTCGGTGCCGAGGCCATAGCTGGCCCAGGCGCCCATGCTGGCGTAACCCGGCTGCTGGTTACCCGTGTTCATGAACGTGATCGCCGGGTCGTGGTTGATCGCCTCGGTGTGGAGGCTCTTGATGAAGCACAACTCGTCGGCGACCGTCTGCAGGTGCGGGAGCAGGTCGCTGATCCAGAGGCCGTTCTTGCCGCAAAGCTTGCCGTCCTTGAGCGCGGGCGTGCACGGGTAGCTGCCTTGGCCGCTGGTCATGCCGGTCAGGCGCTGCGTGCCTTTCACGGAAGGCGGCAGGTCCTTGCCGGCCATCTGCTTCAGCATCGGCTTGTGGTCGAAGAGGTCGACGTGCGAGAGGCCGCCGGACTGGAAGAGGCAGAGCACGCGCTTGGCCTTGGGGGCGAAGTGCGGCAGGCCGGGCAGGCCGGCCACGCGGCCGCCACCGGCCTGCTTGGCGCCGAGTAGCTCGGGCATGAGCATCGGTCCCAGGGCGAGGCCGCCGACGCCGCGGGCGGTCTGCCCGAGGAAGGTCCGGCGGGTCAGGTGGTTCGTGAATTCAGCGCGGGGATCCATGGTTTTAGTTGCGGGTGACGGTTTCGCTGAGGTTGAGGAGAAGGACGCCGACCTGCATCCAGGCGGCTTGCTCGGGGGCCGGCAGGGGCGCGGCCGGGGCCTCGCCGACCTGCAAGGCCGCGGCGGCGCGGGCGGGGTCGGCGGCGTAGCGTTGGCGCTCGCGGGCCAAGGTGCGGCGCGCGACGGCGAGCTCGCGGTCCGAGGGCTCGCGGGAGACGACCTCGCGGAAGGTCCAGCGGAGGCGGGCCTCGTCATCGCCGGGTCGGCCGAGCGTCCGGGCCGCGAGGACGCGGGCGGCCTCGGCGAACTGGACGTCGTTCAGGGTGACGAGCGCCTGGAGCGGGGTCGTCGTGTTGCCTCGCGTCACGGTGCAGACCTCGCGGTTCGGGGCGTCGAAGGCCATCATGTTCGCGGGCGGGGCCGTGCGCTTCCAGTAGGTGTAGAGGCTGCGGCGGTAGAGCTTGTCGCCGTGGTCCTGCACGAAGTTCTGAGCGGTGGCCGGGGTCGAGCCGTAGTGGCTGACCTCGCGCCACAGGTCGAACGGCGAGTACGGGTTGACGCTCGGGCCGCCGAGCTGCGGGACGAGCAGGCCGCTGGCGCGCAAGGCGTTGTCCCGGATCAGTTCGGCGGGAAGGCGGAAGCGGGCGCCGCGGGCGAGGAGGCGATTGGCCGGGTCCTGTGCGAGCATCTCAGCCGTGGCCGTGCTGCTCCGCTTATAGGTGGCCGAGGTGACGATCGTCCGGGTGAGGCGTTTGAAGTCCCAGCCGCTCTCGACGAACTCGACCGCCAACCAGTCGAGCAGCTTGGGGTGGCTTGGCCATTCGCCTTGCAGGCCGAAGTCCGCCGCCGACGCGACGAGTCCGGTGCCGAAGAGCGTCTTCCACAGTCGGTTGACGGCCACGCGGGCGGTCAAGGGGTTCTCCTTCATCACGATCCACTGGGCGAGACCGAGGCGGTTGGCCGGGGCGCCGGCGGGCAGCGGGGGCAGGGCGGCGGGCGTACCCGGGCCGACCTTGGTCGTCGGTTGGCTGTAGTCGCCGCGATTGAGGATGAAGGTCTCGCGGGGCTTCGCTGCGATGTTCATGACCATCGTCGACTGAGGCTGGGTCAGCGTGGCCAGGCGTTCCTCGGCGTTGGCGAGGTCGACCCGGACGCGGCGCAGCGCCTCGCCGTACTTGGCGACATAGGCCCAGAGCAGGTTGGTCTGCTCGGGCGTGCGGCGATCGTCCGCGGTCTGGACGGCGGCGATGATGTCGGGCGGTAGGTCCGTGCCGTCATCATGGCCGGTGACGGCGAAGAGCTGGCCCTGCAGCGGCGGGCGCCCGGTACCGAAGTAGACCTGCGTGGTGATCGCGGGCGTCTCGGCGGCGGAGAGCGGCTTGGCGAAGGTCAGCGTGAGCGACTGATCGCCGGGTGCCTTCATGTCGGGCTGCCAGGCCAGCCGCTGGTTCATCGCCCGGACGTTGCCCGGAGGGTGGGCCGGGTCGAAAGAACTCGCGGTCACGCGGTTGAATTTCTGGAGCTTATGGATGTTGACCTGATCTCCCGGCACCTTGTCGACCGTCACGTCGACGGCCGAGACCTGGTAGGCGCTCGGGGCAGGCGGCGTCGCGGGCTCCGGCTTCGCGTCCTTGGCCGCACCCTTCTTCGGCGCAGGCTTTCCGCCCGGGGTCATCTTGGCCTGGAAAACCAGCCGCAGCGCGATGATCGGCTCCGTGGTCTGGGGGAGTTCGCCGAGCAGGTCGTAAGCCGCGCCACCGAGGCCCTTGAAGGTATTGCCCTCGACGGTGAAGCCGCCGCCGCTGTTCGGCGTGGAGATCTTCGTCAGGTTGATCGGGTGGAGGCGGGTGCCTTTGGTCCGGTCCGCCAGCCAGGCGCGTTGCTCCTTCACCCAGGCCGCGAGCACGGCATCATCGCGCGTCGTCAAGGTCTGGCGTAGGGCGGCGATGCGGGCCGTCAGCTTGCCCTCCTCGTCGGTGCGCAGGACGGTCTTCTTGGACACGGCCGGTCCCGAGTTATTGCCGCCGTTACCATCCAGGCCGGCGTCGCCCAGCGTGTTGAAGTAGGCGAAGACTTGGTAGTAATCCTTCTGGCTGATCGGGTCGAACTTATGGTCGTGGCACTGCGCGCAGGCCAACGTCAGACCCAGCACCGACTCGCCCAGCGTCTTCACGCGGTCCGCGTTGTAGTTCAGCAGGTTTTCGGCGGGGATCGTGCCACCCTCGTGGGTGTTCATGTTGTTCCGCTGGAAGCCGGTGGCGATCAGCTGGGCGTCCGTCGCGTTCGGCAGGAGGTCGCCCGCGAGCTGTTCGAGCAGGAAGCGGTCGTAGGGCTTGTTGTCATTGAAAGCCTGGATCACCCAGTCGCGCCAGAGCCAGAGATGGCGGCCGCCGTCGATCGAGAAACCATTGGTGTCCGCGTAACGGGCGGCATCCAGCCAATCGAGTGCCATGCGTTCGCCGAAGTGCGGCGAGGCCAGCAGGCGGTCCACCTGCTTCTCATAGGCGCCGGCGGAGCGATCCTGCAGGAAGGCTTCCAGTTCCTCGGCCGAGGGCGCCAGACCCGTCAGGTCAAGCGATAGCCGGCGCAGCAAGGTGGCGCGATCGGCCTCGGGGTTGGCCTTGAGCCCGGAAGCACGCAGCCCTTGGTCGACGAGCGCATCGATCGGCGAGCCCTTGAGGTCGGCAGGCAGGGCCGGGCGACGCGGCGCCAGGAAGGCCCAATGCTGCTCGTACTTCGCGCCCTGCTCGAGCCAGGCCTTCACCTTCGCCTTGTCCGCGGCGGAAAGCTTCAGGTGCGACTTCGGCGGCGGCATCACGTCGTCCTCGTCGTCGCTGGTGATGCGCGTCCAGACCTCGCTCTTCTTCAGGTCGCCCGGCACGATCGGGGTGCCCGTCTTGTATTCCTTGGTCGCCTCGGCGAACAGGTCGAGCCGCAGCTTTGCCTTGCGCGCTTTCTCGTCGGGTCCGTGGCAGGAAAAGCAGTTCTCCGAGAGGATGGGGCGGATGTCGCGGTTGTAGCGCACCTCCTCGGCGGCGAGCACGGACAAGGGTAGGGCGAGGAACGCCAGGGGTCGCAGGGCGGAGAGCATGGGGCTAAGCATCAGACAAGGGGGTGGGGGCGGGGTTTCAAAGCAAAAGCCGAGGCGGATGCCCTAGGCGGCCTCTGCGGTATTTGAAGGGTAATGGTGGCGGACTCGGAGGGTCAGGCTGGACAGGGCGGGGGTGCAAATCACGATGCCTGCCTTTCGCCATGCGTATCGCCCGTCTTTGGTCCCTGCTCGCCACGTTGACCGTCGCCAGCCTCCCCCTGCTCGCCGCCCGTCCCATCGAACCCGCCCAAGGCGGCGTCATCGTGCTTGTCGGCGGCGGCCAGGGTGAGCGACTGCTCCGGGATGCGGCCTTCGAGGCCGAGCTCCAGCGACGCTTCGCCGGTCGTGACCTGACCATCCGGAACCTGTGCGACGACGGCGACACCCCTGGTTATCGCGATCACTCTGGGCGCAACTCGCCTTTCGCCTTCCCGGGCGCCGAGAAGTTCTACCCGCTCTCCAAGGCCAAGGACTTCTGGGGCTCCGGCCATGCTGGCTCCGGCTTCGCGCAGTCGCCCGACCAGTGGCTGACAGGCCTCAAGGCCGACGTGATCCTCGCGTGGTTCGGCTATGCCGAGTCGTTCCAGGGCAAGGAGGGCGTCCCCGCCTTCAAGGCCGAGCTCGAAGCCTGGCTCGATCACACCGCCCAGCAGAAATACAACGGCAAGGGCGCCCCGCAGGTCGTGCTGATCACCCCGCGCCCGCTCGACGTCGCCAGCGCCCCGCCGGGCCCGGCCGCGGCCGCCGCCGTCAACGCGAACGTCGCCCTCTACGCCCAGGTCATCAAGGACGTCGCTTCCGCCCGTAAGCTCCCGCTCGTCGACCTCCACGCCGCCGGCCAGGTCGACGTCGCCCGGACGCTCATCGACGGCGCCTTCGCCGCGGGCTCCGCCGCCAAGGTCGACCTCGCCGCGCTCACCGCCGCGATCGACGACAAGAACTGGTATTGGGAGAAGCTCTACAAGGTACCGAATGGCGTCCACGTGTTCGGTCGCCGCCATAAGCCCTTCGGGCCCGATAATTTCCCGGCCGAGCTGAAGAAACTCGACGAGCTGGTGCTGATCCGCGACCGCGCCGTCTGGGCCGCCGCCAAGGGGGCGAAGTTCGACGTGGCCGCGGCCGACGCGCAGACGACGGTACTGCCGCCCGTGAAGACCAACTATTCCGCGGGTAACACGAAGAACGGCTCGCCGAACTACCTGCCGGGCGAGGAAGCCGTGAAGACCTTCACCGTGCCCGCCGGCTACAAGGTCGAGCTCTTCGCGTCCGAGGAGAAGTTCCCCGACCTCGCCAACCCGGTCCGCCTGACCTTCGACAACCGCGGTCGCCTCTGGGTGGCCACGATGCCGAGCTACCCGCAGTGGCGCCCGGGCGACGCCAAGCCCGACGACAAGATCCTCATCTTCGAGGACACCGACGGTGACGGTAAGGCCGACAAACAGACGGTCTTCGCCCGCGGCTTGCACCTGCCGCTCTCCTTTGAGTTCGCCCCCGAGGGCGTCTATATCCCGCAGAGCAGCCACCTCGTCCTGCTGCGCGACACCGATGGCGATGGCCGCGCCGACCGCTCCGAGGTCGTCCTGAGCGGCTTCGACGACCACGACACGCACCACGCGATCAGCGCCTTCCGGGCCGACCCCTCCGGCGCCTTCTACCTGGCCGAGGGCACGTTCCTGCACAGCCACGTCGAGACCGCTTACGGGGTCGAACGCAGCACCAACGGCGGCTTCTTCCGCTACTCCCCCCAGCGCCGCCAGCTCGAGCGCACCGCCCGCGTCAGCATCCCCAATCCCTGGGGCATCGCCTTCGACGCCTTCGGTCAGGACTTCTTCGCGGATACGTCCGACCCCAACCTGCGCTGGATGTCCCCGGCCACGTTGCGCGTGCCGTTCGGTGAGTTCGCCCCGCTCCCGCCCAACCTCGTGCCCAAGGCCCAGATGGTCCGTCCGACCGCCGGCCTCGAGTTCGTCAGCAGCCGCCATTTCCCGGACGACGTGCAGGGCGACATCCTGATCAACAACACCATCGGCTTCCTCGGGACCAAGCAGCACGCGGTCGCGGAGGAGGGTACGGGTTTCAAGCTGACCTTCCGCCATAACCTCCTGCAGTCCAAGGACGGTAACTTCCGGCCGGTCTCGATGGAGTTCGCCCCGGACGGCTCGCTCTACCTCGCCGACTGGCATAATGCGCTCATCGGTCACATGCAGCACAGCGCCCGCGACCCGATGCGCGACCACACCCATGGCCGCATCTACCGCATCACTTATCCGGCCCGCCCGCTCGTCACCCC
>SXGQ01168179.1_pt1 | contig 29618 bp, 25 predicted proteins | sample 3178371 | NCBI WGS metagenome assembly SXGQ01 (sample SAMN11356859, study PRJNA531348) | freshwater metagenome | isolation source: freshwater sample F1-20 | place: China: Fuxian Lake, Yuxi | collected 2017-12-25
AAGACCCAAGTGTTGGTTGGAAGGGTCTCGATCCTGAGGGTGAGCCGGTTATGGAAGGCGTTTACGCCTATGCAATTACATTCCGTTACATTGACGGGGTAATGCATGCATACAAAGGAACGGTGACAATTATTAAATAAACATTTTGTGGGACTCGGTTAACGCGGTCCCGATAAACAAGGAGAAGGGGCGCCACGGCGCCCCTTCTCCTTGTTTATTGGTTGATACCTACCGACTATTTATTGAGACTCCAAACAGGAAAGACAAGAAAATTAAGACGGTAATTGTTATGATTAATGTTACTGGCCTGTTGTTAACCCAAGTATGTTTTCAAGATTTTGCTCTTGCTTGATTTGCGCAAACGACGCAATGCTTTTTCCTTGATTTGACGTACACGCTCGCGGGTCAAACCAACTTTCTCTGAAATGTCTTCCAACGTGTGGGCAGCGTTGCCATCCAACCCGAAGTAGTATTTCAATACATCACGCTCTTTGTCTGATAGGGTAGAGATTACACGGTTGATTTCATTCTGCAAAGATTCATTCAACAATGGCATGTCTGGGTTGGGTTCGTCGTTTTGGTCCAACACGCCCAATAGAGTATTGTCTTCACCTTCGGCCAATGGCGCATCAATGCTCAAGTGACGTCCAGATGAACGCAAAGCATTTTCTACCTCAGATAATGAAATTTCCAACGATTCAGCAATTTCTTGTGGGGTTGGTTCACGCTCCAATTCCTGCTCCAAACGTGCGGATGCTTGGGTAATTCTTCCCAAACTTCCCACTTTGTTTAGCGGTAAGCGTACGATACGACTTTGGTCGGCCAAAGCTTGCAAAATGCTCTGACGGATCCACCAAACGGCATATGAAATAAATTTAAATCCACGGGTTTCATCGAATCGCTTTGCCGCTTTGATTAAGCCCATGTTTCCTTCGTTGATCAAGTCACCCAAGGTCAATCCTTGGTTTTGGTACTGCTTTGATACAGAAACCACAAAACGCAAGTTGGCATTCACCAGTTTTTCCAATGCGGCTTGGTCGCCTTCGCGAATTCTACGTGCCAATTCAACTTCCTCTTGGGCGTCGATCATTGGTACTTTAGAAATTTCGTTGAGGTATTTGTCGAGCGATTTGTTTTCGCGATTGGTAAACTGTTTTGAAATTTTTAACTGCCTCATGTTTGCTTTTGCTATTATATGTTACTTTTAGTTACTGAATATACAGTCAGCCTTGCAAAAGTACAAAATAAAGTTCAATTGAATTTGGGATAATTTCGAATCTTCGGCTTTGTTCGTGGAAGAATTGCGAATTATTTTTATTGGAAAATCAATGCCGCCCGATAGGTGATGTAGGCACCGAGATAAGCAATCAAACCATAGATGAAAAACAAGGCAATTGGCCAATTCCAGGAACCAATTTCACGCTTCATGACAGCCATGGTACTCATACACTGCAGTGCAAAAGCATAAAAAACAATCAAACTCAATGCATAGGGGAGTCCATAAAGCGGCTTGCCAGTCTTGGGGTTTATTTGGGCCTGCATTTTTTGTCGGATGCCCGATTCGTCGTCCTCCGATGATTGGAACAGTGTACCCATCGTACCCACAAAGACCTCTCTTGCGGCAAAGCTGGTGATCAATGCAATGCCTGTTTTCCAATCGTAGCCCAACGGCTCAATCAATGGTTCAAAAGCCTTGCCCAAATGTCCGGCATAACTGGCTTCCAAACGCAAATTGGATTTGATTTCTCCTTCGTGAGAGGGGTCGAGTTGCGCCAAAATTACCCCTTCCGTTTCGGCTATTTTCATGGAGTCTGTTGGACCAAAATTGGATAGAAACCAAAGGATCATGGAAATGATTACAATGACTTTACCCGCTTCGGTCAGAAAGCTCAAACACTTCAGCCATGCTTGGTGAATCACTGTTTGAAACCGCGGTCTTTGGTAGGCTGGAAGTTCAAGGATGAATTCACTGGGCATCGAATCGCGCTGAAAAAGGCGAAAAATGAATGCCAATAAAATGGCTACGATGATTCCGGCCATGTAGGCGGCGGTAATGACAAAAGTCTGCGCATGAAATGGGCCCCAAAATTCGGCAAAGGGGATAGCAACGCTCACGAGCAAAACGTACACTGGCAATCGGGCGCTGCAACTCATCAGGGGGACAACCAACATCGTTGCCAATCGTTCTCGTTTGCTTTTGATGCTCCGCGTAGCCATGATGCTGGGGATCGCACAAGCAAATCCGCCAATCATTGGGATGATACTGCGCCCATTTAGCCCCAATTTCCGCATGATTCGATCGGTGATAAATGACGCTCTTACCATGTATCCTGAATCCTCCAATAACCCAATTAAGAAGAACAAGATAAAAATCTGTGGCACAAAAACGACAACCCCTTCAAGTCCACCAATCAAACCTTGGGTAATGAAATTGGTGACCATGCCGGCAGGTAGCAAACTTTCAATGCCTTGGCCCAATAACTGAAATCCATTTTCGATCCATTCCATGGGTTTGGCTGCCAAGCTGAATACTCCTTGGAACAGGACCATCATGATTATCGCGAACAATAGATATCCCAGCCATTTGTGGGTGAAATACTGATCCAATTTCAGGGTGATGCTCTTCAATCCCACCGGGAATTTGGTTGTGGTACGCTGAATGACTTTTTCGATATCGATGTAGCGACGCAAGGTTTCCTCGCTCAGCCCCGGTAGCTTGCTTTGATCCCAGTAGGTTTTGAGTCGGTCTGCCAATTGCGTAGGCTGACCCAGTAATTTGGGTGTTGCAAATTCCCGAAAGAGTTGTTTTATGGGGTCGATGTTCTTCTCGCGGCGCGGGTTGAAAAATATGCAGGGGATTCCCAATTCCTTGGAAAGGGCATCGGCATCAATCTTTACACCTCTGCGTTTTGCAGAGTCGCTGAGCGTGAGTATACAAACCGCTGGAATTCCCAACTCGGCCACTTGTGAATACAACAATAGGTTTCTGCGAAGATTGGATGCATCGATGACCAACAAGAGGGCCTCGGGCTTGATCTCTCCGTATCCGGCCAGATGCTGAACAACCAGGCGTTCATCATCAGAGTGTGTGAAAAGGCTGTAAATTCCGGGCAGGTCAATCAATTCAATTTTTTGCCCATCGATTTGCGTGTGACCCATGGATGCTTCCACAGTTGTGCCAGGAAGGTTGCTGGTTTTTTGGGTGAGTCCCGTTAAACGATTGAACAAGGTGGATTTCCCGCAGTTGGGGTTGCCCACAAAGGCAATGCGTTTGGGTAGACTCATGCGTTAATGGCTTCTATGGGTTCTACCTGAATGAGGCGGGCCTCTTCTTTTCGCAAGCCCAATAGATAAGTGTCGATGCGATAAGCGATGGTTGATCCACCGGCAGACTCGTACAAGCGAATAATTTCTGTGCCTGGAACACATCCCATTTCCGCGAGTTTTAGCGAAAACTGCCCCTCTGTGAGACCGGCAATTTTGGCTTTTTCTCCTGCTTTGAGAAGGTCCGCGGTGGCTTCCATGATGTGCAAATTTAGAATGATTTTAAATAACAAACAAATGATTGTGAAGAATGCCCTAAAACATTCGGTTTTGGGATTGTTTGGTGCACAAAAATCGGGGTTGGTTTTTTGGGAAACACTGACATTTGTCAGTCAATCAAAAAACACTTCCGTGGGGCACCGGATGCCCGGTAATGAAAATCAGTAAATCGGGCCCCAAAATCAAGGGGTTAATAGAGGTTTCGTTTGAATAAGTTCCACGCCGCAATGGCTTGGTGTTCTAGCATGGATTTGCCGTTCATGGCGGTGGCGCCAATTTCCTGAAAACGTTGCATGAGGATGGTGGTTTCAGGATTATAGACCAAATCAATGAGTCTATGGGTTGAACGGATCTCGTTCCATGGCAATGCAATACAATCTTGGGTATTGGGCCACATGCCGACCGGTGTTGTGTGGATGAAGAGCGTATTTGGCTGAATGAAATCCGAGAGCGTGGATTGCACGGGGTGTTCGCCCAAGATTTGATTTCGATGCCAAACAACATAAGTGATTTGCTGTTGCTCCAAGACAAATTTTACCGCTTTTGCGCTTCCACCATTGCCCAACAGGATGGCATTGGAAAATTCTGTGTTTGAATGGTTGCGGGTGCGGGTTAAACTCTCCGCAAAACCATCCACGTCGGTGTTGAAACCACGCAGTACAACGCCTGTGTTTGATTGCTCAACCAGCACGGTGTTGACCGCGCCTACGGCGCGGGCCTCTGCAGAAACTGAATCCAGGTAACCCATGATGCCCACTTTGTGGGGAACCGTTACATTGAAACCAATCAAGGGGATGTCTTGCTTGAGTTGATCTTCCAAAAAAGCTGGAAAATCTTCTATTGAGGGCAAATCAAACAGCTGGTATTCTGCCTCCCTCAGCCCTTCTTCCCTGAAAAACGCACCGAAAATCTCCGGCGATTTGGAGTGTGAAACCGGATGCCCTAGCAATCCCAATCGAAAAGCGCGAGGTTGTTGCATCCGTGTTTCAAAAACAAAGGTTTATTTCGAAAGTTTCGCTTTTACCGCATTGAAAACAACGGGCAGTAGCGATAGTCCAATGATGCCGAAAACCACAGTTTCAAAATGGTCATGTACCCATGGAATTGAGCCCAACAAATAACCCAAGGTGGTAATGCTACTGACCCACAGAACCGCACCGGCAATACAATATGTCAGGAATTTGCTGTATTTCATCGTGCCCAATCCCGCCGCAAAGGGGGCGAAAGTGCGGACAATCGGTACAAAGCGTGCCATGATCAAGGTGTATCCGCCATGCTTTTCATAAAATGCCTCGGTTTGTTCCAAATATTCGCGCTTCAACAATTTCCACTTCAAGTCGAAAATTCTCACCCCGATTCTTGAGCCGATAAAATAGTTGGTGTTGTCGCCCAGCAAAGCGGCACAAATCAATAAGGGAATCAACACGAAAATATTCAAGGGGTTTCCATCCATGGCAGCAATTGAGCCCGCAGCAAAGAGCAAACTATCGCCGGGCAACAGAGGCATCACCACCAAGCCGGTCTCAACGAAAACAATCGCGAACAAAATTAGGTAGGTCAGATTCTTGTATTCCCCAACCAAATATTGAAGCTTATCGTCGAGGTGCAAAAGCCAATCTTTGGCAAAATCAAGGATGGAAAGTAGAGTCATAATGGTACTGCAATTTTACAACACGGGTTTGATGCGATTGACATCCGAAGGTGTATATTTGTGATAAATGCAAAAAAATCGCTCATTCATAGCCCGCTTCATTGGCCTTGTGATGATTTGTTCCATTGTGGGATTTGCGGTCATGTCGACCGGATGTGGCAGTGCCAAACATGGCAGGGTTAAAGCGAAAAATACTGGTTGCAACTGCGGTTTTTGATCGGATTGGTTGATTTTTAACCGATTATCTTGTTCAATTTTCCATGCGAAATGCGGTGAGCGATGCATCTTTGTTGGTGTATCGTAGGGGGAAATTGCCTGCTGATGCTTAATTTTGCGCAAAATTTTACAATGACAACACAATCTACATACGTTCCTTACAAAGTAAAAGACATCTCATTGGCAGAATGGGGTAGGAAAGAAATCAAAATGGCTGAGGCCGAAATGCCCGGTTTGATGGCCTTGCGTGCCGAATACGGTGCCACAAAGCCATTGGCTGGCGCTCGCGTCGCGGGTTGCTTGCACATGACCATTCAAACTGCCGTTTTAATTGAAACTTTGGTAGAATTGGGTGCCGAGGTAACTTGGAGCTCATGCAACATTTTCTCAACCCAAGACCACGCCGCTGCTGCAATCGCCGCTGCCGGTATCTCTGTGTATGCTTGGAAAGGACAGAATGAAGAAGAATTTGACTGGTGTATTGAGCAAACCTTGCATTTTGGTGAAGACCAAAAGCCCTTGAACATGATCTTGGATGATGGTGGTGATTTGACCAACATGGTATTTGATAAATACCCAGAACTGATCGCTGGCATCAAAGGATTGAGTGAAGAAACCACTACCGGCGTTCACCGCTTGTATGAGCGCATGGCGAAAGGCACTTTGCACATCCCTGCGATTAACGTAAACGATAGCGTAACCAAGAGCAAATTCGATAACAAATACGGTTGCAAAGAGAGTTTGGTGGATGCGATCCGTCGCGCTACCGATGTGATGATGGCTGGCAAAGGGGCTGTGGTATGTGGTTATGGCGACGTAGGAAAAGGTTCAGCCGATTCTTTGCGCGGTGCAGGTGCACGTGTGATGGTAACAGAAATCGATCCGATTTGCGCATTGCAAGCGGCGATGGACGGATACCATGTGGTGCACATCGACAAAGCCATTCCCCTGGCAAACATCGTTGTAACAGCTACTGGTAACTGCAACATCGTATCTGCTAAGCACTTTGAATCAATGAAGGACAAAACCATCGTTTGTAACATCGGACACTTCGATAACGAAATCGATATGTCTTGGTTGAACAAAACCTATGGCGACACCAAATACACCATCAAACCACAAGTAGACGTGTACAACCTCAATGGCAACGAAGTGATTGTATTGGCCGAAGGTCGTCTGGTGAACTTGGGTTGCGCGATGGGTCACCCTAGCTTCGTGATGAGTAACAGCTTTACCAACCAAACTTTGGCTCAGTTGGAATTGTGGAACAACCATGCGAGCTACAAGAATGAAGTTTATGTGTTGCCCAAGCACTTGGATGAGAAAGTAGCAAAATTGCACTTGGCTCACATCGGTGCTGAGTTGACAGAATTGACGCCCGAACAGGCCGACTACATTGGTGTGAACATCAACGGTCCGTTCAAAAAAGACACTTACAGATATTAATTTCGATTTGCGGCAGGGTTCCACTTTTGATAGGTGGTGCCCTGCTCAAATTTGAAATAGCGAGGGTTTAATCGATCCGTTCGCTGCGGCATCTCAAACGGTGCCCCAATAACCACCGTGTCGCCGATGCGGTGTTGAATATTCTCCCAATCTCCCAACTCTTCCGAATTCATGGCCTTCATGGTCTTGGTTTTCCCGTTGGTATTCAAACCGTTTCGTCTTTCAGGTAGCCATTGGTTGTTCTCGTCATCGTTCATGCTGGAAATTAGCGCTGTTTCGTACGATAAGCCCCACAAGGATCCGGGAAACACCCGTTGCGATAGTGTATCTTGGTGAGATATCATTTTGGTCGATGGCATTTCCTTCACGAGTGCTTTTAGTTGTACAATGCGATTTTGGTAGATGGGTCTGTATTTCTGCATACCAAGTAACATGCTCAGCGATAAAAACCATGGGAGTATGCCAACCATGCTTCGCGAAAACGCTGACTGTTTTGGGGTGAGTCGAACCAATCGATATTCGCCATATCGGGGCCTTTGGCTGGCCCATAGATACGTAGGAATCGATAGCATGGCCATCACTGCGATGGGATAGAAGAACTTCTCCATGTTGATGTGGGCATCGCCTTGCGAATAAATCAACAACGCGATCATCGTATCAACAGCAATTATTCCGAAAAAGAGAACAGAAATCCATCGCCATGGCTTAGTAAGACCAATCAGTAAACAAGCGAGTGCGGTAACTGCAGGGATGAAAAACCAATTGGCATGAAACAGGTAGTTTAGGCTCCATAAATTGGTAAAATGTATCCATGTATTTGGATCGATCAGGGTATTGTAGAGCCCGCTATCGTATGAATTGCTGGGAAATACCAATGATTTTGCAATGAGAACAATCCCAATCCCAATCCCCAATCGGATCCAGTCTTTTTTTGTAAGGGAAGTGAATCCAATGCCAACCAACATCGGCGCATAGAGCCATGCCGCAGGATGCGACAAATACATCAAGGTGAATCCCAATCCCACAATCAGTAAATGAAGGGGTTTCTGATCATGGGTTGTGTGCATGTGTTTGTTTTTATCCAAGAACATGGCCGTTGCCAAAAAGGCGAGTGTGGCCAACCCAATTTCGCTGTAGCCAATGAAGAAGACTTCTGAACCGCCTGTGAAAAATAGCAAGAAAAACACCCAACGGTGTGCGCTTTTTGCGGTTGCCGCCCAAGCCATCCAAGCCATGAAGGGAAGGATTAGATTGATGCTTTGAAGTACCCATTGGATGGGTGTACCCAAATAAGTGAGCAACTGCCCCGGCCAAACAAGCAATTCACAAGCAAATCGGTCATAAAAAAGCGGTTGGTGGTTGAGGATTCGGTAAAGGGTGTAGGCGCTATCGGTATGTAGCCATCGCTCCTCGCCAAGCTGATAAACCACGAACAGCCATAGGGGCCAAATCAGGCCTTCGGCATAGCGACCCAGCCACCGATATTTTGTTGTAATCACTGGGATTGATCGGCTGTGGCTGTCCATGCTCAGCGTTTAATGAGGGTTAGTCCTCCGCCAATGCTGCGTCGGGTTCCAAAACGGTTTTTACGATTTCGGGCTGATCGTCCTTCTCAACAATGAGGTTGTCGATGATGAATTCCTGTCGTTCTGGGGTGTTTTTTCCCATGTAATAATTGAGCAGTTTTTCGATGTTCGACTCCTGACTCAAGATTACCGGCTCGATGCGAATGTCGGGGCCAATAAATCCAGCGAATTCATCGGGCGAAATTTCCCCCAGTCCCTTGAATCGTGTGATTTCTGGTTTGTGGCCCAACTTGGCGATGGCATTTTTGCGTTCTTCTTCGGAATAGCAGTAGATGGTTTCTTTCTTGTTTCTAACCCTGAAAAGCGGTGTTCCGAGGATGTAGAGGTGTCCATTTCTCACCAAATCGGGGAAGAATTGCAGGAAGAATGTCATTAAGAGCAATCGAATATGCATTCCGTCAACGTCGGCATCTGTGGCGATCACGATTTTGTTGTAACGCAGGTTTTCCAGGCCCTCCTCGATATCAAGGGCATGTTGTAACAGGTTGAACTCTTCGTTTTCGTATACGATTTTCTTCTTTAGCCCGTAGCAGTTAAGCGGTTTACCACGCAAACTAAAAACGGCTTGAAGGTTGGGGTTTCTACTTTTGGTGATGGATCCGCTGGCGCTGTCTCCCTCGGTGATGAACAGGGTGGTTTCAAAGCGCACATCCGATTTGGCATCGCTGAGGTGGGTTTTGCAATCGCGGAGCTTTTTGTTGTGCAGATTGGCGCGTTTGGCTCTTTCTTTGGCCAATTTTTGCACGCCTGCCATGTCTTTCCGTTCGCGCTCATTTTGCAGGATTTTCTTGAGCAGGGCATCCGCAGCGGTGGGGTTTTTGTGCAGGTAATCGTCGACGTTTTTCTTGACGAAATCGAGCATCGCTGTCTTGATACTCGGTCCGTCGGGACCCATGTCGGCGCTACCCAATTTGGTTTTGGTCTGACTTTCAAACACCGGTTCCATGATGCGTATGCTGATGGCGGCGGTGATGGAAGCCCTTATATCGGTGGCGTCGAACTCTTTTTTGTAGAATTCACGGATGGTTTTCACGAAGGCTTCGCGGAAAGCGGCCAGGTGGGTACCGCCTTGGGTGGTGTACTGTCCGTTTACAAACGAATAATACTCTTCGCCGTATGAATCGGTGTGGGTAAAGGCCAATTCTACATCATCGTTCTTCACGTGAATCACCGGGTAGAGTGCGGCTTCGGCAGTTACCTTGTGTTCAAGCAAATCGAGGAGGCCTCGCCGCGACGCATAACTCTCGCCATTGAAGCGAATGGTCAGTGCCGAGTTGAGGTAGGTATAATTCTTGATTTGTTCACGCAAGAACTCATTAATGTAGCGATAGTTTTTAAAGATGCTGGCATCGGGTTCGAAGACCATTATGGTGCCGTTGGGCTCTGTGGTGTCACCTTCAGGGGTATCAACCACGAGTTCACCGCGTTCAAATTCAGCCCTTTTGGTTCGGCCATCACGGAAACTCTGCACAACGAAATAGTTTGAAAGGGCGTTCACCGCTTTGGTACCCACACCGTTCAATCCCACCGATTTTTGAAAGGCTTTTGAATCGTATTTACCACCGGTATTGATTTTGGAAACGCAATCGATCACTTTTCTCAATGGAATACCCCGACCCCAGTCGCGGATGGTTACGCGCTTGTCGTCGATGGTGATTTCGATTTTCTTGCCGTTGCCCATCACGTGCTCGTCGATGGAGTTATCGACAATCTCTTTCACCAAAACGTAAATGCCGTCATCGGCAGCGGTGCCATCGCCCAATTTCCCGATGTACATACCGGGACGCAGGCGGATGTGTTCTTTCCAATCCAGACTCCTGATTTCGTCTTCGGTATACCTAGCCTGTTCACTCATAAATACAATATTAATGATTGGATTTCAACCACTATGCCCGAGTTTTTCACATCCTTCACTTATTTTTGCGATATGAAATGGTATGGATTGATGGGTGTGCTTTTGATGATTTCGGGGTGCACTTCGAAATTTGATCAGGATTTGTCCAAGGTGGCTCCTTACGAGGCGTTGATTGTGCCCAAAGTGCAGTGGGAAAAACTCCCCGATTCGGCCACGATTCCCTTGATGACATTCGCCAAAGCACATCCGGAATACAAGCACAGCAGTGATTTTGTGTATGTGTGTACCAGGATGGCGGAGCGACAGGCGATGGTTTTTAAGGCGGCGGAATACAGCGAATACTACATTGAACAGTTCAAGCCATCGGGAAAGCCTTTGATGGAGATGTTGGTGGTGGCGTCGCACTATTACGAGCAAGGCGGGGCGCTCGACAAGGCTTTGAAGTACTATCAGCGATTGGCCAAAGAGTTTGCCAATGAAGAAGTTGGAAAACAGGCAGTGACCATGATTGATATGCTGAATTTGGGACTAACAACCCCCGAAGCACAGATGGATTACATCATGAAAAAGGCGGCCAAAGACTCAGGAAATACGGCGAATGCTCATTGATTCCTTCCACCGGGTACACGATTATTTGCGAATTTCGCTAACGGATAATTGCAATTTGAGATGTTCGTATTGCATGCCCGAGGAGGACTATGATTTCACGCCTGCCATTAGGTTGATGCAGGTAAATGAGGTGGTGGCGATTGCCAAGGCTTTTGTGGATGCGGGCGTAAAGAAAATTCGGTTAACCGGTGGCGAGCCGCTGGTGAGAAAGGACGCCGGAGAAATTATCCAACAATTGAGTGGCTTGGGCGTAGAACTCACGATGACCACCAATGCCACCCAGATTCATTTGTATACCGATTTAATGTGGGCAGCGGGTGTGCGGAAAATCAATGTGAGTTTGGATACCTTAAACCGCGATACATTTTTGTTTTTGACCAAGCGCGATTTGTTTGATCGGGTGAAAGATAACATCGATTTGTTGCTGAAAAAGGGATTTGCGGTAAAGGTGAATGCGGTGGTGATGAAGGGTGTAAATGAGGCGGAGATTTTGGATTTTGTATCTTGGAGTGCAGCGGCGCCGGTGGATGTTCGATTCATTGAGTTCATGCCGTTTGAAGGAAATCGCTGGGAACAGGAAAAGGTGGTGACTTGGCAACAAATGCTGGATGTTGTAAGAAACGCCTACGGTGCGGGCATTGAGCCATTGCCGCGCAAAGCCCATGAAACGGTGAAGCAATACCGGGTGGTTGGCGGAAAAGGTAGGTTTGCGGTAATCAGCACAATGAGTGCCCCTTTTTGTGGCGATTGCAATCGGATGCGCTTGACGGCCGATGGGAAAATGAAAAATTGCCTGTTTAGCAAGGGCGAAACCGATTTGTTGGGTGCATTTCGCAAGGGTGAGGCGCTGTTGCCGCTGATTCAGGAGAACATTGGTCAGAAAGCGATGGCGTTGGGTGGACAGTTTGCGGGGGATTTGCAGAACATCGATGCTTCCAGCATTGTAAACCGAAGTATGATTACCATTGGCGGATAGGCCGTAAATTGCAGCGGAATGACGCAAACCATGATTTCTGTGGCCGAGGCCAAATCGTTGATTCGATCGCATGTTCGTCGATTGGAACCCCTGAATGTGTTACTGGGCGATGCCTTGGGTTGTTGTTTGGCTGCGGATGTAATTTCACCCCTAAATATGCCGGGTTTTGCGCAGAGTGCGATGGATGGGTATGCGTTTTCGTGGGATGGATACCAAGAATTCGGTGCGTTTAACATTGTGGGTGAGGTGGCAGCGGGGGCGGCCGAGGCTTTGCCGAGACCCGCCCGTAATCAAGCGGTGCGAATTTTTACGGGGGCCCCTGTGCCTGAGGGCTTCGATACAGTGGTGATGCAGGAAAAAGTGAGGGTGGATAACGGATTGCTCTATGTGGAGGATACTGCCTTGGTGCAAGGCAGGAATGTGCGCTTGGTGGGCAGTGAAATTGCCCAAGGTGCGTTGGCCATGGAGGCCGGCACTCAGATTACACCGGCAGCGGTGGGGTTTTTGGCGAGTTTGGGTCTGACCCATGTGCCGGTGATTCCTCAGCCACGCATTGCGTTGATTGTGACAGGTGATGAGCTGCAAACGCCGGGCGAGACATTGTCTTTCGGACAGGTTTATGAGTCCAATTCTCAGTTATTACAAACGGCGCTGCAATGGTTGCGATTTTCGCAAGTGAAAATTCACTATGCAAAGGATGATTTGGCTTCCTTGACGCAGACATTGGCGGCGGCGTTATTTGATGCTGATATGGTTTTGTTAACGGGTGGCGTGAGTGTGGGGGATTATGATTTTGTGCCCAAAGCCGCCGCCGCCGCTGGGGTAGGTGCCATCTTTCACAAAATCAAGCAAAAGCCCGGGAAGCCCCTATTTTTTGGGGTGAAGGAGGGTGCTTCGGCTGATGGTGCTCATGCAAAATCGGTTGTGGGTTCACCCGATCAAACGGTGGTTTTTGGACTGCCTGGCAACCCGGCATCGGTGTTGACGTGTTTCTATCAATATGTATCGCTGGCCCTTGAAGAATTGACAGGTACCCCGGTGACTCCGGTGGCTTGTCGCGCCCAAATACAATCGGGGTATAGTAAGCCAATCGGACTGACCCATTTCCTTAAAGCAGCATTGCACTCGCCCAAAGACGAACACAGTCTGCCCAAAGTTTTTATGTTGGGTGCCCAAGAGTCTTTTCGCTTGAGCTCCTTTGCGGTTTCCAATGCCATCATCGAAATACCCGCGGAGACCACAACGGTTGAAAAGGGGGATTGGGTCACGGTGTACCCCATCCGATAATATCAAATTCACTACCTTCGAGCCCAATGTTTGGATTGGGCGGACTCCTTTGGCTTGGATTATTTTTTCTTGTAGCGTTTTTGTATTCTGCGGTTGGACATGGCGGTGCGAGCGGTTACTTGGCCTTGCTGTCGCTCCATGAAATAGCCCCGGAATGCATGAAGCCCATTGCTTTGGTGCTAAATCTGTTGGTTAGTGGGATTGCCTTTATTCAATTTTATCGCCAAGGTCATTTTTTGTGGCGGTTGTTTTTGCCGATAGCATTGTTTTCCGTGCCGATGGCCTATTGGGGCGGGTTAACCCCTCTCAAAGACATTTGGTATCAGCGTGGATTGGGTATTTTCTTGTTGGTTTCTGTGGTGATTATGTTGTGGCCGAGGAGATCTGAGACTTCCATCTTGTTTCCCTTTTCTGCCTCGGATTCAGGTGCTTCCGATACCTTTGATTCTGTGAACAATGGGCGCGGATGGTGGAACAAGGAAACGGGCATTGCTGCGTTTATGGGTGCCATCATTGGCTATGTTTCTGGCTTGTTGGGCATAGGTGGCGGGATATTGTTGTCGCCAGTGTTGTTGATGATTCGTTGGACACAGCAAAAGCAAACGGCGGCGATCAGTGCGGCTTTCATTTTTGTTAATTCTGCATCGGGATTACTCGGGTTTGTGCAGCAGCACACACCTTGGGTTATAACCTCTCAAAAGACGGGCGATGTGATGGGTCCGGGCATGGCTGTAGATGCTGGTTGGTACATTGTGGCGATGATACTTTGTTATTTGATTTTACCGGTATTGTTGGGCGGGTTTATGGGATCGTGGTACGGTGCCAAGAAATTCAATCAAACAGTCATGAAATACATTTTGTGTGCGGTGTTGTTGATCGCGGCGATAAAATTACTTTTGTAACGATGCAGGTAAGATTGTTGTTTTTTGGGAATTTGACCGATGCTGTTTCCGATGTGGAATTGCATTGGGAATTGGATGGCGATGGAACATCCCTTCAGCAATTGGTGGAACAATTGGAGCTGAAACACCCATTGTTGACTGGCAAGACTTATCGCATCGCTGTGAACCAGCGGTTTGTGGAATTAAAGGATACGATGGTCTCGTCGGGCGATGAGATTGCATTTATGCCCCCGTTTTCTGGTGGGTAATTGTTTGGATACTGGAAGGATAAACGGGGTTCAATGGAGATGGAAAATGACTTTTTAGACAGATACCAGCGTCAGCTGTCGCTCAGTGAAGTGGGCATACACGGGCAGCGCGCGTTGCGCGCTGCCCGTGTATTGGTTGTCGGACTCGGGGGCTTGGGATGTCCGGCCGTTCAGTATCTAGCCGCCGCCGGAATTGGGGGTCTCGTTTTGGTCGATGCCGACCAAGTTTCGCTCAGTAACCTACACCGCCAAACCTTGTATGGACCCCAACTAATTGGACATTCTAAGGCAGAAGCCGCAGCAGCATGGGTAAAAAATCACCATCCCAACACCCGCGTCTCTGTTTTGCAATCGATGTTTACGATGGATAATGCACAGTCAATATTTGACAACGCTTTGCCCATTGACCACTCGACCTCAGATGTTGGGATTGCGGTTGAAGGGTCCCAAACGAACCTGGATTTAATCCTCGACTGCACCGACAATTTTGCGGCCCGATACGCCATCAACGATGCGTGTGCCAAAGCGGGCATTCCTTGGATTTACGCGTCGATAGTAAAATTTGAAGGACAGGTTTCGGTATTCAATGTGCCTTACAATTACCGCGAAATACAAGGTTCTGGTGAAACTAACATTGTTTCGCGGTCGCTAAATTACCGTGATGTTTTTCCACATCCACCGGCTGAGGGCGAGGTGCAAAATTGTGCCGAATCGGGTGTTTTGGGTGCTTTGGCAGGCATTGTGGGGTCTTTACAAGCCATGGAAGCATTGAAATTTATACTTAAAACGGAAGGCTTGTTGATTGACCAACTGCTCACATACAATGCCCTTACACATCGCTTGGTGAAATTTGATCTACCAAGAAATTCTGAGGCAAAGTTGTAACTTTACCCTCGCAAATGTCTGAGAAAAAACCCAAAAACATCTTCGTCCATGGGGCCATTTCCCCGGTAAAAATTGGAGAGGATATCGCCCACCATCAAAAGAAAACCCACATCGGTGCGCACAGCATTTTCATGGGTCAGGTGAGGGCCGATAACCGCGAAAATGGTGAAGTTGCGGCCATAGAATATACCGCCCACGAAGCCATGGCCTTGGAACAGATGCATGTGATTAGGGAGGAGATTTTTGCACAATTCCCACTGACTTGTTTGCACATCACCCACAGTTTGGGTGTGGTTGCCGTGGGGGAGATTTGCTTGTTTGTATTTGCTTCGGCTGTACATCGAAAAGAAGCCATTCATGCTTGTGAAGCCGTGGTTGAGCGCATCAAGAAGGAATTGCCTATTTGGGGGAAAGAGATATTGACAAACGAAAATCATCAGTGGAAGGAAAATCGCCCATGATCAACATAACGCATAAGTCCAATACTTTGAGAAAAGCCATTGCGGAAGCGGTGGTGAAAGTGTCTTCGCCAACCACCATTGATGCAGTGAGAAATCGTGCGGTGCCCAAAGGCGATGTGCTTGAATTTGCAAGGGTTGCGGGGTTGTTCGCTGTGAAAAAAACGGCAGATATGGTGCCTGATTGTCACCCGATGCCCGTGGAATATACCTCTGTGGGTTATGAGCTGGGTGATTGTGAGATTCGAATCCGAATGGAGGTTCATACCGTTTACAAGACGGGTGTGGAAGTGGAGGCGATGCACGGTGTTTCGGTGGTCGCATTGACCCTTTACGATATGCTGAAACCGATTGATAAGCATATTGAAATTGCCCACATTCGGTTGGTGTCGAAAACTGGCGGAAAATCCGATGCCCAGAAATCGACGCTACATCAAATTTGTGCCCAGAAATCGGCCCAAGTGGTGGTGTGTAGTGATTCTGTTTTTCGGGGGGATGCCGAAGACAAAGCCGGGGCAATGGTGGCTGAGCGTTTGAAATCGGCGGGTTTGGATGTGGCTTCTGTAGTGGTGGTGCCCGATGAAATTGCCAACATTCAATCGTGTTTGCTGGAGCACGCGCCCAAGGTGGATGTGTTGTTGTTTGTGGGAGGCACCGGGCTGTCGCATCGCGATGTAACACCTGAAGCCGTTAGGCCACTGCTCACCCGCGAAATAGAGGGCGTGATGGAGACGGCTCGACACTACGGCCAAGATCGCATGCCCTTTGCGATGCTCTCCAGGGGTGTTGCCGGAATGGTGAATGATACATTGGTGATGACGCTTCCTGGATCCACGAAAGGTGCTCAAGAGACATTGGACGCTGTTTTTCCTGCGGTGATGCATGTGTTTGCCGTAAAAGACGGACAGAAACACGGTTAATATGGAATGCCCAATGCTGGCAACAAGCGAGGTGAAAAACCGATCGAATCAATACGGTGAAACGTACGTTGACTTTTTCTGGTTGGGTTTCTTTTTATAATCCCCGCGTTTCCAAGCTTCTAGAAATTGGATCCAAGCACCCGGACTGAAATAGTTTTGCGGTGGGGCCTGTTTGTAATAATACAATTGGTTGGCGCGTGATTGAGCAAGCAAACTTTGACTCATGTTGGGGTCGGCAGGACGCAGTCGCTGCTCGTCTTTCAGTGCTTCAGCCTCTAAATTTTGTCGGGCCCGTTCATAGGCATCGTCGGGAATTTCCTTGCTGACGAATTCGTTTTCAAACAGGGATTTCAGGGGCAAAGCGCGAATGAAAATGGCCGCCATCTGAAGCGTATCTTGGGTCATCAACTTGATGATGCTGTATCGATTGCCATGCAAGGTGTCGGGTACCACATGCCATGACGGCTCTTGTTCTACTTGTTGGAAAAGAATGGTATCGCCTTTTCTCACAACAACATCGAAATGCCCTAAATAATCAGTGAAGCCGATCAAGCCGCGCTTGGGGGTTCGGATATTTACGAATGGGATGGGTTTCAGGCTGTCGGATGTGAGCACCAGTCCGGTAAATAGTATGTAGGGGTTGTTTTCCTTTCCTGGCTGGGCCTTCAGCGGGTTTAGGCTTCCGCACATTGCCAAAAGCAATACCAATACCCAACGAAGTCTCATGAATTCAAAGGTAATTAAAAACTGCACATGGCGTTACATGGGGATCAACCATCCCATGAGTATCATCAATAATACGATGAATGGCGTTGGGACCCTTTTGGTACTCAACAGCGTTAATGTGATGGCAAATACCCCAAATTGAAGGTAGGTGTGCTGATTGAGCGCTGTAAATTGCTTCCAATAGTAATAATTGATGAGGAGTGCTGCGGTGAGAATGAATCCTACTGCCGCTGCGAAAATGCCATCTAGTGCCAATCGAATGGAGCGATGTGATTGCAATCGATCCCAGAGTGGATAGGCGAAAAAGACCATGAGCGTTCCGGGCATGAATACCGCGACCAAGCCAATCAAACAACCCACAAACTGATAGAATGAATTGTAACCAAAGGATTTCATGGCCATGGAATTGACATAGACCATGAAGTTGAAATTGGGTCCGGGTAGCGCTTGGAGCAGACCGAGTCCGTTGTTAAATTCTTGGGGCGTGAGGCGATGGTGGTAGACCACATATTGTTCGTGGCTCATCGCTGCGAGGGTATTGCCACCGCCGAAACTCAGGGCGCCGATGCGATAGGTATTTTCAAATAAAACAAAGGGTTGTGCGAGTATAAGGTACTCAGCGTTTTGATTAAGCAACAATCCCAATCCACCAACGACCATGAAAATGATACCAAAAGCCGTTAAGTTTCGCCATTTGATGGGTTTGGGTTTGGAAATCGCAATCATAGGTAGTTCATAGTTGTTGAATCGCGCGCTGATAATTCCTGCCAAGACCATCCCGAGTGGGAAAAGCAAGGGCGTATTGATGAGAAAACCCAAGATGCCGAATGCGATAAAAATGCTGTAGTTGAGGGTGGATTTTCGGATCCATGGAGCCATCGAAATGACCGAATATGCCAAAAATGCGGCGACCATGGGTTGCATGAATTGAAGGTGTGTAGCCCCCAAAAATTTGGGCGATAGTGCGATGATGCTCATCAAAATTGCACCGGGTAATGCCCAAGCAACCAAGCTCATCAGTGCCAGCATCGGACCGCCCATTTTCAATCCCAAAACAGTGATCGTTTGCGTGGTGGATGGGCCTGGTAACAAACTGCAAAATGCGTTTACATCTTTCAGTGTGTCTTGGTCGAAAAATCTGTGCTTGTCTACCAACCTCCGCTTGAATTGAGGAATGTGCATCTGTGGCCCACCAAACGCCGTGAGTCCCAACCAGAAAACGGATCGCAAGAATTTGATATGCCTCGCCTTTGTTATCTTTGTGGAATGCTGTTGAGACATGAAATCGTTCGCTTGGTAGGCAAAGTTGCGAAAAATTTGGGTATTTGTTTGGCGTTTGTCACCTTTTTTAAGGCTGGCTGTGGCGATTCCGCGGGTGGTAAATCAGAAAAGCAGGCCATCATGCTACAATATAGCGACTCGCTTTGGCAAGAACACAAGCTAATAACATCCTTGTTTCGCTTTAAGTTGGATGTAATCAAGGATCGCAAGGTTGAGATGAAGGAGGTTTTGCAAAAGTTGAAATTTCTGGAGGCCTCGTCGTTAAATGAAGAGCAAGAATCACTGATCGTAAAGTACGAAGCCGTTCACCGGGTTTATCGGGATATCGTGGAAACATACACCAACACAGTTTTAAGGGCTGAGGAATTGTTCTATGCGATCAAAGGACTTGAAAAGCAAGTGAAGGCCGGCAATTATGGCACCGGAAACGATGCAGATCAGTTGATTCAATTCAAAAAAGAATTTCAGTCTTTGAAACTCAAATTAGACACGCTGCTCGTGGATGCTGAGTTCATTGAGCATCAATTGTCTGCCGTCGAGCCTGCTTATCAAAGTGCGGCACCCAAAGTGGAGGCGTTGCTGCCAAAAAACGAATTGTAAAATCGCTCGAAAACTTGGTCGATGGCAGCCGCGGTTGGATGCATGTGGTCTTCTTTGTAATATGCCCAATCGTTGAGTTCTTCACGCACAATTTCATAAGCCGGAAAGTAGTGCACGTTTGGTGCGGCTGATGCCAACAATTCATGCAATGCACTGATGAGCGTGGATTTTGACCGTAAATTTTCTTGAATACCGTCGCGCAAGTGTTTGACAGGACTCACTGTGAAAACGATGTGTGCCCTTGGATTGATTTGGTGTATTGTATGGGCAATTTCTTCAATGTGCACCTTGATGTCGGCCTGTTTGCTGATGGATTTGATGAAGTCTTGTTGCGGTAGTTTGTGGCAGTTGCCTACGAATTGTTGTGTTGGTATGTGGCGATAAATCCAGGCAGTGCCCAATGTGACACAAATGAGATCGGCTTTGCTGGCTTGATTGTAGGCACAATGGCTTGCTTTAAATACTTGATTGAGCAGTTCTGTTTCTGAATTTTTCTGAAACCGGTTGGCGTGCAACAAGCTGTGGAATATGCCTTGGTGTTGGAATGTTCCCTCTTTTTGGAAGGCCTGATTAAAGGTGTTTCTATCTTTGGATTGGGCGATCAGTTGCCAATTTCTCCAAAGGGGAAATGGGTGGAATATGACCCCAAATGGATTGGAGAATGATGTGTGCTGTTTTTCAATGAGGCGTGAATGCATTTCTTCCCCAAAGCATGAACCCATGAAAAATGTAGTTGCCTCGGCCGGTAGGGAAAGGATTTTCGCAATTTCCACTTGCCTGCGATCCTTGGGGGTTTGTAAATGCATACTCACACTACAAACCAAAGGCTTTTTATTGAAATTGGCGATAGGTTGGAGGCTGATAAACAAATTTGGCATCTAAGTGCTTATTTTTGTTGGTATGAGATGTTTGTTTCTTTCGCTTGCGTTGTTGTTGAATTCTTGGGTTCAAGCACAATTGAGCGGAAATTATACCATTGGTGGCACAACTTCGGCAACCAACTACGCCACTTGGTCAGATTTTACAACGGCAGTATCGAACAATGGTGTTTCGGGAAATGTGTCGGTGAAAGTGATGTCGGATCTAACGGTAACGGCAGCTGTTGAACTCAAGCAAAATAGCAGCAATCCCACATCGTCAAGCAAGAAAATTAGCATCGATGGGAATGGCAAAAAATTGACCGGGTCGCTCATTTACGAGGTGTTGTGTTTGAATGGAATCGACTTCGTAGAAATCCAAAATTTGACCGTTGTAAATAGTACGACAGCAAGCACGGGAATTTGTGTGAGACTGGCGAATGGTGCGGATGACAATGTATTGAGCAGCTGTACTTTGGAATTTTCAAACATTGGAAGTACCACAAAATCACCGGCAGCCTACTTGGCCTTTGCTACTTCACAAAGCAATGTGTTGACCATCAGTTCATCGAACAATGGTGTGAGAAATACGATCAAGAATTGTACAATGACCACCACAGCAACCAACAGTCCGGGGCCATTGTATGCCATCGTGGACCAACAAGGATCGGCAACATATTCGGGCACTGGGACGGAAAATTCAATCACGGGCAATGCCATCAAGAACTTTTTCAAGACGGCCATACTGTTGCAATATGTCAATGGTGAGGTTGTTTCAAACAACGATATCAGTAGAAGTGCGGTTGGCGGGTCTGCCCCTGTAGATACTGTGGTTACGGGTATTCGCATTACCAATGGAGCCTGTACCAATGCGTCCATTCAATTGGCGAACAACTTGATTCATGATTTGCCATACACGGGTGCTGGGTCTGGTAGCACAACCAATTACATCAGCCGTTTTTGGGGGATAGCCTGCGGTGCGGTTTCGGGGAAATCCACCTATCCCGTTGTGTTTTCTGGCAATGGATTTAAGCGCATTGCGGTGTTGAACAATTTTGTGGGGATTGAAATGGCCAAAGGACAGTATTTCTCGATGAAGAAAAACGAAATGAATCGTTTGATGGCCGATAAGTCGGGTGATTCTTATGGATTCAATGTTCAAAGCATTTCTGATTTAGAAGCGATTGGCAATGTGGTGCGCAGCTGTCAGTTTGGGTCGAACAGTGGCGGAGGAAGGGCTATGTTCTTCGGCGATTGCGGTAATTCTGGTTACGCTTGGAATCGTATCGAAGACAATGTTTTGGACTCGAACAAAGCCGGGGATGCGTTGAGTTGTTTGGCGGTATACGACGATGGCGATTGGCAGATCAACCGCAACAAAATCGTCTTGAACGTGACAACATCAACCAAGAGCGGTTTCAATGGCGTGTATTTGTTGTTTCTGCACGATGTGGTCTTCAATTCCAATTTGATTGTCCGGAATGAAGGGTATAATCAAACCGATAATTTTTATGTGATCAATTACAATTCAGGATATAAAACCGAAGTGCGTCAGAACACCGTATACAGTAGGCCAAGTAGTTTATCGACCCATGTGGGTTTGGGTTACTACATGGAGGATGAATCGGAGGTGACTTTTGTGGGGAACGTGTTGGACATTCGGGGCGATGATTTTGGTTATGGGATCAATGTTTGGTCATCGACCAAAATGAAAGAGTTGAACCACAATACATGTTTCGTGCGCTTTGCGGGCGGCGAGCAATGGGGTGTTGAATCTAATTATTACAGCAGTTGGGGTGATTATAAGGCGGGGGGTACAGCCGGAAGTGGTGAGTATTTTGGTAACCCAGGTTGGGTAGATGTGGCAAAGAATGATTTCCGGTCAGCAATTTTTGAGAATCAGAACAATGTGCCAACGGTTGCCGGCAATGAGATGGATGTAACGGGCGCCAAAAGAGCTACGGTGAAATCTGATCGTGGGAGCGTGGAGAGTGTGATGGATTTGGCAGCGGTGAAGACCACGTTTAGCATCGCATCTCAAATTTGCTCTGGCTATGAAGGGAAGGTGAACATTACGGTGAAGAACAATTACACCGACACGGCGTCAAAGTTCAATGTGGCATATGCGTTAAATGGGGTTGTGACAAGGCAGTGGGTGAGTAGTAGGATTTTACCCAAGGATTCTTTGGGCATTGATTTTACGGTGCCGTTGAAAATTTCGGTACCTGGAAATACGGTGATTCAGATATTTGTAGAGGGGTTTGATGATGTGCGCAAGAACGATACGTTGACCTTCAAGACTTTTGTGAAACCAGCACCTGGGGGTGGGTTTTATGAGTTTTCTTCCAAGACCCAAACGGGGAACAATCCGGTGTATCAGCGCGGAAAACCCTTGGATGTGACGGTATTGAATGTGCCGGTCATTTATGATATCAAAGCACCTAGGTTGTATACGAATGCCCAATATGGCAGTGGTAGTAGCAGCAAGTGGAATGCCAGTGTCTCGGCGATTTCGCCGAGCGGTCGCGCCGTGACGGGTGCAACCCTCACGGCGCCGACCGCGTCGGCGAACCTTGAGGTGCAATTCAAAACCAGTGATGCCGGACTGGAAGACAGTCTGCTGACCATCTTGTTGAAAATCTCGGACCTAAGCAATGGGTGTGATACGGTCTTGAAACGACAAGTATTCATCTACCCCACAGTGACCGCAGATTTTACAATTCCCGCCAAAGTTTGCATCGGAGATACCGCACGTTTTGTCAATACTTCCAAATACAAATCCGGGTACGTAGAAAACTGGTGGAGTTATGGCACAGGGGATCCAAATGATACATCAAACCTCGTAGACGGTGAATTCATTTTTAAGAAAGCGGGAACTTATACCGTGAAACTCCGCGGCACCACCAATCCCTATGGGTTCGTTTTTGAAAAATCCGTACCCGTGGTGGTCAATGAAATTCCTAAAGCCACGTTTACACGACAGAATGCTTGTGTGGGTGAATCTGTGAAATTTGTCAATCAAACAACCCCTACAACTGCCAAAATGTATTGGGATTTCGGGGATGGAAAAGGTTTTGTACTCAACAATGCCACCAATATTTCGCTCAATTACGGGGCAGCAGGCACCTATGTGGTGACCCTGAAAGCCGATATCTCGGGTTGCGAAGCCACAGAAACCCAAAAAGTATATCAGTTTGTTGTTCCCAAAGCATCATTTACTCCCTTGAGCGGTCGATGTGATGGTGACGCCTTCGCCTTTCAAAACAACAGCAGCATTGCCACGGGCAGTTTTGGAGGTAAGTGGTTCTTCAATCACCCCGACAGCAGCAGCAACGACCCCAATCCCAAATACATTTTCAATACACCGGGTAGCAAGTCTGTGAAGTTGGTGGTGAAATCCGAATTTGGATGCAAGGACTCCCAAACCCGCACTGTAACGGTCTTTGAATCACCCAAAGTGGCCTTCAAATACGATGCAGCGTGTATTCGTTCATTTACCCAATTTACCAACCAAACGCCCGCAGTTTCTGGTGCAATTGCCAATTACTCATGGAACTTCGGTGATGGAAAATCAGCCACTGCCTCCTCTCCGCTCCATGGATGGTCGAGCCTCGGCAAAAAGCAGGTGGTGTTCACGGTGAAGCTCGACAATGGATGTACGGATTCATTGGTTGAAGTGCTGGATGTGTTGATGCAGCCAACCGCCGATTTTACCGCAGATCCGGTTTGCTCTGGAGACGAATTGTCGTTCCTAAATAAAAGTACAACCGCCTCGGGCATCATGTCCTATGAATGGGAATTTGGCGATAATTCTTCATCCACTGCAGAAAGTCCCAAAAAGCGTTACACGGTGAAACAAACCACGGCCTACAATGTAACGTTGGTGGTGCGGTTGAAGGATGGCTGTGCAGATTCTTTGACCAAAGCAGTGACCATTCAAGAATTGCCCAGAACCTGCGATTTTGTGGCCTCTCCAGATTATCAATTTGCTTTCTTTGGCCTTGCCCTCGAGCCGATGGATGATGTTCAAGTGGCAGGCGGACAGGCGGGCATTGATTATACATGGACGGTTGCTGGTTTGGGTATCAAGAACTCCAAAGACGTGAATGCCAAAGTGAACTATGATTTACAGCAAGATGGCGTGTATACGGTTACGGTAAAGTCGGTTGTGAGAACCACAGGTTGCGAATGTAGCAAAACCAAGCAAGTGGTCATGGATCGCGCAACGGTGAACAAGGGCGATATAACAGCACTTCAAATCTATCCGAACCCAACAACCGATCGTTTGTGGGTGAGAATACCTTCAGGTTTGCGTAATGCCGAGTACCGTATTCGCAATGCCATCGGTGCTGTGGTTATCCAAGGAGTGGTGACAGATCAGTCGCTCTTAACACTCGATTTACCACAACTTTCTTCAGGCTTGTACACAGTTGAATTGTTGAGCGATCAGGGCAAGAAAGAGGCCAAGTTTATCGTAGGCGATCGTCGATAATTGTTTCCATAAGCATGAAATCGCTCAGAGAAAAAGAAAACCTCCATGTAGTGTTTTGGCTAGTGAAAGACTTTGCCTGGCTCATGCATTTTCGCGAAGTGGGTATGGCGATGGCGATACCCACGATTATTCTTTCGGTTTGGATTACTTGGAAGAGTTTCCGGTCTTCGGTGGCTGATTTTTACCACAATTTGGCCATCAGTTTTTGGATATTGGGCAACGCGATTTGGATGACGGGAGAGTTCTATTTTAACGATGAAATTCGGGGCGTAGCGATGCCGTTTTTTGGCGCCGGTTTGGTGGTTGTTGCCTATTACTACAGTTGGGTAAAACCTCGAACACCCAATTGGGGCGACGACTAAAACAAAAAGGCCCCTATGCAAGAGGCCTTTTCGCTAACTATAACCCATGAACAACTACACTACCGTTTATGGCAAATGTAGAATTGTTTAAATTGTGCTTCGCTCAGCGTGGATTGAATGGTTTCCAATGCTTTGCGGTAATTCACTGACAACATAGACAAGTTTTTGTTCGCCTTGCGTTGCCTATTGAATTCATACAAAAAGTCCTGTTGATATTGTTTCATTTTTTGTTGAAACGATGACTCGTCAATCTCCGCGTGCATGAACGAGTCAATATCCGCCGCGATTCGGTCTTTGTAGTGGGATTTTAGGTCGACGAATAGCCGATATTCATCGTTGAGAATTTCCTTTTGCTGGGCTGCATATTCTTTCAAAGTCTGAACCATTGATGCTGTTTGGGATGGGTTGATGTCTGTGCTCAAGAGACATTTGCCAAACCCTCGCTCACGAAGGAACTCGGTATTGCATTCTTTTTTCCATGGTTCCCTTGTGGTTTGTGTGTCGAGCAATGCCAGGGGCGACAGGTGATGTTCGTCAACAAAATAGTCGGGGCTCAAAGCCAAATTTTCTATACTGATGCTGTTGGCCGTCAAATCCACGCTGCTCTGAATTTTCTTGGTTTCAGTTTCTGCTTGAACCACCAATGCGGTGATTTTTTCATTGGCACTTACCGGGACGATATTGTTTTCGCGGCAGGAAGCCAATCCCAAAAGGATAAATGCAGCCAAATTAAGGAGGGATGTAATACTTCGCATAACTGAAATTTCAGACCCACAAACACGGAATTGGGACATTACCCCCAAGTAAATCGCAAAATAATGCGCGAAGAGGCTTGATATCATGCAGATAGACGGGATGATGGCTTGATAAATTGGGAGGTTCGCTTGGGTAGGGGGATTGCCAAACAAAGATTACCTTTGCAGTACAAAGCCAAATCAATGGAAACCACTGTGTATGTTCCGAAGAACAAGGTAAGGGTAGTTACGGCTGCCAGCTTGTTCGATGGTCACGATGCCGCCATCAACGTTATGCGCCGCATCATTCAATCCACCGGTTGCGAGGTGATTCACTTGGGTCATGATCGCAGTGTGCAGGAGGTGGTGGAAACCGCCATTCAGGAGGATGCCAACGCCATTGCAATGACCAGCTACCAGGGCGGTCATAACGAGTACTTCAAATACATGTATGATTTGCTGAAGGCCCGCGGCGCCGAGCACATCAAGATTTTTGGTGGTGGTGGCGGTGTGATTTTGCCTGAGGAGATCAAAGAACTCATGGATTATGGCATCACAAGGATTTATTCTCCCGACGATGGCCGTGCGATGGGTTTGCAAGGCATGATCAATGATTTGGTGATGCAGGCCGATTACCCCACGGGTGCGCATCTTCAAGGCGAAGAAAAGAAATTGAATGCTGGCGTACAGGCCAAATTGGATATCGCGCGATTGATTTCGGCGGCGGAAAATTACCCCGATCAGAACAAAGCAATTTTGGATGATTTGCGCGGCCAAGCCAAGTCGATCAAAACCCCCGTTTTGGGTATCACAGGTACCGGCGGTGCGGGCAAAAGTAGTTTGGTGGATGAGTTGGTGCGTCGTTTTCTCGCCGATTTCCCCGAGAAAAAACTGGCCATCATTTCCATCGACCCATCGAAAAGAAAGACAGGTGGTGCCTTGCTGGGCGATCGCATTAGAATGAATAGCATCAACCACGATCGCGTTTACATGCGTTCGATGGCAACCCGTCAGGCCAACTTGGCGTTGAGTTCACACGTAGACGATGCGGTGAGCATTTTGAAGGTGGCGGGCTATGATTTGATCGTGGTAGAGACCAGCGGAATTGGTCAGAGCGATACCATGATCACCGAGCACAGTGATGTGGCTTTGTATGTAATGACGCCCGAATATGGGGCAGCTACGCAGTTGGAAAAGATCGATATGCTCGATTATGCCGACGTGGTGGCTTTGAATAAGTTTGATAAGCGCGGTGCTTTGGATGCATTGCGCGACGTGCGCAAGCAGTTTCAGCGGAACCACAAATTGTTTGAAACCGAGGTGGATCAGATGCCGGTATTTGGCACGATTGCTTCGCAGTTCAACGATCCGGGGATGAATAGTTTGTATCGCACATTGATGGATACCATCGCACAGAAAACGGGAGCAGTCTTGGGTAGTGAGTATGTGTCGGGCACGGAAATGAGCGAAAAGATTTTCATCATCCCGCCGCACAGGAATCGCTATTTGAGTGAGATTGCGGAGAACAACCGTAAATACGATGAACAGGCCCGTGAGCAGCGAAAAATCGCCCAGCGAATGTATGCCTTAACGGAATCGGTGGAGCAATTAAAAGAAAGCGGCGCATCGGCAGAATTGTTGTCGCAATTGGAAGCTGAATTGGCCAAAGTATCGGCAGAATTGTTGCCAAAAAACAGGGCTTTGGTAGAGGGTTGGAGCGGTGTTCAGGCGTTGTACAAAGCGCCAGAATATGTGTTTAAAGTGCGCGATAAAGAATTGCGCATGGCCACCCATACAGAGAGTTTGAGTCATATCCAGGTGCCAAAAATCAGCACGCCACGCTACGAAGCTTGGGGCGATTGGTTGCATTGGCAGTTGCAAGAAAATGTACCGGGAGAATTCCCCTACACGGCGGGAATTTATCCGTTTAAGCGCGAAGGTGAAGATCCTACCCGCATGTTTGCTGGGGAAGGCGGACCTGAGCGTACCAATAAGCGCTTCCATTACGTGAGTTTGGGCATGCCGGCCAAGCGATTGAGTACGGCGTTTGACAGTGTAACCCTTTACGGTCGTGATCCCCACACCCGCCCTGATATCTACGGAAAAATCGGCAACGCCGGTGTAAGCATTTGCTGTTTAGACGATGCCAAGAAGTTGTATTCGGGTTTCAATTTGGCAGATCCAAAGACATCGGTGAGTATGACCATCAACGGTCCGGCGCCTATGTTGTTGGGTTTCTTCATGAATGCAGCGATTGATCAGCAGTGTGAATTGTACATCAAATCGCAAGGGATGGAAAAAGAAGTCTATGCCAAAATCGATGCAATGTATGCGGCCAAGGGCTTGGAGCGTCCGAAGTACAACGGGCCATTGCCAGAAGGAAACGATGGTTTGGGCTTGATGTTGTTGGGGGTAACGGGAGAGGATGTGTTGGAGAAAGCCAAATACGAAGAGATCAAAGCGTGGACCTTGAGTCAGGTTCGCGGAACGGTGCAGGCCGATATTTTGAAAGAGGATCAGGCGCAGAATACCTGTATTTTCAGTACGGAGTTTGCGTTGCGGTTGATGGGTGATGTGCAGCATTATTTCATCGCCAACAAGGTGAGGAATTTCTATAGTGTCAGCATCAGCGGATACCACATTGCCGAAGCTGGTGCAAATCCCATTTCTCAGTTGGCGTTTACGTTGAGCAACGGCTTTACCTATGTGGAGTATTATTTGAGTCGCGGCATGCACATCGATGATTTTGCGCCGAACTTGAGTTTCTTCTTTAGCAACGGCATCGACCCAGAATACGCGGTCATTGGTAGGGTGGCTCGCAGGTTATGGGCCAAAGCGATGAAGCTGAAATATGGCGGCAATGCGCGTTCACAGATGTTGAAGTATCATATCCAGACGAGCGGACGGAGTTTGCACGCGCAGGAGATTGATTTCAACGATATTAGAACCACTCTACAGGCGTTGTATGCGATTTACGACAACTGTAACAGCTTGCATACGAATGCCTACGATGAGGCAATCACAACGCCTACCGAAGAGAGCGTGCGCAGGGCGATGGCGATTCAGTTGATCATCAACCGGGAGTTGGGATTGGCGAAGAACGAAAATCCTTTGCAGGGAAGCTTTATCATTGAGGAGCTGACCGACTTGGTAGAGGAAGCGGTTTTGTTGGAGTTTGATCGTATCACAGAGCGCGGTGGCGTTTTGGGTGCGATGGAGACCATGTATCAACGCGGAAAAATCCAGGAAGAGAGTTTGTACTATGAAACCTTGAAGCATACGGGAGAGTTTCCAATCATTGGGGTGAACACATTCTTGAGCTCTAAGGGATCGCCCACGGTGTTGCCAGGTGAGGTGATTCGCAGTACCGACGAAGAGAAGCAATTCCAGATCCAAAAGGTGGCCAATCAGCACGCTTTCTTTGGCGAGCGCAGCGAAGCTTTGTTGTCGCGGATGCAGGAAAAGGCCATCGCCAACGAAAACTTGTTTGCTGAATTGATGGAGGCCTGTAAGGTTTGTACTTTGGGACAGATTACTGAGGCTTTGTTCTCGGTGGGCGGACAGTATCGCCGGAATATGTAATTAAGGCAAAGGTTACAATTTGCTGGTATGAACTCATAGATAATTTTGCAACGATTGGGTATGAAGCCCAGAGAAAGTGGATTCAGTTGACGATGAAGTTTTGAGGTTTGGCAAACACTTATTGACTAACTTTGTACCTTTCTTGGTATGAGCGAATTCACAGGTAAATCACGGGTATTGAAGTCTCCCACGGGCAGTAAATTGAATTGTAAAGGTTGGGTTCAAGAAGCGGCCTATCGGATGTTGCACAACAACTTGGATCCCGATGTGGCGGAACGTCCGGAAGATTTGATTGTATATGGAGGTTTGGGAAAAGCAGCGCGCAATTGGCCTGCGTTTGACGATATCTGTCGGGCTTTGTTGGACCTGAATAACGATGAAACGTTGATGGTTCAGAGCGGA